>Ga0115569_10003857_pt1 | contig 10946 bp, 8 predicted proteins | sample COGITO_mtgs_1205_2_FD_87295 | JGI IMG/M metagenome (GOLD analysis project Ga0115569, IMG submission 87295) | Pelagic marine microbial communities from North Sea - COGITO_mtgs_120503 | ecosystem: Environmental > Aquatic > Marine > Epipelagic | place: Germany:Helgoland, sampling site Kabeltonne...
TGTTCTTGACTAACTGTTCGCGCTGGTTCCAGATCGCGACGGCCCGAACGCTCAAATGGTGGGCGAGTCGGGTTGTTGTACCGATACTGACTTCGTCGACGATCGATGACGTTCCCAGTCCTCCGCTCGCGGACTCGAAGCGCGAGTAGTCGACTGATAAAGTCGTCTTCTCCCATTTTTGGCGAAACAAAGCCTGTGCAAACCATGAAACATTCAGTTCGTCAGACTCCGAACCGCTAGGAAGGGCCGTCTCGGTTCGAATCAACGAAGGGCCTCCATTTAAGCTGAGCGACGCCGCCTTGGTCAGCTGCCTGGAAATTTGAAGAGAAAAGTCGCCTGTCGTGACGTAGGTATTCGCCTGGCCCAACTTGTCGATCCCGCGATTGTCGCGGAACCGACCGGTGACCCCTAAACCGACGGATGTCCGAGAATTCAGCACCCACTGTGGCGACAGAGAAGCGGTGTGTGCGCGGGTGTCCACGGTGTCTGTCGTCAGCGAGCCGGCATTGGGCACAAAGTCGATGTCGTTGAAGGCGTAGCTTCCAGTCAGTGACGTTCTGCTGTTGAATGAATGCGTCAGACTGGTGTTAGCCCCTGAAGTTCGAATTCGTTGACGATCGCTTGCACGTCGCGCCAACTCATCTGGACTACCGGGGTCCGCCGCAAGAACTTGGTCGAGCGAGATCAGCCGACGGCGTCGATCTAAGTAGCTGCCCCCCACGCGCAGAGTATCGACCGGGCTAATACGCCATGAACCGCTCGCGTCCGCTTCGTGATCCCAGCCCGTCACGGAGCTGTACGAGAGGTATTGCGACCGCGTCCCCTTGTACCGAACCCGATAGTCCAGGCTATCGCTGTCGGCGTCTCGAATTTCAACTTGGGGCGAAATCTCGAAATAGGCCGCCTGGTCCGTCCCGTTGGGATCCCGCTCAGCCTTTGGTCCGGTAGGTCGTCGAAAGACGTTCGTGTCCACTCCGAATCGACTTTCTAGGGACAATTCGAGTTCATTGGCATTTGTCGATGTTGTAGCAAACATCAAACTAATCCCTATCACGAATGCGCAGGATTGCGCGGGAACCATTCGGTGCCTCTGTTATTCCGGTACGACGACAGTGTCGCCGGGACGGAGAATCATGTTCGAGTTAGGCGCCTTACCTGAGGCGTATGCGCCGAAGCTGAAGCCATACTCGACGGTTTCGTTGCCAATTTTCCGGATTACCTTGATCCGGTCTTTCTCGGCAAATGCATTAAAGCCGCCCATCGTGGCGATCGCCTCGAGCACGCGCATCTGACGCGTGAGTGAGATCTGCCCAGAGCGAGCCACCCCGCCGACGACGGTCACGGTATGGCTACGGATCTCTTGAACGATCACGGTCACGTCGGGTGCCGTCACGTATTCTGCCAATGCCTCGGTCAACACTTCCTTCAACTCGTGAGGCGTCAGGCCTTCAGCCTGAACGTCGTCGACCAAAGGAACAGAGATCATGCCATCCCGGCGTACCGGAACGTCCACCGAAAGTTCCGGGTTTCGCCACACAACGACGCGAAGAACGTCCGGAATCCCGATGACGTACTCCTCGCGCGTCCCCGCCTCAGGCTCTGGCGGTAGCGGCTGCGTTCCCGCCGCGCAGCCGGAAAGCACGAATGCAACCATCGCCACGAAGGCGAACTGTTTACTTTTCTCAAAAAACCGAATCATTCATCCATCTCCGATTGTCGATCCGCGCGCCGGCTAAGCCAGCGCGGTTCACCTAACGGCTATCGCTAAGCCCGTTTTCTTTCATCTTATAGAGTAAGGCCTTATAACTGATCTGAAGCCGCGCTGCGGCTTCCTTCCGATTCCACCGCGTCTGCCCTAAAACGCGCTCGATTACCGTCTTTTCAGCAATCCGTGAAGCGCGCTTCGAGATCGCCTTGAGATCTACTTCCTGCCCATTCGAGAACCCCGCACTCAAGGCGGCGAGGTCGAGCTCATCATCATCCGCGGTTGAGGCTCGAACCGGCTCTCGCTGAGTCAATTCCTTCAGAACGGTTTGTTCGTTTCCAAGCACGACCATTCTCTTGATCATGTTTTCGAGTTCGCGAACGTTGCCAGGCCAGTGGTAGTCCATCAGCAATTGCGTGGTTTCGTCGGACAGCTTCTCAAGACTTTTGTTGTACTGCTCGTTGTACATTCCCAGGAAGTGATCAACGAGTAGCGGGACGGCATCGATCCGATCTCGCAAAGGCGGGATCTGAATCGTGACGACATTCAAGCGGTAATAGAGATCCTCTCGGAACTCACCCTTTTTGACCGCGTCTTCGAGGTTCCGATTCGTCGCCGCGATGATGCGCGCATCGACACGAACGTCACTCTCTCCGCCGAGACGGGAGAACTCGCCGTCCTGAAGCACCTGCAGAAGCTTGGCCTGAAGCCCGGGCGCCATCTCGCTGATCTCATCGAGAAAGATGGTCCCTCGGTTCGCGTACTCGAACTTTCCGAGCTTCCGCTTCTGAGCGCCAGTAAAGGCGCCCTTTTCGAAACCGAATAGCTCGCTCTCAAGTAACTCCGACGGCAGCGCCGCGCAGTTAACCTTCACGAAGGGACGGACTCTCCGGTTGCCCAGCTGAAAGAGTGCGCGTGCGACGACTTCTTTGCCGGTTCCGCTCTCGCCGCGAACGAGGACGGTGATGTCCGTGTCCGCGACTTGTTCGATGATCTCCTGAATGTCGCGCATCTTCGGGTTGTCGCCGCCTAGAAGTAGGCTGTCGACTTCCGTACGCACGCGGCCACGCAGGCTAATGACTTCTGCTTCTAGCGCCCGATTATCGAGCGCTTTTGAGAAGGCGAGCTCGAGTTCCTCCGCTTCGAAGGGCTTCCGCAGGAAATCTGAAGCCCCTAAGCGCATCGCCTCAACAATAGTGCGAGCCTGCCCATGGCCGGAAAGCACAATGACAGGCACTTCAGGAGCTTGCTCCTTGAGACGGCGGAGCGTCGCTAGGCCGTCGATCCCAGGAATAACGGCGTCCAGAATAATGATGTCAGGACGAATCTCATCTAGCTTTTCGAGCGCAATTTCGCCGTTCTCGGCGGTATGAACCCCGTAGCCTTTACGCATCGCAAGCGTCTGCAGAAATTCGTAGATACCCGGATCGTCATCGATCACGAGAACCGTCGTCCGTTCATTCATCTAAAAGTCGAAACTCCCGGCGCGATCCAGAAACGGATCTTTTTAGCCACATTTTTTAACGAATGGGTCATTGCCTTATTACAAAGCGCTGTTCGGCAGCAGGTTAATCTAGGCGTCTCTCGGGGTAGTGTCCGCATAGTACCCTTTGGTGAACATACTTTTCCTCAGGACGTGGAAAAGAATTTCCGTTTTTGATATCTGGCGTACTGAGAGGAACCATATTTCCCTCATCGGCAATGGCTAATCCAACTTATGCCTCATTTTCCTTGAGGACATAAAATTGACTGAGCCAGAATCTCCCGAGTTCGTCTCGGCATTTCCCCCGGGAACACGGTTTAACATTTTCTCGGCCAAACCCAGCAATCATGAGTCGGATGCTAAAGAAGGAGTTTCGGAATCCCGAATCTCCCCCGAGGAGACATTGTTACGATGGCTCGAGCGCGCAACCCGAAGGAGCCTAAGTCAGTGACGTCCGCCAACCAGAGCCAACCGATTCGCGTTCTCGCCATCGCCGGCGCACGCCCGAATTTCATGAAGATCGCGCCCTTGATGCATGAATTTGCCCGCCGCCCGGACCGATTCGAGCCAATTCTCGTCCATACCGGCCAGCACTATGATCAGGCCATGTCCGACTCATTCTTCCGAGATCTAGGCATTCCGGAGCCCGACGTGAACCTCGGCGTCGGTTCAGGGACCCACGGCCACCAGACGGCTCAGGTCCTCATGAAGATCGAAGACTTGCTGATCGAACGGAAGCCCCACGTCGTACTCGTCGTGGGGGATGTCAATTCTACGATTGCCGCGGCGCTAGCTGCCGTGAAGCTCGACATCCCGGTTGCTCACGTCGAGGCCGGACTTCGTTCGTGGGACCGTAAAATGCCCGAAGAGATCAACCGAGTTCTCACGGACTCTGTATCTGAATGGCTCTTTACAACGGAAGCCTCCGCAGAAGAAAACCTTCTCCGCGAAGGCGTTGCGGCAGACAAAATTCATTTTGTCGGCAACGTCATGATCGACACCCTCATTTCTCATCGCGAACGTGCGAAGCAGCTCGACACCGTTGAGCGCCTGGGACTCACGCCTGGCGAATACGCCGTTCTCACCCTGCATCGACCCAGCAATGTCGATTCCGCCGAACAGCTCCGAAAACTATTCGACGTGTTGGGTCAATTAAATCGCGAAATTCCGGTCGTCTTTCCGATCCATCCACGAACGGCAAAAGCCATCGAAGACAACCTCGGCGGTATTAAACCCGACGTTCAGATCACGGCCCCTCTCGGGTACCTCGATTTCCTTAGATTATTGACGGATGCCCAGATGGTGCTCACCGACTCAGGCGGAATCCAGGAAGAAACCACGGCGCTTGGCGTTCCATGCCTTACGCTACGAGAAAGCACGGAACGGCCCGTAACAGTCACCGAAGGAACGAATGAAATCGTAGGTACCAACCCGGCAGCCATCGAAGCAGCGATCAAAAAGCTTCGGTCTGGCCCGAAGCGTGAAGGGCGTCAGCCCAAGCTATGGGATGGCAAGGCGGCTGTACGAATCGCCGACATCCTGGAACGTGATCTCGCCGGGGCTGCAGCTAACAACTAATGGATAGAAGTCAAAGAGTCCGAGCCCGCCGCGAATGACTAATTCAACTAGCAGGACAACAGAACCCGAGATCCCGAGCGCCGCCGAGCGCATGAAGATGGTCTACGTCACCTGTGGCGCGATCGTCGTGCTCTTCGGAATCTACTTTCCGATTCTTAGCAACATGGTTCATCACTGGACCGTGGTAGAGGACTATCAGCACGGCTTCATTATCGCGCCCCTCGCCCTTTTCTTCGCCTACGAGCGAAGATGGGATCTCGAGGACGCAGAGATTAATGGCTCGTGGCTCGGTCTCGTTCCGCTCGTGATCGGGCTTACGTCGCTCGCGATCGGTCGGCTTGGCACTGAGCTGATGACGATGCGCGGCGGTTTTCTCTTCACGCTGATCGGCCTGGTGCTCTTGCTGCTCGGCCGCAAGGTCTTCAAGATCCTTGCGTTCCCACTCTTCTTCCTCTTCTTAATGGTGCCGCTACCCCAGTCCCTAGTAAATACGGTGGCATTCCCGATGCAGCTGGTGGCGGCGAAGTTTGCAGTAATGAGCCTTCAGGAGCTCGGCATTCCCGCGCTAGTCGAAGGCAATATCATCCATCTCGCACACACCGAGCTATTCGTGCACGAGGCCTGCAGTGGCCTGCGAAGCCTCATGGCCCTAGTCACCCTTGGTGTCGTTTTCGCTTATTTCTTCAAACGCGGCTCGATCTGGATCCAGCTACTCCTTGTCGTATCCACGATCCCGATCGCCATCTTTGTAAATGCTTTCCGAGTCGCGCTCACTGGATTTCTCGCACACCATTTCGGCGAAGAAGCGGCTGGCGGTCCGGTCCATGACTTCCAGGGGATCATCACCTTCGGAATGGCCTTCTTTATATTGCTTGGCGAAGGACGCCTCATCGAATTCCTTCTAAGCCTCCGCAAACCAGACCAGGACGAGCCCGGCTCATCCGACTCCACTAACAACACCGAAGGCGCAGGCGACGGCCACGCCGAGGCGAGCACTTCCTCATGACGAAAATCGCCGCAGCCCTCATCTTCTTGATCATGAACGGGTACGTCTACTGGTACCTCGGAAGCGCTGAAATTATTCCAGACCGCGCCCTCTTCGAGGAGTTCCCGAACGAGCTTGAGAGCTGGGGATGCATGGGCCGTGAGGAGATCGACGAAAAGACGATCAATAATCTCATGGTCACGGACTATATCTCGTGCAATTTTTATCGTGCCGAACCGAATTCGGCCGTCCATCTCTACGTCGGCTACCACGAGCGCCAGACCCGCGATCGCGAATCAGGTAAGGCCACCGCGATTCATCCACCGGAGCATTGCCTGCCTGGCAGCGGCTGGGACGTCATCGATTCGCAGGTCGTCCCGATCAACTTCTTGGCGGAAGCTGGCGCCGGCCCCGCCGGAGAAGCCAAGCGATTCATCATCGCAAAAGGTAATCAGCGGTCTCTCGTCTATTTCTGGTACCACTCCCGCGGACGAGTGATCGCACGAAGCCATCAAAAAATCTTCTGGATGTTTCTAGACCGCGCACGATTAGGTCGCACCGACGGTTCTCTCGTACGCTTCACTGTCCCTATTCAATTCGGAGACGAAGAAGCAGCGGAGGCTACCTTCCAGGAATTCGCACAAACGGTAACACCGCTCTTGTCGGACTATGTACCTAACTAAGCGAATCCGGTGACGACTACCTCAATCATCCAAACGCAGGCACGCCCTACCTAATCTATGAAGATCCTCTTTCTCACGCACAACTTCCCGCCCGAGGTGAATGCTCCGGCGAATCGAACCCACGAGCATTGCCGGAGATGGGTAGCGGACGGACACGAAGTTACGGTCATCACCGGCGTGCCGAACCATCCGCGCGGCGTGATCTTCGATGGCTACGAAAACCGCCTGTACCAGGAAGAAACGATCGACGGCATTCGGGTGATCCGCACATGGATGTACCTGACACCTAACTCGGGCTTCGCGCGACGCGTCGTAAATTATCTAGGATTCGCGGCCACATCGATTATCGCCTCATTCAAAGCAGACAAGCCGGATCTCGTCATTGCAACGAGTCCTCAATTTTTTGCCGGCCTCGCCGGCGCAATCGTCGCAAAACTTAAGCGACGTCCCTTCGTACTCGAGATCCGTGACCTCTGGCCCAAGTCCGTCGTCGAACTGGGACAGCTTGGCCCGGGGCCGATCCTGTCGACCCTAGAAATACTCGAGCGCTGGCTCTATCACAGTGCGGCCGGCATCGTCGTAAACACCCGCACGTTCCGCCAACACATCATGGATCGCGACGTCGCTGAAGAGAACATCGAACTCATCTACAACGGGATCGATCCAACGATGTTCAAACCACGCGAGCCCGATCGAGAGCTCCTAGCAAAGCACGACCTCGACGCCTACTTCACCGTCGCTTATGTCGGAACGTTAGGCCTCGCCCATGGACTTACACTACTCGTTGATGTAGCCGAACGGATGAAGAATCGGCCAGAGCTTCGTTTCGTGCTGATCGGAGACGGCGCAGATCGCGAGAAACTCGAGGAAGACATTGCACGACGCGGCCTGAACAATATCGTCATGCTCGGATTGCAGCCTCGTGAGGCGATGCCCCGTTGGATCGCCTCAATCGATGTACTTTTGGTTATGCTTCGTGATCTACCCGTTTTCGAAACGGTCATTCCTTCGAAAATCTTCGAGTTCCTCGCCCAAGAGCGACCAGTCGTGTTAGCTGCAAAAGGCGAAATTCGGCGCATGATGGAAGAAGCGAACGGCGCCCTCGTAATCGACCCCGAGGTTGAAGATCAGATGGTGAGCGCCCTCGAAACTATCATTAGCGATCCGGAATCTGCGAAACTACGCGCCGAGTCCGGCCGCAATTGGGTCGACGATGGATTTATTAGAGACGACCTCGCGCGGCGTATGGCCGTCTTCCTTGAGAAGGTACTCGAAGAGGCTGGCGCAAAGCACTAGCGCTGCCTTTACCAGCTGATGGCCGTGAACCGGACCTAGACCTATCTAAGCGTTAACAAGACCCGGGCAATGCACGATCCGTCGATCACTCAGCCCGCATCTCTCAGCCGCGAATCTCGACGCCGCAGTCTCGAATTTTCTGTAGCAGCGTCTTGTAGCTGACCCCGAGGCTGGCAGCGGCCTTCTTCCGATTCCACCCGGTCATTTGAAGCATATGCTCGATCGCTTCGCGTTCGACTTCCTGAGCGAAACGCTTACCAACTTCGAGGAGCGGGAAATCTCCCGCCGTCTCCTCGAGTTCTACGAGAAGCGCATCCAACTCCGCTCGCCTACCCCTACGACTCCCCTGCTTCGAAGACGTTAGGTCTACTAGAACCGATTCTTCACTCTCCAAAACAACCACTCGCTTGATCATATTTTCGAGTTCGCGAACATTGCCAGGGAAATCATAAACGTTCAGCGCTTCAATGAGTCGCTGCGAGATTCCCGGATGCCGACGTTCATAGAGTGCGGAATAACGCGTTAGGAATGTCTCTACGAGCAGCGGAACTTCTTCCCGACGTTCCCGGAGTGGCGGGATGTCTATTGCGACAACGTTGAGCCGGAAGTAAAGGTCTTCACGGAAGTCCTTTGCCGCGACCATCTCCACGAGAGACCGGTTCGTCGCGCAGACAACGCGAACGTCGACCCTAACCTCGCGGTTCCCACCCAGCCGCGTAAACTCTGAATCCTGCAGGACCTGCAATAGCTTGGCTTGAAGCGACGGGCACATCTCACCGATCTCATCGAGAAAGATCGTGCCGCCATGCGCGAGTTCAAACTTGCCTTGCTTGCGGCCGCTCGCGCCGGTGAAGGCACCTTTTTCGTAGCCGAAGAGCTCGCTCTCAAGAAGTTGCGTCGGAAGCGCCGCGCAATTCACTTTCACAAAAGGACCGCTCGACCGATTCGATACCGCGTGCACTTCTCTTGCGACGACTTCCTTACCCGAGCCACTCTCGCCCTGAATCAGTACAGTGACGTCGGTATCTCCGATCTGTTCAACCACTTCACGAATCCCGCACATCGCCGGACTCACCCAAACAGTTCGTGACGGATCCACTATCCCGGCGCCCAGCTCACGCGCGACTCCGGTGCTAGTGCTGTGTAAGCCAAGTCTATCCAGCGCTCCATCGAGCTCCGCCTCTTCGAAGGGTTTGGTCAGGTAGTCGGCGGCACCAAGCTGTATGGCTTCGACGATCGTCCCTGCCTTCCCGACGACGGAAACCATCAGTACAGGGACTTCTGGCCAGGCTTTCTTAATTCTCGCCAATGCGGCGAGACCATCGATCCCAGGCATCATGACGTCGAGCAGAATCACATCGGGATCCGCACCATTTTCGAGCAATTTGAGTGCACGGCCCCCCTCCTCGCATGTATCGACTTCGAATCCCCGGGACTCGAAGAGCGTCGCTAGATAGGCACGCATGCCCTCCGCGTCGTCCACGATCAGCGCACGAGGCGGTCGCGGCGATTCATCGGCGCTACGGCCATCTGTGCCACTGCGTGCTGCTCTCGATAGAGAGAATGTCATGTTCTTAGTCCTTCTCAACCACGCACGATGTACGCGGTAATTCAAAAACAAACCGAGCGCCGCCTAGCGACCCGGATTCGGCGCGGATTTTCCCGCCATGCGCCTCGATGATCCCGCGACAGATCGCAAGACCGATCCCGAGCCCGGGGCTCTCTGCTGAGCCCTCGCCACGAACGAATGGCGCGAAGATCCGTTCGCAATCGCCGTCCGCGATGCCTGGGCCATCGTCTTCCACGACGACTTCGATCCCAGTCCCGCTCGACACTGCTGAGAGATCGGACGTACCTACGCGAATGATGCCCGAATGTTTTCCGCAGCGGATCGCGTTCGACGTCAAATTAGTCACGACTTGCCCGATTCGCCTGTCGTCGAAGAGAATCTGCGGATCGCTCGCGCGTAACATCAGTTCGACCTTCATCCCGCGGTCTGCAAGAAGTGGCATCAGTGACTCGAGCCCATCTTCGATCGACTCATGGAGGTCGCCTAGCACGGGATTCACCACAAAGGGCGTTTCCGAATCTGCTCGAGCCTCCAGTAGATCGCCCACGAAGTCATCGAGCCTACGACAAGCCTTTAGCCCCTCCGAAACAAATCGGTGCTGTTCCTCGTTCAGCAAGCCGTGCCCTTCGCTCTGCAAAAGCCGAGCGAAGCCGCCGATAACTGTGATCGGGGTTCGAAGTTCATGGCTCACGAGGTGGATCAGATCAGCGCGCCTGCGCGCATGCTCCGAAAGCTCAGACTCGAGTTCTAAAACTCGGGAAACCGCTTCTTCGAGCTGAAGTCGCAATGTATCCTCACCGGCATCTATCAACCCGGAGCACGTCTTCGGCTCTTGGCTGTCCACCCGCTTACCCATCTAGCTCCCTTAATTGGCCATGATTCGAGACTCCATTCGAACGACCGATGCAATGCGATTCGCGTGGTAACCTCGGGAAGGTCAAGAAAAGACCCGGATCACTCGCGAACTTTAAGGTTCATCGGCGGCGCGGAAAGCTCTCTTGATGGTATTTGCATACACACTTCGAGCTCGAGAAGACGCAGAATATGCAGGCATTCGGCATTACGCCGGCAGTCATGGGATGCGTGATCTCTCCTACGCCCCTCGTCGCATAGGGGCCCTAAAACAAGCAAAGGTAAAGGCGAACCGTGGCAGCGGGTAACGGCAAATCAAAGGCAAATAGCGCGACGAAGGGGACGGCTAAGAAGCAAGCTCCTGCGAAGGCGTCCGCTACGAAATCACGCGGCGCAGCATCCGACAAAGATGTTCCTCCGGATGCTCGGTCGCGGGCCGCCCTACTCGCGACTTCGCTGCGTCATCACGACACTCTCTATTACCAAAGTGATGCGCCTGAAATTCCCGACGCCGAATACGACCTGCTTCGACGAGAGCTGGTTGCACTGGAGGCGGCCCATCCGAGCCTCTTAACCGCCGACTCGCCGACCCAGCAAGTCGGGGTCGCACCCGCTGAGGGCTTCGAGACAGCTACCCACCGTTCGCCGATGCTCTCCCTCGACAACGCGATGAACGCTGATGAGATGCGTGCCTTCGATGCGCGGATCACCCGCATGCTGCTGCAAGATACGGAGACAGGCGATAGAGCCGAGACACCTCCAGATCTCACCCTCGACTATATTGCGGAACCCAA
>Ga0115569_10003860_pt1 | contig 10942 bp, 11 predicted proteins | sample COGITO_mtgs_1205_2_FD_87295 | JGI IMG/M metagenome (GOLD analysis project Ga0115569, IMG submission 87295) | Pelagic marine microbial communities from North Sea - COGITO_mtgs_120503 | ecosystem: Environmental > Aquatic > Marine > Epipelagic | place: Germany:Helgoland, sampling site Kabeltonne...
GTTTTCGACTCTGTGACCTCTCGCCATCAACAACGCCGGCACCGCCGACGCCGCCAACGCGGAGCACACGGCGTAGCGCTTCTCCTTCAAGTTCACCTTGCGGTGCCACTTTCTCCACGTCTTGGTCGGCGCGAACATGCGACCACCACGACACATGTTACCGAAGGCCCCTTGACCGGCGCGGCGAGTACCACCACCCGGAACACGCGGGATACGAGACACGGCGCGACCGGTACCCCAGGACTCTGCGGCGGTTTGGTGACCCGCTTCCAAGGAGACGGCGTACGCTTGACGCGAGTTTTTGTTCAATCCGGTGTGCACGGCATTGACGATATCACTGTTGTTTAATAATAATAATAAAAATAATTGGAAAGGAAAAGGAAAGAATCGGTTAGAATGGTGTTTGTGACGCGCGATTCGATCGTTTAAAAGCTTCGAGCGCGGTCGCGTCTCATGGCTTTAGAGCGCGTTCGTTCGCGAAATTTTCCGCATATAAATCGAAAACCCCACGAAAAAAACAAGCGCATCATGTAACGCAACGACAGACCGCGCTCGAAGACGCGACCATAAAAAAGACGATTTCAGAAGAAACGTACGGTCTGATCGGCGAAGTGAAAACTTCCGGGAGCGCGACAGAGGCGCCGTTCCCGTTTTGAACCGTCACGGTTGGTAAAGCTGCGGGCATTTTTTTTCTTATAAGCGCTAAAGCGTCAAATTTTATGCAGAAAACAGACTTTTGCGAGTGGTTGAAAAAGGAAAAATTTCTCATTCGTCCTTATACGAGTAGTAGTATTACAGAGTATACGTACAAACTTGATGTGCGCTTTTGCGGCGATATATCTACAACAAACATCGAAAATGCATCGAAAATACTATGAATCAATCTATCGGTGTTAACTTCTCCACCTCGAACAAAGCCCTCTCGAGCTCATTTTCCAACGTCGCGTTTTCCTTCGCGTACCGTTGCAACTCGCCTTGGACGGATTTCAGCGCTTGCTTCAACGCGTCGCGTTCGGCTTTCAAGCCTTGGAGGAGCACGTCGTTCGCGCTCGCGGGCCCCGATTGGCCTCCTCCTCCTCCCAGAGATGGCGGTACCGTTGCCGCCGTGGCGTTCGCCATTCTTCGCCCGCGGTTGTTATTCATCGCATTCGTATTCAAAGGATCGACCAAATCCGCCTTCTCCAAGTTAAACGCCACCGCTAAGTCTCGCTTCTCCGATTCCAACCGTTTGATCTTCCATATCGCGTTTTCGTACCTCCGTTTCAAGCCGTTCACCCACACGGTTAAACCAACGAGGAAGAATATATCGAAACCTATTAAAGAGAAAAGGATGGTGGTCGCGTCGAACACGCGCGATTCGTCGTACGCATAACTCATCACGTCCTTTGTTTTCTTTCCAGAGGAGGACATTTGGACGATTTCGTTCTTCTTCGTTCTCGTTTTCTTCGTTGTCGTAAACACAGAGGAATTAAAGGAGGAGGAGGATAAAGACGACGACCCCCCAAAAGACGGTGGTTTCAGCCGCGTGATATCGTTCTCAAAGCTACTCTTAACACAAAGTATTTGTTGTTCTTGCGAATCATCATCTTCACCCGCAACGGGTGCGCTTTGATGATGCGTTGCCGTTACAATTACTTTCGTCGTGTTCTTCTTCTTTCTCCAAAATTGCTTTTCCCCCTCACCCCGCGTTCTCGTCCTCGTTCTCGTCCTCGTGAGACGCCTCCTCGTCGTCGTCGTCGCGGACAGGCCGGAGCGCGCTCTTTCCGAACACCAACGAGAACATGAACAACACACACACATCATCTCTTTTGTTGTTGTCCGCACAAAAAATGAGGACAAAACGCATCGACCAGGATACGCGGAGGCACTTTATCCGTCTCTGCTTACTCTCGGAAGAAGACAAAGACCGCAGGAGGAAAGAGGAGAACGAGGAGACAAAATGTTCTTCTTCGAATAATTACGTTTCCTACGGCACGGCTGGGTTTCGATGCCATCACGCCGCGTTGGATGTAATCGCGTTCCGGTGCGGATTCATCGCGAGTTGCGTCGCCGCGTTTTCCCGAACGAACGCGACGAACAACAACTCGAACGATGCTCCTCCTTTTACCGCGGCGGGGATTTGCGTCACGGCGTCGCACAACGAGGCTTCCGATAACGGTCTGAAAATTGTCGACGGTCACGGAAACGTATTGGGAGAAGCGTACGAACACGCGTGCGAGATGATTTGCAACGCGAAAACGGAAGCGCAGTTGGAAAACGCTTTAGACTGTTTCGAGGAAAAGTTGCCGTTTTTGGAAACGAGTCGCGAGGATGCGAAAAAGACGGCGGTGGTATATTTCGGCCGGGACACGAGAGAGAGCGGGGAACGACTGGTGGAAAAAGCGAAAGAGGGCGCGAGAGCGCTCGGCGGAAGATCATCCGGCGTCGCGGTGAAGATTTGCGATCGAGGCGTCGTCACGACGCCGATGTTGCACTATTTCGTGTACGCGCACGGGAAAGCGGTGGAGGCGTTTTATGAAAATAATAAGCAGCAGGAAGAGAAGAACGATGAAGATGCGACGGAGAGATCGTTGTGGGAAAAGATTGACGCGGCGACGCAAGAGTTGGCGTATTTCAAGCGCCTGGCGGTTGGGTATTTGAGCTTGATCGAGGAAGACGAAGAGAAGAAGAAGAAGGGCAAAAATGTCGTCGAGGGTTTACGAGCGAACGCGACGACCTTGCCTCCGTTACACATAGATTGCGCCAATGGCGTTGGTTTCGTCGCGTTTGAAAAGTTGATGGCTTTGTTTGACGTGATTCGTGAGAATAGTAGTAGTAGTGAAAATAGTCGTCGTAGCGCGACGCCGACGCCGCCGACGACGAAAGAGATTGCGCTGGTTTTGAAAAATGGTCCGAACGATGGTCCAGTTAATCTCAATTGCGGGTCTGATTTCGTTCAAAAGAACCAACGAGCGCCGGAAACACCATCGACTCGTCTCTCGTTCGTAAATCAAAGGTGCGCCTCCGTCGATGGCGATTGCGATCGATTGGTGTATTTTTCAATCGAAGAAGGAGAAGAAGAAGGAAAAGAAGGAGAAAATTCATCAAAGAAACAAAATTTTATGTTGTGCGATGGCGATAAACTGTCGATTTTGATCGCCTTCTTTCTCATCGAACAACTCTTCTTAGCAGGATTGGCGCACAAGATATCGCTCGGAATTGCACACACGGCGTATAGCAACGGGGCGTTTACGAAGTTTTGCGAGAAGAATGGCGTGGAAACCGTGTGCGCGAAGACGGGCGTAAAGAACGTCCACAAAGCCGCCGAAGAACACTTTGACATTGGCGTGTACTTTGAGTCCAACGGCCACGGGACAGCTTTGTTTTCCGACGAGGCTGTTAAAGTGATTGAAAAGGAGTTGGTGGATGAGTTAACGCGCATGTCTGTAGAACAACACTTGAGAAAAGAAGAAGAAAAACACATACAAAGTGTCATTTTGACGACGAAATTGAAGGCTTTGTTGACGTTAAAAGCAACCATTCAAACGATAAATCCAGCCATCGGCGATGCCATAAGTTCGGTATTGTTAATTGAAGGGATTTTGCGGAAGAAAGGGAACATGCCGTTCCAGGAGTGGCACGCGATGTACCGCGATTTGCCCACGAAACAAACCAAAGTGAAGGTTCGAGATCGAACGGTGATTGAGTGTTTCGACAGCGAGAGGAAGTGCTTGAAACCGGAAGGGTTACAACAAAGGATGGATGAGATACTTTTGTTGGATTCGTGTGTCAAAAACAACAACAGAAGAGCTTTCGTTCGTCCTTCCGGGACGGAAGATATCGTGAGAGTGTACGTCGAAGCCTCGGACGCGGAGACGTGCGAAAAGATTTCGACGAAAGTTGAAGAGGCGGTGATTGAGTTTTGTAATTAATATAGTATAGCCTTCTCCAAAAGGTAATGGTGTTGTGATAGTTTGACTTCAGTTTAGCTGGTAGTTGTAGTAGTAGTTGTAGTAGTAGTTGTATTAGTAGAAGTAGAAAAGAAGTGGAAAATTTTTGAAAAACAACAACTTTTAAAGAACAAGAAAAAATCGAGATCCTCTGGTGTGTGCATCTGTGCGTACGCGTACCATCCAACGTCCCTAAGTCACAGAGTAGGACGTATACATCACATCGACCGCGTTTATTTCGAGATTCACGTGCCAAGGATGGGACTTGAAAGCACACTTCTTTTCATCAGACACCCTAAAACAAACATGATTATTAGTGTTAATTTCCAACCCTATTCGAAAATCGACTGTTTTGTGCTCATCGATACGATGAGAGGGGGGGAGAAACACCCCTTGCCCACATAGCTCAGTCGGTAGAGCGTTCGCCTCTTAAGCGAATGGCCGCGGGTTCGATCCCCGTTGTGGGTATTATTAGTCGATGCCTTTTTTTTAGCCGAGCGGCGATATCAGTCGCAGGCAAACTATAATAATACCATCATTCTCTATTATCCCTTTTTATTTCTTCTCTCTGTGTGTTAAATTCCTGTTTTTTTTCAACTTTTTCAAAGGGGAAAGGTCCTCCTCATAAAAATATTTGCGAAAATAGCATCGTTTCACTCGTTCTTGTTCTCGGTATACCTTCGTAACAGATCAAACACCTTAATACTAAAAAATAATGCGACCTATTGTGGACAAGCGCGTGGACGACTCGCCGGAGTACAACGTCGCGCGAGATCGGTTTTTAGGGACGACGACTACTTCTGCGACGAATGCATCACCAACGCTTCGAAGGGATGGAATGTTGGGGGGGGCGGTTAAAAAACCGTTCGGGTTTGTGCAGTATTACGGAGGAGATAAAGAGATGGTATTCACGCCAAACTCTCCGAATAAGAGCAGATTATCATCAACGATTCAGACGACAACGACTAAAAGTCATTTACATCATCACCATTATCCGTTGAAGTGTTTGGACGCGAACGCGATTTTGATGGCCTCGCCTTCGTTGAATAAGACGAACGCAACGAGTGGTGGTGATAATACGACGAGAAGAAATAATTCGATGGTGTTCGGGCGATACGACGAGAAAAGCGACACGATGACGACCACGAACAAACGCGGTAATAATACTAACAAGAGAGACGACGACGACGACAGAGAAGAAGAAGAAAAGAACACGTTCACGCCAGAAATATCATCGACGACGACGTATGCGAATACTCAAAATCAAAGTAAGATTCCGACGTCGCCGGTGCTTTCGTTACTTCGAACGATGTTTAGCTCGTGGAACTATCCGAACAACGGAACGACGGTTATTGCTGCGGAGGATATTTTGTCGCCGGCGGCAGATACTGCCAAGTTTGAGTGCGGGAGGACGCCGAAAAGTTCTCCGGTGGATTTCAACGCGAGTTGTGATGATAACACGCACGAAACGGCGTTCGCAAACGCTCTGTTCATCTCCGAGGCGTCGAAACGGTTGCAAAAGATATGCAACGATCAACGCACTCGAGCACTGCTGGACGCCTCGGCGAATGGAATTTCGCCCGGATCGAGTAGAATTCTAATCGATGAACAAATCTGCGGTGATGGTGGTGGTGGTAGTAATAGTAGCGACGACGACGACGATGAAGACAACGGCAAAGAAGAAGAAGAAGAAGAAGTAGAGAGCGTTCATCCTTCTCCAAAGAAGGAAGAAGTGATAATAGCAGTAGAACAAGAACGAGAGTATTCGGAACCTACGCCAATTACGCCGATGTCGTCGACGTCGATGCCCACGAGAGCCTTGTTTTCCTCCCCAGGAAAAGCCTCGTTAACTGACGACGACGACGAGGAGGAGGTAAAAAAGTTGGAAATGACCACGGACGACGACGTCGACGACGACTACGACGACGAAAAATATATGCTTTTCTATGCAAAACTCAAAACTTCGATTAAAATCTCCGCGGAGAGATACATCCGAGCGGCGAAAAGATGTTCCGGCGACAAAGTCGCTCGCGAAAATTTCTGCTACAAACTCTGGCACCACGAGGCATTTTCCGAGCTGTTCTTATCGGCGACGTTTACTGCTTTGTGTGAACTCTCTTTGCGCTTGAGAAGCGCTATTGTTTGGAACGCTACGAACAACGGCATCGAAGCTGTTGGCATCGAGAGCGCGTATTTCCTGAACTACTACGTCGACCAAATCGGTAAATGTCTCGGTACCGCCATGACCACGGCGGCGTCTTCAACGTCGTCGTCGCACTCCACCTTCGTCACCACCAACGCGACGATAGTAAGAAACTACGACGACAAGTTCATCTACTCCTGCGTCGCCTACGCCATCGCCTACGTCTTCGTCCACAGCCTCTTCTTCCTCTTTCGGGTTCAAAGTCCTCCTCGAAGCGACGACAAAAGTACTTTTCTTCATTCTTCTTTGGAGCAAAAAATCTCCCTCTTCCAACAGAAACTGATTCAAAACTTCACCCCGGTGAAAAGATTCATGGAGAAAAAGAAAGCCAGGTGGGACTTAGTGCGCAATAACGTGGATGAAGAAGACATAAAAGACGCGTAAAAAGAACATCTGAGATGATGTGAGATGACACAGACAAAAAATGTTACTTTGATGAGTATTTTTGAATTTTTGAAAAGGCAAGTCTCCTTATTATTTAATACACACGTGACGCACGTAACACACGTAACGCACGTTCACGATTATTCAAACGAGGCGAGAAGACAGATCTCTTTCTCTTTCTCTCTTTCGAATACTCACCCCGCTTTGTTCGTTCGTTTTATTAAACGAGTTTTAGTGAAAAAGGATTCATCCTAGAAAACTCCACTCATCTCATCTCTTAAATGACGCAAGCGGTCACGTCGCAAGTGGTGATTCTGGACTACGGGTCGCAATACACGCAGCTCATCACGCGGAGAGTGAGAGAGGTGGAAGTGTATTCCATTTTACTCCCCGGGGATGCGACTTTTAAACGCGTGTTCGAGGAGAACAAACCAACCGCGATTATTTTAAGCGGCGGGCCAAACTCGGTGCACGTGAAAGGCGCACCCTCTGTGCCGGATGGCTTTTGGGAGGAGTGCGAGAAGAGGCAGATTCCAGTTTTAGGGATTTGTTACGGGATGCAACTGATCGTGCACTGCTTGGGAGGGAAAGTGGAAGGGTTAGGGAAAGGTGAGTTTGGACGGATGCCGGTGGTGGATATTCCGACGCACACGAAACTGTTCGGCGAAGATATCGAGCCGCAAAACGTCTGGATGTCGCACGGGGACGAGGCGACGGTGTTGCCGGACGGATTTAAATGCATCGGTAAGAGCGAGCAAGGATGCGTGGTTGCAATTGAACACGAGACGAAGAATTTGTTCGGTTTGCAGTATCACCCAGAGGTGACGCACTCCGAGAAAGGGATGCGAACGTTGAAACATTTCTTGTTTAACATTGCAAAGTGCGAACGAAGTTGGTCCATGGCGAACGTTTTGGAAGAGCAGATTCAAATCGTGAAAGAAAAAGTTGGCGAGACTAATCACGTGATTTGCGCGTTGAGTGGTGGGGTGGACTCGTGCGTCGCGGCGACGTTGGTGCACAGAGCGATTGGCGATCGATTGCATTGCTGCTTCGTCGATAACGGGTTGTTGAGGTATAAAGAAGCCGAACGGGTGATGGTGATGTTCAAAAACGAGCTGCACTTGCCGGTGGATTGCGTGGATATCACGGAGAAAATGTTGAGCGAGTTGAAAGGAGTGTCCGATCCGGAAAGGAAGAGAAAAATTATCGGGAAAGAGTTCATAGAGTGCTTCAAGGAATACAAGAAAACGGTGGAGAAGAAAACCGGCGTCGTGCCGAAATTTTTGGTCCAAGGGACGTTATACCCGGACGTGATCGAATCCTGTCCGCCACCCGGGTCGGATCAAAAACATTCGCACACGATTAAATCGCACCACAACGTCGGAGGTTTACCGAAAGAACTCGGCTTCGAGTTGATTGAACCGTTGAGAGTGTTGTTTAAAGATGAAGTGAGACGTTTAGGAAAAATCATGGACGTGCCGAGAAATTTCGTGGCGAGACACCCGTTCCCGGGCCCTGGGTTGGCGGTGAGAATCTTAGGCGACGTTACAGAGAACAACGCGTTGGAAACGTTGAGATTAGTGGACGAGATTTACATCAACGCCATCAAAGAGTTTGGTTTATACGACGAGATTTGGCAAGCCTTCGCGGTGCACTTGCCGATTAAATCCGTCGGCGTCCAAGGCGATCAAAGATCGCACAGTCACGTTGTCGGTCTGAGAGCGATCACGAGTAACGACGGTATGACTGCAGATTGGTACCCGTTCGAACCGAAGTTTTTGCAAGAAGTTTCGAATCGAATCACAAACCAAGTCAGAGCAGTGAATCGGGTGGTGTACGACATCACGAGCAAACCGCCGAGTACCATCGAGTGGGAGTAATTTAACAACAACAACAACAATGAAGTCGTCGTCGGGTAACAAAAATAATATACGTATTTAAGAAAAATGAGTGTATATGTGCTTACATTTCACGTCTGTTTGTGTTTTATAAATGTATGTTCTTTCTTATCGTGTCTCTCTCTGTCTGTCTGTTCTTCAATCCTTCTCCTTTTTCCTCTTATGCCAGGAGAAAAACTCCACCTTTCTGGACTCCTCCTCTTCGTCTCCTTCGTCTTGGCAAACATCCTCCTCTCCTTTTTGCCCTCCCCTCTCGTCTTTCTCCGGCGTTTGCCCTCACTGAGCTTTGATCGGAATAGTTTTCATCCCTTCTTCTTCCACCTTCGGTTCCCCGATCGCTTCTGGTTTCTTCTTCACGTCAATAGTCAAAATCCCGTCCTTCATCGACGCTTCGACCTTCTCGGGATCGGCGCCTTCCGGGAGAGTAAAGATGCGTTCGACTCTACCCGAGGACCTTTCGATCGCGTGCCACTTCATGCGCCCATCTCTAGACTGGTCTTCTTCCTCATGTTTCGTCGACTTGTGCGCCGAAACGTGCAAGTTGTTGTCTTTATCCATCTTGATGTCCACGTTCTTCACGTTACAACCCGGGAGTTCGCCCGATAACGTGTATCGATCCTTCTTCTCGACGATATCGCAGACGAAATCGAATTGATTCATGTCGCTAATATGTTCGCGTGGGATCATCGAGTCCAAAAATGAACTCGTCATTAGGGCGTCGTCGTCACCGAATAAGCGATCGAACGGGTCCGGCGTAAATCTTCTTCGGCCGAATAATCCTATAATAAGCGTTGTTGTATGAGTAGATACAAAGAAGAGGGAGAAATAAGAGGTCTCTATTTACACTCTCGGAGGGAGGAAAAACAACGAATAATCTTCATCATCGACAAAAGCGATCACGGATGATGATCGCATCGACGAAACGCGATATGCGTGCGACAAAAAACGCTCTCCTCGTCGATCTTTTTCTCCGTTGTTCGGAAAGTGTTGCGCTTTGTTCTTTCGATCGCGCGCGCGCTCAAAGAGAACCACAACAGCTTGGGAAAAAATACTCGGAAGAAGAAAGAGAGATACGAAAATAAAAAAGCGCTTAAGGGGTTATCATCAATACACGCACCGCTCAAAGGACCAGCCGCTCCGGCGCGTTGTTCGCCCACGAACGGGTTCCAGAATCCGCGAGGAATGAGTGACATTTTTGTTCTTGTTCTTGTTGTTCTGATTGATGCGTGTGAAAAAAGCGCGCTTTTTATTTGTGACGTTTTGTATCTCTTTTTTGTTTGTTTGTTTTGTCTGTCTTTTTCTTTTCAAAATTGAAGTATGTCTCTCTGTCTTGTCTCTCTTGTCTCTCTGTCCGTCTGTTTCGACGATCCAATCACAACCTCGAACGCGATAACAGTCACGCGCCTTTAATCGGAATCTTCTTCATCTCCTTCTCTTTCAACTCTTTCGGTTCACCGACAAACTCGGGTTTCTTCATGATGTCGATGGAAAGCACGCCGTCTTTCATCGAACAATCGATTTTGTCCGCGTCCGCCGCTTCCGGAAGCGCGAAGATGCGCTCGACTTTACCCGAGGACCTTTCGATCGCGTGCCACTTCACCGAGCCGTCCGGTGACTGTTCGTCCTCCTCGTGTTTGATAGACTTCATCGCGCTGATGTGTAAGTTGTTGTCTTTATCGACTTTCACGTCCACGTTGGCGACGTTGCACCCGGGAAGCTCACCGGATAAGTGAAACTTGTCCTTCTTCTCGACGATGTCGACTAAGAAATCGAATTGGTTCATGTTCGAAACCGTGTCTTTCGGGATCATGGAGTCCAGAAAGGACGAGGTGATGGCCTCGGTGTCGCGAAAGAACGGGTCGTTCAGAAACGTGTCCATCATGCCTCCTCTTCGGCGTCGCGGGCCGAGTGCTCCTATTCAAGGAAAATAAAGGAGAAAATTTTAGATTCGTATCTCTCGCGTCAGTTTTTGTATCTAAAATCAAAAGAGCGCATTTTGCGCGATATACGCGCGAGAAAGAAGAAGAAGACAAAGAGAAGACAAAAGAACAACACGAAACGCGCATATCTTTTACCTCCGTACGGATCGCTCAACATGCGACTCAGCAAGCCTCTCATGGGCGACGACGTCATCGACACGCGCTGTTCCGGTTGTTGTTGTTGTTGTCTCTCCATCTGTCCGCCTCCTTCTTGTTCGCTCTCCGCGCGCGCGACTTGCGCGGAAAAAGCTTTCTTCGAAGAAGGTCTTCCAAATCCTCCTCCTCCTCTCAAAATCGAATTGAAAGCGCTTTTGCCGCCGCACGTACGAGAAGACGACGATCGAAACAACAACAAACCTCCTCCTCTTCCACCTTGTTCTGCCATCTCGGACAGCGAGAACGGCGTGAGTAAAGATCGAGTTAACGCCATGATTGTAGTAGTGTGTGTGTGTGTATTAGGTGTTTGTTAGTATTTTAGAGTAGATACAAAAATATGAAGAAGAAGCAAAAAAAAAAACGAACGAGCGTTTTCTCGTTTAATAATTTTAA
>Ga0115569_10003865_pt1 | contig 10936 bp, 7 predicted proteins | sample COGITO_mtgs_1205_2_FD_87295 | JGI IMG/M metagenome (GOLD analysis project Ga0115569, IMG submission 87295) | Pelagic marine microbial communities from North Sea - COGITO_mtgs_120503 | ecosystem: Environmental > Aquatic > Marine > Epipelagic | place: Germany:Helgoland, sampling site Kabeltonne...
AACCCGAAGTTGTCTGTAGGCATGGCTTCGCTGCGAAGGATTTCCGTGACCTTCGAGTCGAGGGGCAGGATTCCGTTTCTGTCGTCGGTGAGCAGGGAGCCGCTCTGTTCGCCCAGAGTGTGCATCTGCGCAACGAGCTCGCGCATGTGGCGCGCGCCGCCGCCGGAGGCAGCTTGATAGGTCATGCAGGTTGCCCATTCGACGAGGTCTTCTTTGAATAGACCATGCAGAGCGAGCAGCATGAGTGAGACGGTGCAGTTGCCGCCGATGAAATTTTTGTAGCCGGTAGCGATGCCCTGATCGATGACCGATCGGTTAACGGGGTCGAGAACGATGACGCTGTCTGAGTCCATGCGCTTGGCGCTGGCGGCGTCTATCCAATAGCCATTCCATCCCTGCTCACGGAGCTGGGGAAGGATTTGTTTGGTGTAGTCGCCGCCCTGACAGGTCACGATCGCATCGTGCCGGGAAAGGGCAGCGAGGTCGTACGCGTCCCCAAGCGGGGTCGACGAAGCACCTCGGCCATCGAAATTCTCGGGCCCGGCCTGACCGACCTGGCTGGTGGAATAGAACGTCGTCGTCAGACCCTCGAAATCGCTCTCCGCGCGCATGCGCTCGAGCAACACAGATCCAACCATTCCTCTCCAGCCAACAATTCCGATTTGTTCAATAGACATAGTGCCGCATTCATTAGCATTACCGCGGTATTACGGCGAATCCGAAGCCCAGAGAATCGATGAAACCCCTTGCTGTGGCCCCGATACTCTTGCTCGTCCTCACGTCGGCTCTCTTTGAGTGGATCGAGCGGTCTAGGCGATGCTGGTGCGCCCCGCGGGATATGATATCTGCGCCGCCACGCAACGTGGCCTGAATCGAGCGCGTGCGGCAGAAGGATTCGATGATGCAACGAGTGGAATCGGCTGGGACGCGAAGGAGCCGGGCGCAGATATTGCCGGGGCTGATTGGAGTCGCCGCAATCAGGGGCATAATCGGCGGCTGCGCCACTGGTGTGTTTCGAATTTCGAGGCCTACGACGAAATTGCAATGAACAAAGTCGTTCCTTCGTCCGGATACGGCGGACCTTCGTCAGCGGGCATAGACTTTGCCGTGGCCACCCGATTCTCAAACGATCAATACAGCGCCGAGCGTCATATCTATCGGATGTCCCTCGGATCGGCACAGGGCATTAAGCCTGGCAATCACATCGAGGTTCGCCGCGAGCAGCGGTCGACGAGCCCCGGCGGACAAGAGATACGAGAAGAACGTGTCATCGCGAAGGGCATTGTCACGAATCATGTTAGTGCGGGCCCTTCTTGGTGGACGGGCTGCTCGCCAGCCTTTCGGGACCGGACTGTGACTCGATTCTGGCGGAACGCTGAGCGATCAAGATGGATCACGGTCCTTCTAGCAAAGGGCCGCGGCGGCTCGCGAACGGCCCCGGGGCCAGGTCGCTTGACCGCTGCTTGCACGACCGCACCGCCGGGTTCGAGAACCGCGAGGTTCGAGCGAATATGGTTTTAAACGTATGGATCTACGCGGATGACGCCCCCCAATAGTCATTCGGGGGGATATACTGCTCGACCTTCAACCAGGGAACCCTAATGCTCTTCGATCATGCCCGAGAACGCCCTCATGAACTAGCCATCGATGACGGAACGAGGACCCGCACTTTTGAGGAACTCGTTGACCGAATCGCGCTCTTCGCCGCCTTCCTGCAGGACGAAGCAGGCTTTGTACCGGGAGATCATCTCTCGCTGCTGATGGGCAACCGCGTCGAAGGGATTGAGCTCCTACTCGGTGGAATTTTTGCGGGCCAGTGGGTGACGCCGATTAATTGGCATCTCGCTGAAGAAGAAATTGAGTATGTCGTTCAGGATTCGGGCTCGCGCTTGATTGTGACGGACGCACGCTATGCGCCTATGGCTCATAGGATTGCTGCCGCGACGCCGGGGCTGCGCGTCGTTGAAGTCGGCGCGGAGCTGGACGGGCTGCTCGCTGGGGTAGATGCAAGGCCGATCGATCTGGATGGCCCCGCTGGCGGCAATATGATCTATACGAGCGGCACGACGGGGCGACCTAAGGGTGTTAAGCGCGCAGCCCCAGCGACCGTGCGGGGTGCCCTCGATCTGCACGTGCAAATGGGGCTCAATATTGAGCTCGACGGTCGTGGGCCGCATTTGATTACTGGCCCGATGTATCACGCAGCGCCGCTGATGTTTGCAATCTATGACAATGCGAACGGTGCTCCGATCGTGATTATGCCGAAATGGGACGAGGCAATCGCACTCGATATAATTGAACGTCGTGAAATCGCCCATGTCCATTTCGTTCCGACGATGTTCGTTCGCTTGCTTCGACTCTCGGACGATCGCCGCGCTTCATTTAGGGCGCCTTCGCTTCGCAAGGTGCTGCATGGGGCCGCGCCGGTTTCGGCGGCGGTCAAGCATCGCATGATCGAGTGGTGGGGGCCTATCCTGCTCGAGTATTGGGGCGGCACTGAGGGCGGTGTGAATACCTTGATCGACAGCGAGGATTGGCTTGCCCATCCCGGCACCGTCGGTCGGTCGCTTCCGGCCTTCGATGTTTTCGCCGTGAATGATTCGGGTGAACGTTTGCCGGCGGGGGGGATCGGGGATCTCTACTGTCGCAGCAGCGTTTCGGATCGACCCTTCGAGTATCACGGAGACCCTGCGAAAACCGACGGTGCCTATCTTGAACCCGGCGTCTTTACGATCGGCGATGTTGGCTTTATCGATGACGACGGGTACGTCCATCTCGCCGATCGAAAGTCCAATATGATTATTTCAGGCGGCGTCAATATTTACCCCGTGGAGATCGAGCAAGTTATTGGGGAACACCCAGCCGTTTCGGACGTCGGTGTTTTCGGGATTCCGAATGAGGAGTGGGGCGAGTCGGTCAAGGCTGCGATTGAATTGCGTGACGGCTTTGAGGCGAGCGACGCTTTGGCGAGTGAGATCCTTGCCTTCTCGCGCAAGCACCTCGCCGGCTACAAAATTCCACGCTCAATTGATTTTGAAGCGAGCCTGCCACGACACCCGAGCGGTAAGCTCTACATCCGGCGAATCCGCGACCGCTACTGGGCGGGGCGAGACAAGAAGATCTGATGTCAGAATTGATGGCACGCACCCTTGATGAGATCCAAGCACGCTTAGCCGCCGTATCGCCGGTTCTTGATGTGAAGGATGTTCGAATGGCAGCCGCGGTCGCGCTCGTCTTGCGAGAAGTCGACGACGACCTCGAAGTGCTCTTTATTAGGCGTGCAGAGCACGATGGCGATCCCTGGTCTGGAGACCTCGCGTTTCCGGGAGGGCGCCTCGATCCAGAGGACGCCAATGCCCAGGCGGCGGCCGAGCGCGAGTCGCTAGAGGAACTCTCCCTCGATTTATCGGGAGCACGCCGACTCGGTCGGATTAGCGACGTCCTAGGGCATGCTGAGTCGATTCGAGTTTCCGCTTTCGTGTACGGAATCGAAGGAGATCCCAAACTCGTTCCAAATTATGAAATTGCGGAAGCGTTCTGGTCCCCGCTTGCTCACAGCACCTCCCCGGAACGACAGGAAATGCGGGACTTTACGTACGCAGATGTCGTGTCCAGGTTGCCGACGATTCGATTGCTGGAGGACCCGCGCGCGCCGGTTCTCTGGGGCATCACCTACAAGTTCATGGATGAATTCATGACTACGATCGATCGTCCGATTCCGTTTATGCCCTGGGTCGATGGGCATCCGAAGGAGGACTAACGGGATCGGGGTGATGATTTCTAGGTTGTCTTCTGCTCTGCCGCCTACTTGGCTTTCGCCTCTTTGGCTGCATCGCGCTCAGCCTTCATGAGCGCACTCTGTCGCTGTTCATTCTTCATGGCTTCGGCCATTGAGTGTGAGCCGCCGTAGTAGAGCGATCGCTTTGCGTAAGCGAGGACGATCGGATCGACCTCGGCCATTTCGCGGGCCATGGCCTTCGCCACGTTGAGCACTTCATCCTTAGCGACTGCCTTGTTGACGAGTCCTATTTCAGCGGCCTCGCGCCCAAGAATCTTTTTCGCCGTAAGTACGAGTTCCTGCGCCCTAGCCATACCGACGAGTTGTGGCAGGAGATGGCTCGATCCCAATCCGGGAAGAATACCGAGGCGTCCGAAGATGAATCCGAGCTTGGCGTCCTCAGAGGCGATGCGAATGTCGCAGGGCATCGCCATCGTCATGCCGACGCCGACCGCATGTCCATTGATCGCTGCGATGACGGGCTTCGGGAAATCGCAGATCTCAAGCGGCAGTTTGCGAAGGAAATCCTCTTCACCAAGCCGCGGTCCCTTCGCGACGTTTTTGCCCTGCTCGTGGGCCTTCAGATGCTCGAGGTCGGCGCCTGCACAAAATGCTTTTCCCGCACCGGTCAGAATGACGGCGCTTACCTCGGGATCCCTTTGCGTCTCACGAAAGGCATGGGTGACTTCTTCGCCCATGTCGGTCGTGTAAGCGTTCAGTTTCTCGGGACGATTCATAGTGATCGTGGCGATGCCGTCGTCGAGGTCGAAGAGGATGTCCTGATATTCCATGGGGTACGCGAGTCTCTTGGTTGGCCCGCTGCCGATTGGTTCGGTCAGGGCGGGGCGAATCGAAAAATGGGCTCTTGGTGTGAATGAGGTCTACCACATCGCTCGCCGCGGGCCGCGCGGATTCTGACACGACGGGGTGTCTACGCACAAGGGGGGCGTTATCGTCGAACGGCCTTTTCAGGAGGGGATGTTTTTCGTGTCGATTCGATTTCGTTTTATCTGGACCGCACTCGTCGTTGTCGCGCTTTTGGGCTGCGGTGAAGACGATGGCGCTATTGATCTATCCGGGCCTACGGCAGAGTGGCGTCATTGGGGCGGGACGCGCGGGGCGTCGCACCACTCGCCTTTGACGCAGATCACGAAGGAGAACGTAGAATCGCTTGAGGTCGCCTGGACGCATCGCAGCGGCGATTTCTATGACGGGTCGGGGTATTCGAAGGTCACGGCGCTGCAGGTGACTCCGCTCGTCGTGAACGATCTTCTGTACTACTGCACGCCCTTCATGCGTGTCTTCGCGCTGGACCCCGAGACGGGAGAAGAGCGGTGGTCCTTTGATCCTGATTTCAAGGAGCGGCACGGCGAGGGTCCCTATCCTCTGATCTGTCGTGGCGTCTCATACTGGGAAGACTCGGATGCCGAGGTCGGCTCCGTTTGTTCAAAGCGAATTTTCTACGGGACAGCGGACTCCGAGCTTCACGCCCTCGACGCGGACACGGGCAAGCCCTGTGAGAGCTTTGGCGAGAACGGACGCATCACGCTCCGCGAGGGGATCGGGGACGCGCCACCCTGGGAGTACCATCCGACTTCGCCGCCTCAAGTCATTCGTGACCGCGTGATCATCGGCGCGCTCGTCGCGGACAACGTTCGTATCGATGCGCCGGCGGGCGTTGTACGGGCTTTTGATGCCCGCACAGGGGAACTCAAATGGGCTTGGGATCCCATACCGCCTAATTGGCCGACGAAGCCCGATCCCGAAACCGGGCGACGCTTCGCAGCAGGCACGCCTAATATTTGGTCGATCATGACCGGGGACGCGGAGCGCGGACTCGTCTTTGTCCCGACCGGGAATCCCTCGCCGGATCTCTACGGAGGAATGCGCGAAGGGATCGACTACTACGGGAGCTCGACGGTCGCGCTGAATGCTGAGACGGGGGAGGTCGTTTGGAATTATCAGTACGTGCATCATGATATCTGGGACTACGACACGCCCAGTCCGCCGACCCTCTTTCAGATTCCCGGGGTAGGCGACGGCGCGTCTGGTTTGCTGCAGACGACCAAGATGGGCCACGTATTTTTGCTCGACCGTGAGACGGGAAAACCGCTCTATCCAGTGGAGGAGCGTCCCGTGCCGCAGGGAGGCGTTCGCGAAGAACAGCTTTCTCCGACGCAGCCCTTTCCGACCCATCCCGAGCCGCTGCATCCTATGGCCCTCGCACCCGAGGATGCCTTTGGCTTTACGCCGATCGATCGCGCCTACTGTCGCTCAATGATCGAGGAGAACAGGTATGAAGGCGTTTTTACGCCGCCTGAAATCGAAGGCTCGATTCAGTTCCCGCATACGACGGGCGGGATGAACTGGGGCGGCGTCGCGATCGATTCCGAGAGTGGCGTGATGATCGTGAATCAAATTCACGCGGCGATCGTGAATAACATGATTCCGCGGGCGGAGGCGGACACCCTGAACGAGGAAGACTTTATTTATCCGAACGAGTTCTATCCCATGAAGGGCACGCCCTATGCGATTCATCGCTACCTCCTCGCCTCTAATTTCGGAGCTCCGTGCAATCCTCCGCCATGGGGGAGCCTGACGGCGGTCGATCTCAAGACCGGCAAAGTGAAATGGACTCGGCCCCTCGGCACGATGCGCGGGCTAGCTCCCTGGCCGATTTGGGCGCTCTATACGGACTACGGCGCGCCGGCATTCGGTGGCGGGATCTCGACGGCAAGCGGCCTCTACTTCATCGGAGCCTCCACGGACCAATACTTCAGAGCCTTTGACGTAGAGACCGGCGAAGAGCTGTGGCGCAATCGAATGCCATTTGCGGGACACGCCGTGCCTATGACGTACCGAACGAAGAAGGAGGGGCGGCAATTCGTCGTGATGGCCGCTGGCGGAAATCCCATCGGCAAAATGGGCGATGCGGTGATCGCGTACGCGCTTCCAGAATAGGGGGAGCGTTCGAAGCGAATGACAGCTCGGCCCGGCGCTTGGCGCTTATGCGCTAAGCGCCGAAATTGTGTCGCGCGGGACCGTCTAGCTGAGCAGCGTCTTGGCGCGCTCGCGCAGCTCAAACTTTAGGACCTTGCCCGAAGCATTGGCAGGCAGTTCGTCCACAATCTCGAAATGTCGCGGGACCTTGTAGTTCGCCATGTTCTCGCGGCTCCACGAGACGAGCGCGTCCGCATCGAGGCTAGCGCCAGGCACCGGCACAACGAAGGCCATGCCTACTTCACCCATGCGATCGTCGTCGACTCCGATCACAGCGGCGGCGGCGATGCCTTCGTGTAGGAAGAGTTGGTTCTCGACTTCCGCAGGATAGACGTTGAAGCCGCCCATGATGAACATGTCCTTGATGCGATCCGTGATCCGGAGATAGCCGCGCTCGTCCATCACGGCGATATCGCCCGTATGGAGCCAACCCTCAGAATCGACGGCCTTTGCGGTCTCCGCTTCGTCTCCCCAATAGCCTCGCATCACGTGATAGCCGCGGGTCCAGACCTCGCCGGGCTCGCCGCGCGGAACTTCCTTGCCGTCCGTATCGACACATTTCGTTTCCGTGTCCGGGATTGGCCGGCCGCAAGTCGTTGCGATCGTTTCATCGTCGTCACCGAGCTGACAGGCGGAGACGGTGCCACTGCTCTCTGTTAGGCCGTAAGCGGTAATGACGTCGCGGAAGCCGAGTTCACTTCGCATACGATGCACGAGTTCGACGGGGACGGCTGCGCCGCCGGTGACGGCCAGGCGAAGCGAGGATGTGTCGTAGTTTTCTCGCCCGGGGAAGGTGAGCATCGACTGATAGATCGTGGGCGAGCCTGGCATCACGGTGATCTTCTCACGCTGAATGCGTTCGAGAACTGGTCCCACATCGAAGACCGCCTCCGGAAGCGCCGTGGCACCATGAATGATGCAAGCAAGCCAACCGCTTTTGTATCCGAAGGAGTGGAAGAAGGGCATGATGATCAGATAGCGGTCGCCGGCACGAAGCCCGACGCATTGTCCCCAGACATCAAAGACTTTGAGGTTCTGGCCATGCGCAGTCATGACGGCCTTGGGGCTGCCGGTTGTGCCGGAGGTAAAGATAAAGTCGGAGAGGTCGTCCGGCGTGACGGAGTTCGCTCGGGCCTGCGCGTCTTCGGCCGAGACCGATGCACCTCGGGCCAGGAAATCGTCCCAGGATTCTCCATTAGTGCTCTCGCCGTCGATCAGAACAGTTCCCTGTAGCTCCGGCAGATCTTGATTGGCGATGGCATCCGCGTAGTTCATGCCGAGGAATTCCCCCATCGTAAAAACCATCTTCGCGCCGCTCTTCTCGAGGACATAGCCTGCTTCGCTGGCTTTGAAGCGCGTGTTAAGCGTCACAAGAACGCCGCCAGCGCACTGCAAGCCAAGGGCAGCCACTTCCCATCGCCATCCATTGGGGGCCCAGATCGCGACGCGATCTCCACGTTCTACGCCCGCCGCGATAAAAGCGCGGGACGCGTTTTCGACGGCCCCAGCCAGTTCCGCGAAAGTGAATTTCTTGGCGCCGTCTTCGAGCGCCGAGACATTAGGCCAAAGCGACGCCGCGCGGGCGAGAGTGCCAGGGATGGTCATTTGGTCCCATTGGACGTCGGTCTGCGCGCTGGGCATGGACGGTTGCTCCTGTTGATCTGTCTGTCTGGATGGATGTAGGAAAATCAGTTCGAGTCAACGGTGTCGTGCGGCGTCTGAGCTACCAGTTTTTGAGTGCGGGATGCTAACCGGTTGCGCCCAGCGCGTTGGCCGCCACGGTGGCCGGCCTATTGTCTACCGATGACTGCGATGCCGCAAGCAGTCGGATGTCCGCCGATATTATGCGAGACAGCAAACTTTCCTTCGACACCCTTTACCTGGCGTTCCCCGGCTAGGCCGCGAAGCTGGAGCACGTTCTCGTAGACCATGCGAACGCCTGTTGCACCGGTTGGATGGCCAAACGTCTTTAGGCCACCGTCGGTGTTGACGGGGAGGTCGCCGGTCAGCCCGAAAGTGCCGTCCGCGATGTGTTCCTTTGCGGAACCCTTTTCGCAGAAACCTAGATCTTCGTAGGTCAGGAGTTCCGTGAGCGAGAAGCAGTCGTGCACCTGTGCGATGCCTACTTCCTTCGGAGCGTTGGTGATCCCGGCCATTTCGTAGACGTCGTCTCGCGCCCAAGCTGTGGGCTTCCAGGAGAGAAAGTCGTTGGTCGGGTCTTTTTGCGGGTTGGGGCCGGAACGAACCGTGACGCCCTTAACGAGAATTGGATCCTTCGAGTATTGGCTCGCTAGGTCTGTGCGTGTGAGGACCACTGCGGCAGCACCGTCCGTCTGCGCCGCCGAGTCGTATAGGCCGAAGGGCCAAGAAATGATGCGTGCCTTGAAATAGTCTTCTTCCGTAATCGTGCGCTTGAGGAAGGATTTCGGGGCTAGGCAGCCATTCGCATGGTTCTTAATCGCAATCTTGGCGAGGTCTTCGCGGCTTGCACCGTACTTGTCAAAGTAGGTGGCCGCTGCGAGGGAGAACCAGCCGGCGGGCGTCTGGGGCAGGTCGCGCACACGGTCTACAACAACAGAGGGACCCGAAACACCACGGTCCTTGGGCTTGTCGTACCCAACGACGAGGACGGTGTCGTAAAGGCCTGCGGCGATTGACATCACGCCGAGACGGATCAGGTCCGTTCCTGTCGCGCAGTAGTTTGTTGCGAAGCTGACGGGTTTGTTGAAGAGTTTGAGTGCGTCCGCGGCCTCGTGCGGTCCCTTGTTCGAATAGATCGAACCCGTAAAGACAGCGTCGATTTGTTCCTGGGGCGCATCTATGCCCGCGTCCGCATAGGCTTCGTAGGCCGCGTCGACGATCATGTCCGCCGGGGACTGATCCCAGTTTTCGCCGAACTGGCAACAGCCGACGCCAACAATGGAGACCTTATCTCGGATCGCTTGTTTATTTGCCATGGGTCGTACTCTCTATTCTCTCGCGATGAATCGCGAAGTTCGCTCTTGTTAGGGGCCGGGTCCTGATGACTGTGGATTGGGCCTGGATCGAGGGGGACTAGCTAAGCGGAATCACGCAGGCTTAGGCATTCCCTTCCAGTAGTAGTTCGGGCGACCGCCTGACTCGTGGATTTTTCGGAATACGAATTCGACTTCCTGTCCGATCTTCATCTGCTCGGGTTCGATCTCGACGACCTGCAAATGGATCCGCGCTCCATCGACTTCGGTGATGGTGACGACGGTCGGCGGATTCGGAGTCGGGAAGAAGTAGTCGAAGGTGTACGTGACGACCTTGCCGATACGATCCGAGAGGCGCACGCGATCGAAATCGTCTTTCGCGAAGCAGGTTTCACAAATGCGCTGGGCCGGAAACTGGATGGCGCCGCATTGATTACATGTCTGTCCGAGCAAGCTGAGGTCGTCGTCGCGTTCGCGGAAGAGGATCGTCGCCGAGAGTCCCGGGTTCGTTCCAGCTTCCCATTCGCTGGCTGCGAGTCCTTTGGCCTTCGTGTAGTCGTCGTAGCTTGCGACCACGCGTCGCCTGCCCAAGTGCCATTCAACACCACGCCGTGTGTCGAGCTTTGCGATCTGGTCCGTTGTGGCGAGGGCGGTTGCATCGGCTCCGTTGCCAAAGTTCGCGACAAGAATCTTCTCGCCGGGCTTCGCCGCTTCGAGGGCAGCCACGAGTTGGAGCGGCGCGAACGCGGTACCCGCATTGCCGAGGCGTCCAAAGAGAGGGCTCTGTAGGGCTTCTTTCGAGACACCGCTGGCCTTCGCCACGCCACCGTGGGAGCGGGCATCCGGGGCGTAGATCGCGACGCGATCGTAGTCGGAGATTGCCGAACCACTTCGTTCAAGGAGGCCACTAATCGCCGCGTGCATGTTGGGCGTATAGGACTCTTGGATTACGAAGCGGTCTTCCCACGTGTGCACGAAGTCGTGTCCCGTCGGTCGCCAGACATCGGTGATTTCATCGGTGACCGAAAAGGAGTCTTCGATCGTAGCAATCGCTTCGCCGTCGGATACCAAGAAGGCGGCGGCGCCGTCGCCGAAATTGACTTCCATACCTGACTTAGGGGCGGCGAGCCGCGCATCGCTTGCGATCACGAGCGCGCATTTTGCCGACCCCGCCTTCACCGCATCAACAGCGGCCCGAAGCGCG
>Ga0115569_10003866_pt1 | contig 10932 bp, 9 predicted proteins | sample COGITO_mtgs_1205_2_FD_87295 | JGI IMG/M metagenome (GOLD analysis project Ga0115569, IMG submission 87295) | Pelagic marine microbial communities from North Sea - COGITO_mtgs_120503 | ecosystem: Environmental > Aquatic > Marine > Epipelagic | place: Germany:Helgoland, sampling site Kabeltonne...
AACGACAGTGCGGTAAGCAGTATAAATACCATCATCATCACTGGATGGGCTATCTGCAGGTCGATAAAGAAGCCTGCTGTAATCAGAATAATTATTCCGAGTATGACAGCCTTAGAGGCGGCGGCACCCACATAGCCCAATATTACTTCGAGTGTCGAGACTGGGGCGGACAGCACCTCGTAGACGGTGCCGACAAACTTTGGAAAGTAGATTCCAAAGGATGCATTCGAGATACTATTGGTCAGCAGGTTTAGCATAATCAGACCGGGCACGATGAAAGCACCATAGCTAATGCCGCCAACCTGGTCGATACGCGATCCGATGGCGGCGCCGAAGACGATAAAATAGAGTGACGTTGTAATTACCGGTGCCACAATACTCTGCACCAGGGTGCGTCTGGTCCGCGCCATCTCAAATTTGTAGATCGCCATAATGCCATAAATATTCATGACGACTCCTCTACCAGATTAACGAAAATATCTTCCAGCGAACTCTGCGTTGTATTCAGGTCACGAAATGCAATTTCGGCTAACTTGAGGTCATCGATCAATGCAGTGATGCCTGTTCGATCCCCTTGGGTATTGAAGGTATAGGTCAGTTGCATGCCGTCTTCACTAAGCTCTAGGTTGTAGTCGGCCATACTATCCGGCACCGACGCGAGACTATCGCGCAGGTCAAGAATCAACTGCTTCTTACCAAGCTTTTCCATCAGCTTCTCTTTCTCTTCGATCAAGACGATCTCGCCATTGTTGATGACCCCAACTCTGTCGGCGATCTCTTCAGCCTCTTCGATGTAATGGGTGGTAAGAATTATTGTCACGCCCTCTTCTTTGAGTTCGCGCACGATCTGCCACATGTCTTTTCGAAGGGAGACGTCCACTCCGGCGGTCGGTTCATCGAGAAATAATACCGTGGGTTCGTGTGAGAGCGCCTTGGCGATTAACACCCGGCGCTTCATACCGCCGGACAGCGTCATAATCATATTGTCTTTTTTATCCCATAGAGACAATGAACGCAGGACCTTCTCGATATGGCTCGGGCTGGGCGGTTGACCAAACAGCCCACGACTGAATGAGACCGTATTGAAGACAGTTTCAAACGAATCGGTTGTGAGTTCCTGCGGGACCAGACCGATGATAGACCGAGTCTTGCGAAAGTCTTTGATGATATCGAAACCGTCGACACTCACCGTGCCGGAGCTAGGGTTTACGATGCCGCAGACCACGGAGATCAATGTCGTCTTACCCGCACCATTGGGACCGAGTAAGGCGAGTATCTCGCCTTTCTCGATCTGCAGATTGATATCTTTGAGCGCCTGAAAGCCGCCAGAATAAAATTTATTCAGACCGGTGATGCGTAGTATTGGATTTTCGTCACTTTTCATGGGCGAATGAGTATGAACACTGTCACAGCCAATTACAACACAAGCAGGGGTTGGGATATCTCGGAGTCTCATAACAGGCCGGCATTACTTTGGATATTCGCCGAAATAATTTCTAGACGCCGCATTACTTTTCTCCTCAGCTCACAGCAGACCAGGTAACGGATTATGGTAAGGTTCTGCATAGGCGTGCTACTTTATCTTCTCGCTGCCATGGATGCCGATTGCCCCCATTGACGAGCTTGGAATCAGCAGCTCGGTGATGAGTGAAGTCTACCCAGACCGAGGCGGCGGCTTCTGGAAAACAGACCCGGAGCGAGCGATCGCCAAGGTCACAGTGCTGCCACCCTCTGCGAAAAAGGAAGGGCGCGACATTAAGACAACTGAATAATCAAACAATCTAGACGAGACAAACGCAATGAAACCAAGCAAATATTCTCTACTCTTGCTCAGCCTAATCCTCTGTACGTTTTCCACCCATGCGCAGGACACTGTAGAGCCATCACTCGATTCGGAAGAACTTGAGTTAACAAGCTGGCTGGATTCTCAGGAAGACAATATGCTCGACTTAGTAGAGCGTATCACCAACATCAACTCCGGCAGCCTCAACAAGGCCGGAGTCGATGAGCTCGCTTCGATATTCAGCACGGAGCTGCGACAACTTGGTTTTTCTATCTCGACGATGCCAGGTGAAGTCATCGAGATGCCTAGCTGCCCGGGCAGTGACTACAATATCGATGTCGCTGATCATGTCCTGGCAAGCAAGAGTGGCAGTGGATCACGGCTTCTGATGATGGGCCATCTCGACACGGTGTTTCCCCCGGACAGCCCCTTTCAGGGGTTTAGTCGCGAGGGAGACACGATGTACGGACCCGGCGTCTCCGATATGAAGGGTGGCCTGGTAGTGATGCTGTATGCCCTTAAGGCACTCAACGAAGCCGGGCAGTTACAAGACAAATCTATTAGCGTGCTACTTAATAGCGATGAGGAGATAGGTTCACTTTCTTCGCGCAAATATCTGGAAGAACAGGCCGCTGACCATGACTGGGGACTGGTCTATGAATCGTCTGGCAACAATCGACTGACACGTGAGCGCAAAGGCTTGGGGCAGGCGCGTTTCGTTGTGCATGGCAAGGCATCTCACGCCGGTGGCGCCCACGAGCAAGGCCGCTCGGCCATCAAAGAACTTGCCTACAAGATCGTACAGATAGAAAACATTACCGACTACGAGACCGGAGTAACGGTTAACGTGGGCGTGATCAGTGGCGGCGAAGCGCGAAATACTATCGCGCCCTGTGCCGAGGCTCTGATCGACCTGCGTTATCCTGAGGCGGAACAAGGCACTGATGCCGTGGCGCAGTTCGAAGAAATATTCGGCAATGTCTACAGCTATCCGGTAGATTCGGGAGAACTCACTACCGAGAGCTGGACCAATCTACATCGCCCGGCAAAGATAGCCACGCCAGAATCGGATTACCTGCTCAACAAGACCATCGCCATCGGTCGTCTCCTTGGACAGGAGCTAGGCGTTGGCGATTCTGGCGGAGGAACCGATGGCTCGCTGACGCAGTCAGTCGGCCTGCCTACTCTGGATTCCCTAGGTAGCGCAGGAGCCGGCGCTCACTCTAACAGAGAGCAAGGCAGGGTTAGCTCGCTGGTCGAGCGAGCAAAACTAAGCGCGATACTTATCCGTAGACTGGCAGCGGAATAAGTGTTCTTATGCTGCTAGATCAAGGGCCTGGCGATCAATAGGCACGAAAGCAGGTCAGACTAATAATTGCTCGATGAAAAATAATAACGCTGAGGACAGCGAATGACTGCGAACACCGAGAATGACTCTGTAGACTCTACACAAAACAACGCAACCCATTCATCCCCGCAGCTAGCGGCGGCGGCCAAGGCCTATCAGAACCCCTACTACCGCTATCTGGTTCTTGGGATTCTAACCGCTGCCTATGTCTCTAATTTCGTAGACAGGCAGGTCATCAATGTTCTCGCTCAGTTCATTATCGAAGACCTACAGATCAGCGATGGTCAGTTTGGCATGTTATCGGGCCTGGCCTTTGCCCTGATCTACACAACGCTAGGTATTCCAATTGCACGTCTGGCAGATATCAGCAACCGCCGCAACATCATTGCCATCTCAATCACCATATGGAGTGTGATGACTGCAGTATGTGGTGCCGCACAAAACTTTGCCCAATTGTTTATGGCCCGCTTCGGCGTGGGTGTGGGTGAAGCCGGCGGCTCGCCTCCCGCGCATTCCATCGTCTCAGATATTTTCCCCGCGAATCAAAGAGCCACCGCCCTGTCAATCTACTCTCTGGGCGTCTATGGCGGAATCTTAGTTGGCACCGTAGGCGGCGCCTATCTGGTACGTTATTTTGACTGGCGCACAGCATTTGTTGTTGTTGCCATACCGGGCATCTTTCTAGCAGCGCTTGTCAGATTTGTTATCAAAGAACCACCTAGAGGAATGGCCGAGTCACGCAAAGATGTGGCGCCTCCCGGCTTCTTGCGTGTATTGAAGTTTCTTTGGGATAGAAAATCCTTTCGCCATCTCTCCTTTGCCTGCGCGCTGCATGCCTTCGTCACCTATGGCGTTGGTAATTTCATGCCCCTATTTCTTGGCCGCGTGCACGACATGCCTATCATCGATGTAGGCTGGTACTACGGCCTGATTGCCGGCATAGGCGGCTTGGCAGGCACCTTCTTCGGAGGCTGGATGTCAGATCGCATCAGCAACAAGACCGGCGACAAGGCCTGGTATGTCTGGATTCCCTTTATCTCCACGGTACTGGCCATACCCTTCGCCCTGATCACCTTTCTCCTAATGCCTACAGGCGTAACGGCGGCGTTCTCCTATCTGCTGCCAGTTTTCTGCGGCGGCTGGTATCTCGCACCCTGTATCGCATCGACACATTTTCTTGTCGGCATTCGCATGCGTGCGATGGCATCGGCAATTTTATTGTTCATGTTAAATTTGATTGGCCTAGGACTAGGCCCAATGCTCACCGGATTTGTCAGCGACTATCTGACACCGAGCCTTGGGACTGATGCCCTGCGCTATGCGATGTCGGTTACGGTAATGGTAAATTGCTGGTGCGCCCTGCACTACTACCTGGCCGCCCGCACGATCAGAGCCGATTTCGATAGAGCGCCTGACTAGTTGCTATTAGATCGCCTCGAGGGCTTGCGCGATCTTGCTGACGCCAATCACTTCAAGGCCGGCGATCTTGTTCTTCGGGGCATTCGCCTTCGGTACGATGGCTCGAGTAAAGCCATGTTTCGCCGCCTCTTGCAGGCGCTCCTGTCCACCGGGCACCGGTCGAATCTCGCCGGCAAGCCCAATCTCGCCGAAAACGACCAGATCTTTGGGCAGCGATTTATCCTGGAAACTTGAGACGATGGCGAGCAGCAGCGCGAGGTCGGCGCTGGTCTCGGTGACCTTGACGCCACCCACCACGTTAACGAAGACATCCTGGTCTGCCATATAGAGCCCGCCATGGCGATGTAGCACGGCAAGCAGCATAGCCAGACGATTCTGTTCCAGGCCGACGGCCACGCGGCGCGGATTGCCCAGTTGACTGCCATCGACCAGCGCCTGAATCTCGACTAAGAGGGGTCGGGTCCCTTCCCATAACACCATCACTATCGAGCCCGGTGTGTCTTCCTCGGTACGCGCAAGAAAAATTGCCGAAGGGTTCTTCACCTCTTTCAGACCAGTCTCGGTCATGGCGAACACACCCAACTCATTCACCGCACCGAAACGATTCTTCTGCCCTCGGAGGATTCTATATTTGCTGTCGTTGCCGCCCTCTAACATGATGAAGCAATCGATCATGTGTTCTAACACTTTTGGGCCAGCGAGGTTTCCTTCCTTGGTGACATGACCCACAAGAAACAGAACCGTGTTCGTCTGCTTTGCATACTGAATCAGATAGGCGGCGCATTCTCTTACCTGAGAAACACTGCCAGGTGCCGATGCGACATCGCCGCTGTGCATGACCTGAATCGAATCTACTACCAATAGCTGCGGCCGATGTTCCTGTGCCGCCTTGCAGATCGCCTCAACATTGGTCTCAGCCAACATCTTCAGATTCTTCTCGGGCAGGTTCAGGCGCTTCGCGCGCATGCCTACCTGCTGTAAAGACTCTTCACCGGTTACATACAGCGCCGGCTTTCCCGAATCTGCTAGCAGACACATGATCTGCAGCAGTAGCGTACTCTTTCCCGCGCCGGGGTTTCCGCCTATCAGGATCGCGGAACCGGGCACGAGACCGCCACCCAGGACGCGATCCATCTCGTCGATAGTGCTGCTAAATCGAGGAAGCGCCTCTAGATCGATATCGGAAAGATTCTGCACATTGGATTTTTCGCCGGAATAACCCTGCTTGCGGAAATCGGCCTTAGTCACGGGAGAGCTACTGCCGGCATTGCCCAGATTTATCTGCGACAGAGTATTCCACGCCTTGCAGGAGGCACATTGCCCCTGCCACTGGCCATGCTCGGTGCCACAGTCTGTGCAGACGAATGCGATTTTATTTTTTGACATAAGAGTTTTTCAATTATTGCTTCTTGATTCGACTAGTCGATATCTGGCCACGGTAGAGTCTCGGTACGCTACTAGTCAGTATAGACAAACTCTACCCGCTTCGTGACCTTACAGAAGAGTTCGTAAGAGATCGTGTCTGCGCTGCGAGCCACTTCGTCTGCCGGGAGATCGCGCCCCCAAAGCACAACTTCGTCGGCAATCTTAACCGACTCCATACCCGTCAGGTCGATCGCCAGCATGTCCATCGACACACGCCCCAGCAGCCCTGTGCGTCTCTGGCCGCCTTGGCACTTCACCACAACCGGCGTGCCATTCTTAGCCGAGCGTGGATAGCCATCTGCATAACCGATAGAGACAATGCCCACACGGGTATTCTGTTTACAACGATAGGTAGCACCATAGCCAATCGTTGCACCCGCATAGACATCATTAATGGCGATGATTCTGGCGCTGAGTGTCATGACGGGCTGCAGCCCAATCTCCTCGGCGCTACGACTGGCGAAGGGAGACGCGCCATAGAGCATGAAACCCGGACGCACGAACTGATGATGAGTCTGAGGTAACTCCAAGATACCCGAAGACGCAGCGAGGCTGCCCTGCACCGGACCCTGAGTCGATTCTGCTATCTGCTGTCTGAGCGCATCGAATTCCTCGATCTGACGCTGAGTGAAATCTATCGCTGCTGGATTATCGAGTTCATCGGCGCTGGCAAGATGAGACATAAGCACTACCTCGGTCTCGGGATGCCTGTGCAGATCGCCATAGACTTGCAGGGCTTGTTCTTTATTCAGCCCGAGTCGATTCATACCGCTGTTGAACTTCACCCAGACCCTGCCGACACCGGAGAGAATCTCCGTCTGCAAATATTTCTGTATATGCTCAAACTGGTACATCGAATGCACCACCGGCTCTATCTTATGATTGAGACAGAGCTCCATTTCTTCTCGATTGCGAAAGCCTTGGAGTAGAAGGACCGGTGTGCTGATGCCAAGGGTTCGAAGCTCCATGGCTTCTTCCAGCGATGCCACGGCGAGGGCGGCGAATTTCTTGTGTGAGGACTTTAGCGCTAATGCAACTTGTTCGACGCCGTGGCCGTAGGCATTTGCTTTTATAACAGGAATTATCTGTGCTTCAGGACTGTGAACACTTACCTGTGAGAGATTCTTCTTGAGTGCACGAAGGTCTATTGTGGCCCAAGCTCTTGGGAAGGACTCAGTCATGATCGATCCTGATCAGTGGCGGTGTGGCTATCCATGGGTGTAGCTGTCGTCGTACCTCGGTTGTGCATGATTTTCGAAGCGAGTGTACTTACCAACGAAGCTAAGCTTTACCGTCCCAATAGGGCCGTTACGCTGCTTGCCGATAATCACCTCGGCGATACCCTTGTCCGGCGAGTCTTCGTTGTAGACCTCGTCCCGGTAGATGAAGGAAATGATATCAGCATCCTGCTCGATCGCTCCAGATTCACGCAGGTCTGACATCACCGGGCGCTTGTTGGGTCGTTGTTCCAGGCCTCGGTTGAGCTGCGACAGGGCAATCACCGGACACTCGAACTCGCGCGCCAATAGCTTCAAGGAACGTGAAATTTCTGAAATTTCACCGACACGATTATCTCCAAAGCCCTTGATCTGCATTAGCTGTAAGTAGTCAACAACTACCATACCGAGGCTGCCATGTTCGCGCACTATTCGGCGGGCACGGGCACGCATCTCCATCGGGCTAAGCCCGGCGCTGTCATCGATGAATAGTGGGCGATCCTTGAGTTTTGCCACGGCGCTATTGAAACCAGGCCAATCTTCTTCGGTCAATTGCCCGGTACGCAGTTTCGTCTGATCGATCTTGCCGATGGAGGACAACATACGAAAGATCAGGCTCTGTGCCGGCATCTCCAGGCTGAATACCAGCACCGGCTTGTCTGTGTGCAAAACCGCATTCTCAACCAAGTTCATGGCGAACGCCGTCTTACCCATAGAAGGTCTTCCAGCGACGATAATAAGATCCGATTTCTGCCAACCCGAAGTCATCTCATCGAGGTCTGTATAGCCCGTGGAGAGGCCTGTCAGACTCCCGTCCAAACCGGCAAGTTCGTCGATTCTATCGACTGCCTTGCCCAACAGGGGATTAATAGGAATCGGGCCCTGATCCTGGGGACGCTCGTCTGCGATATTAAAGACCTGCTGCTCCGCCTCATCCAATACCGCCGCAGCCTTCTTGCCGCCTGTGTTGTACCCACTGTTGGCGATACCGTTGGCGACACTGATCAGGCGGCGCAGGATTGCGCGCTCACGGATAATTTCAGCATAGGCATGGATATTCGCCGTTCCTCTGGCGTTGTCTGTCAATTCACTGAGGTATTCGACGCCGCCAGCACCCTCCAACTCATTCAGGCTATTGAGAGACTCCACCAGTGTCACGACATCGATAGGACTATTGGCTTCGCTCTGCAGCGACATGACGCGGAAGATAATTTGATGCTCGGGACGGTAGAAATCCTCGGGCAACAATACATCCGCCAGATTGTCCCATTCGGTATTGTCTAGCATCAGACCGCCCAATACCGCCTGCTCTGCATCAACCGAATGAGGAGGCACCTTCAATGCGGCAACATTGCTGATTTCACGGTTCTGGGAATTATCAAAAGACATGCGTAAATTCTATTTTTGCTTGGAAAATTTGGCGAAAAAAAACACCATCTGAATGAACAGATGGTGCTCTATGAAGATTACAAGGTCAAGGACAGAAAACCGCCCTGCGGACTAGATCCTAATCTTCCTTTGTATCCGCTTCGACCGCTTCTTCAGCCGCTTCTTCTGCAGCCTCGGCTTCGATGATCTCTTCGATCAGGTTACCGTCATCGCTGACGCCCGCTGCGGCATCCAGGCCCTGCACGGCCAGAGTGATTGTAGCGGTCACTTCGTAGCCCAGATCCAATGCGACTTCGTAGTTGCCTAACTCGCGAATAACGCCGTTGGGAAGAAGCACTTCAGCCTTAACGATCTGAGAACCACACTGCTCGTTTAGCGCGTCGGCAATATTCTGCGTACCAACGGAGCCGAAAAGCTTGCCTTCGTCGCTGGCATTAACCTGCAGGCTAAGCGCCGCGCCATCGACAACTGCGTGACGCTTCTGCGCTGCGGCAACATTCGCATTATGGGCAGCCATTAGCTCTGCTCTGCGGCCTTCGAACTCAGCTAGATTAGTTTTTGACGCTGGAATCGCTTTTCCCTTAGGGAACAAGAAATTGCGCGCAAATCCGGATTTCACAGTAGCGGTATCGCCGATGTCACCCAGGTTCGCCATTTTTTCAAGCAAGATAACGTTCATTGGTTCTTCCTCATCTCAAATTCTTTTCTGACCCTGACTACGCAGTGTCTTATTCTATTTACGCCGACTTAGTAAGGCGCGTTCTAAAATCGTACCAACTGTCTAGAAGAGCCAGTAGTACTACCAGGTTAGCTATTAGCGGCAACACGATTAGCGCATACAGAACAGCTAACCAGAGGCTCGATAACTTCTTCGCCGCCACCACCGCATGTATTAAGGCAATGCCTGAAAACATCAGCGGTAAAACCAAATACAACATCCACGTTTGCGGGATGAGTATCTCAAAATTCGCCAGCATCATGCAGCTGACAAGGATCAGCGCTACTTTCTGCTCTACCCGAAGCCCATGGAATTCTTTCTGAAATCCACCCGGATTGAACAATGCCGCCTGCATCCAGCGAGCTAACATCAGCAAGATTATAGAAAGAAACATATAGACCGCGCCCATAAAGCTTGTCATTACATCTCTCAGCGCATCTAGCTGCTCGCCCTGAATAGCGTTTGCTTCGAAGTAGGGCTGCATCTGAAGAAAGATCAAATCCAACACTGCCGGTTGCAAACGCAAATAAATCTCTACGCAGACGCCAACGGCGATTGCGGCCAGCAGGGTAAATTCCCAAGACTCTGATGATCTCAGTAGTCCTGCCAACCCGGTAATTCCCAACAACATGATAAGAGGAACCGGATCGCCTGCCAGAGCCCATCCCCCTATCGGGAGAATGGCCCAAACCAAAACCTGCACGGCTTCTTGAAAGCCCTTACGCAACACAACTAAGCCGACAAGTACCGGACTTAGAAGGTTTAACAGCGGTATCAGACCTAGCAGCAGCACTGCCATGACGGCCTGCTTGCGTCCCTTCATTACGAATTCAGCAAGGCCGCGCATGCTTATAACCTTTTAAACTTGATGACTATCCGTGTAAGGGATAAGTGCCAAGTAACGAGCACGCTTAATAGCTGTAGCGAGCTGACGCTGATATCTAGCCTTCGTGCCTGTGATTCTGCTTGGGACGATCTTACCCGTCTCAGAAACATAAGCCTTCAGAGTCTCTAGATCTTTGTAATCGATTTGTACTGTGCCTTCTGCAGTAAATTTGCAGAATTTACGTCTACGAAAATAACGAGCCATAATATTTATCCTGTCTTTCTGTCTCTATTCCTTCTAGGAAAATTCTTTTCAAGAAAAGCGTGGGAACCAGCCGTGGCTTAGTCCTTCGACTCTTCTTCAGCAGGTGCCTCAGTCGCGGCGGCTTCTTCAGCAGGTGCTTCAGTCGCGGCGACTTCTTCGGCTGGTGCTGCTTCTTCAGCGGCTGCCTCTTCTGCAGGTGTTTCCTCAGTTTCTGCGGCTTCTGCCGCTGCTGCTCTAGCTGCTGCCGAGGCGGCGGCTGCATCGTCTTCCATCTTGCGCTTCTGCTCGGCACGCTGCTTGCGCTCTTTGCCTTCGCGCTCGCCTTTCAGAATCAGTGATTCCTCAGTAACAGGCGCCTTGGCCTTGATGACCAAGTTGCGTAGAACCGCATCATTGAAGCGAAATAGAGTAGTAAGTTCTTCCAAAGCCTCGCCATTACACTCGATGTTGAGGAGTACATAGTGCGCTTTGTGAACCTTGTTTATTGGGTAGGCGAGTTGGCGTCTGCCCCAGTCTTCCAATCGGTGAATTTGGCCACCGCTA
>Ga0115569_10003867_pt1 | contig 10929 bp, 9 predicted proteins | sample COGITO_mtgs_1205_2_FD_87295 | JGI IMG/M metagenome (GOLD analysis project Ga0115569, IMG submission 87295) | Pelagic marine microbial communities from North Sea - COGITO_mtgs_120503 | ecosystem: Environmental > Aquatic > Marine > Epipelagic | place: Germany:Helgoland, sampling site Kabeltonne...
ACGGTCGAGGACTGGAGAGACTCTCAGGGCAGTTTGTTTGCCGCGGTCAAAATGGAAAAAGTAATGGTCGGTATTTTGCTGCTAGCCGTTATTGCTGTGGCAGCATTTAATATTATTTCGACCCTAACGATGTCGGTGACCGAAAAAGCCCGCGACATCGCGGTACTTCGCGTCATGGGGTTCACTTCACTGGGTGTCATGGGGCTTTTTTTAGGTCATGGGCTATTGATCGGATCCGTGGGTATTACCATAGGGGCGATACTGGGCGTGTGTTTGGCCATCTGGATATCAGATATTGCTTCCTTGGTAGAGGGGTTAACGGGCATGCAGCTGTTTGATCCGTCGGTTTATTACATTGGGCGACTTCCCTCAGAGTTGCAGTGGGGTGATGTTGTTATCACCGTTTGCCTGGCATTGCTTCTGAGTGTGATGGCGACCGTTTACCCCGCTTGGCGTGCCTCACGAATTTCACCGGTTGAGGTGCTCAATAATGGTTGACTCCGTACTCAGCTGTTGCAACCTGCAGAAGGCATACCAGGATGGTTCCCGGGCGGTAAAAGTACTTCAGGGTGTTGAGCTAACCCTTGAGCGGGGCGAGCGTGTTGCTATTGTCGGCCGGTCTGGTTCCGGTAAATCCACACTGCTGAATCTTTTGGGCGGTTTGGATATACCGACTGCAGGAGAAGTTCGGGTTGCCAATAAGTCGCTGAGTCTCATGAGCGAGAGAGACCGGAGTCAATGGCGTAATCGCCAGCTAGGGTTCGTTTTTCAGTTTCATCATTTATTGCCCGAGTTCAGTGCGCTGGAAGCGGTCGCGATGCCAATGCGTATTGGGGGTGAGGCAAAAGCCACGGCTCACGACCGTGCGGCGATGCTGCTTGACAAGGTTGGCCTTAGTGAACGACTAAGTCATAAACCTGCAGCCCTCAGTGGCGGAGAGCGGCAGCGTGTGGCAATTGCTAGAGCGCTTGCGAACAAGCCCGGCTGTGTTTTGATGGATGAACCCACCGGTAATCTTGACCCTGAGTCTGCCGAGCTTGTTTTGAATCTGATCGAGTCGATCGATTGGGGAGGCACAGCTTTTATCGTGGTCACCCATGATCCAGCGATTGCCGCAAAAATGGACAGACAGCTTGTTTTAGAGTCGGGTTATTTGGCAGATTTACCCCATGCCTTGGTCTGAGCGCATAAGCTTTGCTCTGCGTCAGGTTCTTGATCGGGGGAGGGGCTTGTCGGGGTTTCTGTCGAGGCTTTCAGTGGTGGGTTTGACCTTGGCCGTTGCCATACTGCTAGCCGTGCTGGCAGTTATGAACGGTTTCGAACGCGAGATGCGTGAACGTATTTTAGGTGTGGTTCCTCACGTCAGTATTCAGGGCTTTGCCGATTTGGAGGCTTGGAATGCGCTGCAGGCTCAATCCCAACGGGCCGAGAATGTTACCGACAGCAGTTTGTTCTATGAGCGCGATTTGCTGGCTGTGCAAGGCGAGAAGGTCATCGCCGCAAAACTTTTGGGGGTGACAGCCTCTGTGTGGCAGCGCTGGGAGAAGTGGTCTAAGCCCCGGGAGGTGACTCTTGAGCCCGGAGATGTGGTGTTAGGTATTGGGCTGGCGCGGCGCTTACAGGTTGCTCTTGGCGATCAGCTCAGAGTTATCGTTCCCGGAGATGATTTCACCTCCAATACATTGCCCGTCACAGATGCCCTTCGCGTAGTGGCTTTAGTAGATTCAGGCACCGAGCTGGACGAAGGCTTGATGCTGGCAAACTTTGAATATACGGCAACCCTATTGGGTGATGAGCTGACGGCCACGGGCCTAGCGCTACAGTTGGGGCAGCTTTTTGAGGCACCACGAGTGCGATGGGATTTTGCCAGAACGTTATCGCCGTCCTTCTATGTGACCGACTGGACACTCAGGCACGGAAACTTATATGCCGCGATTCGTTTATCCCGAGACTTAGTGACGTTGTTGCTCTTATCCATTATCGCCGTTGCAGCTTTTAATGTGGTTTCGTCACTGGTGCTGGTAGTGATCGACCGCAGGGGCTTTATCGCGATGCTTCAGGCGATGGGCGCGAGCCGACAAGATATCTTATGGATTTTTCTGTTTCAGGGGTTGTGGATTGGTGTTTTGGGCGCTTCTGTAGGCTTGTTGCTGGGTGTAGGTCTGGCTCAATTGATTCCTGTCATCGCTTCAGGTCTAGAGTGGCTGCTCGATGGCAATCTGCTCAATACCGACGTCTATCCCTTAAATTTTTTACCTATCGATATTCGAGTCGGTGACGCGCTGTGGTTGTGGTGCACTTCAGTGGCGCTTTGTTTGGTGGCGGCTGTCGTGCCTGCAAGACGGGCTATGCGGGTGCCTATTGCTCAGGCCTTGGCTACTCAATAACAGATGGTCTCAGGGCTTGTGTCTGCGCGCAAAGGCGCGTTGGCGCCAAGCCAGTGCTACGCGCCATCGCCAGAGTATATTAATGGTTACGTAACCGATTGCTGCTGCTGAGGAGCCCATGACAAAACAGCCCAGCAAGAAAGGCTGCCAAATATCGCCTAGGCGTCGCGTCAACCACCCCCAGGTAATTTCAAATTCAATCGCCTTGACTGGCGTGTCCAATAAAAAGGCACCCAGTTCATAGGCGGCATAGTAGATAACGGGCATGGTGAGCGGGTTAGTGACGAAGATTAGGGTGATGCTTAGTGGCAAGTTTGCTCGCAGCCTAACCGCCGCATAAGCGGCCACAAAAATTTGCCCTGGTGCAGGCACCATCGCGCAAAATAGCCCAATCGCAAACGCCATGGCGGTGGAACTGCGGTTGATATGCCAGAGATTAGGTTCGTAGATCCAGTCGCCCAACAGATTCAATCCAGGAAGTTCCCTGAGTTGCTGCTGCGAGGGTGCGAACCGTTGAAAAAGCTTTCGTGCCATGGGTACAGAATTCACGAGAAGTTAAGATTTCGCTGACCCGGCTAATTCTCACCTCTGGTCATCACCGCTGTCTGATCGGACGGGGGCAGGTGCTCTAATGCCTCAACTCTCCTCGACCGGCCGCAATTATGACGTCTTTCATCGTGACTAACCATAGCAGCACCTTGGGGATATGCCGCAATTGTGCGTTGCTTATGACGGTGGCACTTGTTACGTCACTGCTAATGCCAGTTTATTGGGGGGCTCTCGTATTTATCATTCTGGGTGGCTTGGGATGCATGGCGGGTTATCGCAAGCAAGGTGTCTATGTTGTGATGGCCGGGATTGTGGCTTGCGTCTGGGGATGGCATTGGTCTAGTCACCTAATTGACCCTGATTGTTACCGTCGAGACGTGAGCTTAACGGGATTCGTAACCTCTTTGCCGGTGAGGTATAAGCACGCGTCGGGTGAGGGGCTGCAAAGTTTTAGATTGTCTGTTGGCCGCGGTGGTTTAGAAGATTGTGGCCGCCCGGGTAGCCTCTCAGTTTATGGCGTCAACGCGGATCAGGTCATACCCATTGGTGCTGAGGTGGCCTTACGAGGGCGTTTAAATCCTAGTAGTTCGCAATGGAATTTGGGCTCGGTTCCCGATCAGGCCCGATGGTTGGCACAGGGTGTTCATGGACGCCTGAATGTGTCCAAAATTAGGGTGCTGCAGCCGTCCACAGGCTATTTAAATAAACTCCGCCAACAATTAGCTGAGGCACTGGGAGAACTCGAGGGGCCTCCTCGAGCTGTGGGCTTGTTAGAGGCTTTAGTGCTGGGAACGGGGCGTGCCATTGGGACTACTGACTGGGAGCGTTTTCGTTTTCTTGGAATTACTCACGCTTTTGTAGTGAGTGGCTTGCACCTCAGTCTGGTGTTTTTTGGTGGCTGGCTTATCAGTCGTCGCATACTCCTGATTTTATGGCCTTACGGGCTGATGAAGCGCGACTGGGCCATTGTGCCGGCGCTGGCGTTGGCTACCATTTACGCGGGGTTAGCGGGTTTTAGTTTACCCACCCAGCGCGCACTTATTATGCTGTTTTTAGGCGGCACACTTCGCCTCACCACCCGTAGGACCGAGGTGTGGCACATTTTCATGACGGCTGCGCTGATCATTTTAATGACCAATTACTTTTCAATTTTGGGGCGCAGTTTTTGGCTCAGTATGGCGGCAACGGCCATCTTGATTTGGCTTGCGGTCAGGCTGACCCCCAAAATCTTTCCAAACAAGGGTGGTTGGCTCTTGAAGATGATGGTCACTCAGGTGGCGATGGTGCTTTTAATGGCACCAGTAACCCTTTTTTGGTTTGGCAAGATGACGTTGGCCGCCGTCATTGCCAATGTATTGCTGGTTCCGATAATCGCGAGTGTGTTGATTCCTCTAGCGCTCATGGGAACCGTCTGTGTTCTATTGTGGGGTAACGTCCATAACCTACCTTGGGCAATGGCCGTTGATGTGGGCCTTGGCACTTTACGTGCTGCCGAGGTTTTGCAGCATGTCATTCCTGAGAGCGCTATGTTTAATCCTTTCTATGGTGTGGGTTTACATCGTAATGAGGAAGAATCTGTTCTCGAGCTTGCTGTGCTTGATGTGGGTCAGGGTTTGTCAGTTGTATTAAGCACTACGAGAAGCACACTGGTTTATGACACTGGTGATGCCCCACCTTTGTGCATGAGCCAGGCGCAAAAAGTACTCATCCCTTATTTGAATAGGCTTGGTACCAAGGAAATCTCTCTTAGAATTATCAGCCACTCTGACCGCGATCATGCGGGCGGGGTCTCAGCGCTTGCTGCGCAATTTCCCACGAAAAGTGCAATAGGTTACGCCGGCATACCGTGTCGGGTGGGGGAGGTTATTTACCAAAATTCCGATCTTATGGTGACTGTGTTCAATGGCCCAGGTGACACGAACGACGGATCCTGTGTTTTGCAGGTGCGCCATGCTCAAGTCACTATTTTGCTGGCGGGTGATATCAGTGCCGCCCGAGAGCGGGAAATGATTCGGTATTGGCGTCACAATCTTAAAGCTGATGTTTTGCTTGTCGCCCACCACGGTAGTCATACATCGACATCGGCATCTTTCCTGAAATGGGTTGATCCAGCCGTTGCAGTGATCAGTGCCTCCCGGGCCAACCGCTTTGATCATCCTCGACCCAGTGTTCTGGAACGACTGCAGCAACGGGGCATTAGTATTCTGAATACGGCGCGAAACGGCGGCATTATTGTGACAGCGGGGGCGCGTGAGGTAAAAATTGACGCTCTGCGAGATGGCAATATTCCCTATTGGTTAAGCCTACCCTGAATGGCGCTAAGCCGCCTCGCCACAGGTATACTGCACACACATTGGAGGACGCTATTGTGTTTGATTTGCTCGCCGCAGGCGGCTGGGTTATGCCCGTCATCGTTTTATGCTCGGTTATTGCCCTGGGTATTTTTATAGAGCGATCCGTTGCCCTAAACCCCGATCGCATTGCGCCCCCCCATCTGCTCGCTAACGTTTGGAAACAACTCAAAGCGGGGGAGCTCGATGCCCAACGACTGAAGGCGCTGCGCCATGGATCCCCTCTGGGTGCTATTTTGGCTGCAGGGCTGGCTAACCGCAGCCAGGGCCGAGACGTCATGAAAGAAAGCATTCAGGAAGCTGCTGGACATGTGGTGCATGACCTTGAGCGGTATCTGAATACTTTGGGGACCGTGGCGGCTGTGGCCCCCTTACTTGGCCTTTTGGGGACTGTTGTCGGCATGATTCGTGTTTTCACTGAGATAACCGTGCAGGGCACAGGTAATGCCAATGCCCTAGCGGGTGGTATTTCAGAGGCGCTGATTACCACAGCTGCGGGTTTGGTAGTGGCGATTCCTGCGCTGGTCATGCATCGATATTTCACCGGAAAAATCGATACTATTGTGGTGGGTCTGGAGCAGGTTTCAATAAAACTGGTCGACGCCCTGCACACTGGCAAGAAAACGGAATACGACCTTTGAGATTTCGTCGAAAGCGTTCTGATGAGCTGTCAATCAATTTGACGCCGCTGATTGACGTGGTCTTTTTGCTGCTGATTTTCTTTATGGTCTCTACCAGTTTCACTAAGGCAACGCAGTTAGCCATTAGCCTTCCAGAGGCAGAGGGCGAACCCGCGCCTCAACGTGCGAGTAAACTAGAGCTTATGATTGCTGCCGACGGGTCCTTTACGCTCAATGGAAGAGCGGTTTCCAGTCAGCCGATCGATCTGCGACGAGCGTTGCGGAGAGAGGCCAAGGACGACCGTGATATTCCGATTACGATTGCCGCAGATGGTGCGGCAGCGCACCGCTATGTGGTCACCGCACTCGATGCGGCGAGTGCTCTGGGCTTTCGCCAATTAACCATCGCGGCGCAAACGCCGAGTGTTGCCAATGAGTGATTCACAAAGACATGCCAGCGGTGACTGGGGGCTCTATCGTCGTTTGCTTTCCTACGTGGTGCCGTATTCGGCAGCATTTCTCTTTAGTGTTGCTGGGTTCTTGGTGTACTCCCTGGGGAGTGTTTTATTGGCAGACCTCACACAGTTTTTGCTGGATTCACTGGGACAAAGCAGTCAAGTTGAATTGGGCTTGGTATCAGCGGCGGCGCATTGGTTTTGGCCGCCGGGAGATAAAACTGCACTGGAATACGCGCGGGTGGCGGTACCGGTTGCTGCAGTGGTCTTGTCTTTAGGCCGAGCGTTGGGGTTTTTCGTTGGCAATTATTATATGAATGTCGTCGCGCGCAGCGTGGTTCATACTCTTCGCGTTGAGTTGTTCGAAGTGATGATGGCCGCACCGCGGCGCTATTATGATGCCAATACCGGCGGCAACTTACTCAGCAAAATTACTTTCAATGTCGAGCAGGTTTCTGGGGCCGCGAGTGATGCTTTAAAGGCGATTTTACGCGAGGGCCTTACCGTTATGGCTCTGGTGACCTACATGCTGTATCTCAATTGGCGATTGACGCTAATATTTTTCGCGGTGGCACCTGCTATTGGCCTGGTTGTCGTAGTGGTGGGCCGCCATTTTCGACGTTATAGCCGTCGTATTCAAGATTCTATGGGATCTGTCACGCAGGTTAGCAGCGAATCTCTAGGGGCTTTTGAGGCCCTGCGTGTTTTTGCTGCGACACGGCAACAAGTTGCGAAATTCACCGACGCCAGTCTGTTCAATCGTAATCAGAGCTTAAAGTTGGCATTTGTTCAGGCGGTCTCCACCCCGGTGATACAAACGTTGTTAGCACTGGCTTTGGGGGCACTGTTTTGGTTCGCGCTGGATCCAACAATCCTTGCTGGATTTACTGCGGGGTCGCTGGTGGCCTTCATTACCGCCGCAGCGCAAATGGGCAAACCCATACGAACTCTGAGTGGCGTACAAAGTATTATTCAGCGCGGGCTTGCGGCGGCGGAAGACGTTTTTGAGCAAATTGATATTGCGCCTGAACCCGATCGTGGCACAACGCCCGTGACTCGCGCCAAAGGTGAGATCGTCATTGAGCGTTTGAGTTTTCGATATCCAGAGGCCAACGAATATGCCTTGGAGAATGTTTCATTGCAGCTGAAACCTGGAGAGACGGTTGCGCTCGTAGGACGTTCGGGCAGCGGCAAGTCAACGCTGGTACAGCTATTGCTCCGTTTCTATACGCCTGAGCACGGTGAAATTCGTCTCGACGACCTTGTGGTTGAAGAATATGCCTTAGCTGACTACCGACGGCAGTTCGGTGTTGTGTCCCAAGACATCAGCTTGTTTAGCGATACCATAGCCAACAATATCGCCTTCGGTGAAATGGGGCAGGCATCTTACGATGCTGTTCTCTCAGCGGCCCAGCAAGCTCACGCGACTGCGTTTATTGAAGCCCAGCCCCAAGGCTTAGACACCGTGCTGGGTGATGGGGGAGCGGGTTTGTCTGGAGGTCAAAAACAGCGCTTGGCGATTGCGAGAGCACTGCTTAAAGACGCGCCAATTCTTATTCTTGACGAAGCGACTTCTGCCCTGGACACAGAATCCGAAACGTATATACAAGAGGCTTTGGCCGGTTTCTGCAAAGATCGAACCACCCTAATTATAGCCCACCGGTTATCGACCATTGAAAGTGCTGATCGGGTGGTAGTGATGGATGAAGGCCGAATTGTTGCCTTTGGCCCACATCAACAACTGCTAATCGATAGCCCCTTGTATGCCCGTCTTCATAAGCAAGAAATTGCGCAATCATGATGCCGTGGCGCCACCGTATTGAGGCCACTGTTACCCGCGCGTGGTACGAGGGGGCGTGGTGGCTTTGGTTGTTTTGGCCCTTGAGCCTGTTGACAGCTTTGGCTGTGGTGTGGCGCCGCTATCGAATTAAACCCGCCCCCTTATCCGTTCCTGTTGTTGTCGTGGGTGGGATTACGGTGGGTGGTACCGGCAAGACCCCCGTTTTGATGGCTCTTGCCGAGGCCTTACAAAAGCAGGGCCATAAAGTTGGCATTATTAGCCGAGGTTATGGAGGCACTGTAGGCAAGGGGCCGTATAGAGTCATGCCGGATTCATCTGCAGCCCTGGTGGGCGATGAGCCTTTGCTGATGGCGCAACGCTCGGATTGGCCTGTTGTGGTAGGGCAGGACCGGTATGCCGCCGCTCAATTGCTGATTGATAGGCATAAGCCTTCCTTGATCTTGTCTGATGACGGCCTTCAGCATCTGCAGTTGCCCAGAGCGTTTGAAATCATCGTGCTCGATGCAAGCCGGCTGACGGGTAATGGACGATTACTGCCCATGGGCCCTTTACGTGAGCCAGCAGCGCGGCTCGATACCGTTGATTGGGTTTTGAAGCGTAATGGCGAGCAGGAGGAAACCGGATTCCGTTATCAGTTAGAGCATTTTGAACACGCGTCTTCCGCTAAGACCCTCGGGGTGGAAGGCATTGCCCTGCAGTGGCAAGGTCTTCGAGTTGCTGCGGTGACGGGCTTGGGTCAGCCCGAACAGTTTTTTTCTGCGCTGGGTTCACTGGGCTTAAATGTGGCCCCTTATGCGTTTCCAGATCACCACGCCCTAACAGCCCACGATCTCGAGAAAATTGCAGCGGATGTTATTGTTGTGACCGAAAAAGATGCGGTTAAACTCATGGGGGTTCAGGAGGACCGTATTTGGGTTTTGGTGATTTCAGCAACAATGCCTGACGCATTGTTGCGGCGTCTCGACACTCAGTTTAACCAAGAGGAGGTTAACCTCTGTTCAACATCGTAATTCCAGCACGTTTTGCTTCTACCCGATTGCCCGGTAAACCTTTATTGGATATTGGCGGGCGACCCATGCTCTGGTGGGTTTGGCGTCAGGCCTGTGCCGCAGGTGCCCAATCAGTTGTTATTGCAACGGATGATGTTCGGATCGCCGATGTCATGACAGCGGCAGGCGCCGATGTGGCTATGACAGATGCCAAACATGCTTCGGGCACTGACAGACTTGCCGAGGTGGCACAGCAGCGGGATTGGGCTGAAGGCAGTGTTGTTGTTAACGTGCAGGGCGATGAACCCCTCATGCCCATTGCAAACATTCAGCAAGTGGCCGAAGAACTGATCGAGCACCCTGAGGCCAGTATGGCGACTTTATCAGAGCCCCTGTCTAGCCCTGAACAGCTAGATGACCCTTCAGTGGTGAAGGTTGTCGTGTCTGCATTGGGCAACGCCCTGTACTTTTCCCGAGCTGCAATTCCGTTTCAGCGAGATACCAGCGATGAGTTGTGTCAAATACGGCTGGCGGCAGCACGGCGCCATATCGGTTTGTATGCTTATCGCTGCGGGTTTTTGCAGGCGTTTACCCAATGGCCGCCGTCAGTAACGGAAACTTTAGAGTCGTTAGAGCAGCTTCGTGCATTGGACAGGGGGCATACTATTAGGATCTCCGATGCTGCTGAGTCAGTCCCCGCTGGTGTCGATACACTTGAAGATCTAGAACGTGCTCGAAGCCTATTGGTGGGCTGACTCATGGTCGCTGAAGCTTCGTTCTCCCTGAGCTGTTTTAATACCCTGCGCCTAACCTCCACGGCGCAATGGTTTGCGCGCGTCGAATCCTTGGCGGATTTGCAAAATTTGCTGCAATGGGCGAGGGCTCGCAATTTACCGGTGTTACCTTTGGGTGAAGGCAGTAATGTCGTGCTCCAAGCGCATCTACCCGGGCTGGTGTTGAAGGTGGCTATTAAAGGGATCTTGCTGCAGCGGGACGACGGGGGCCAGGTTCGACTTCGTGTGGCAGCCGGTGAAAACTGGCATGAATTTGTGGCTTGGTGCACAGAACAGGGCTGTTATGGCCTTGAAAACCTTGCGCTGATTCCGGGCTCAGTAGGCGCTGCCCCGGTGCAAAATATTGGGGCTTACGGTGTTGAGGTGGCGGATTGGATTGTTGGCGTTGAGGCCATAGACGCTCACACGAGTGAGGTTGTGTATCTGACGGCTCAGGAATGCCAATTCAGTTATCGTTGGAGTGTATTCAAGGACAAGCAGGGACGGTCACTGATTATCACCGCGGTCGATTTCCAGTTGAATCGCAACGCTCCAGTTGAGGCTTCGTACCCGACATTGACAGCAGCGCTAACGGCTACAGACCCTAGTCATCAAGATGTCTTTAACGCCGTCATTAAGGTTCGCAGTGATCGGTTGCCGAATCCGGCGAAGACGGCCAACGTAGGCAGCTTTTTCAAAAACCCCTTGGTGGCGAAAAATGTGGCAAAGAAACTACACCTGCAATTCCCCCAACTGCCTCAATACGAAACCGATTCGGCGCTCGTTAAGTTGTCGGCAGCGTGGATGATCGAAGACTTGGGCTGGCGAGGTAAAGCGCGCGATGGTGTCGCGGTCTCAGAGGCCCATAGTCTGGTTTTGGTGAACCGTAAGGCGACTTCTTCTGTTGCGGTGCTGGGTTTCGCTGCGGAGATTCAGCAATCGGTACTCAAAAAATTTGGTGTTGAACTGGTTTTGGAGCCCGAGATATTAGGCTTCAACGACGG
>Ga0115569_10003869_pt1 | contig 10928 bp, 6 predicted proteins | sample COGITO_mtgs_1205_2_FD_87295 | JGI IMG/M metagenome (GOLD analysis project Ga0115569, IMG submission 87295) | Pelagic marine microbial communities from North Sea - COGITO_mtgs_120503 | ecosystem: Environmental > Aquatic > Marine > Epipelagic | place: Germany:Helgoland, sampling site Kabeltonne...
ATTCCAGAAGTCGACGTAGTAACGCCAGACAGCACGTTTGAAGTCACGTCGGTCACTTGTTCGGTGACATACACGCGCGTACCTGGCGCCGTTGGAATCTCATCAAAAAGTTGCTTCGCTAAGAATCCATCTACCAGAAGATTATTATCCGGCGTGCTGTTGTACTGCACAGAACCATAAATACAGTGATGATTCGTCACCACTAAGCCTTGGGGGGATACGAACGATGCACTGCAGCCGCCTAAGCTAACGACAGCATTCATCGGGAATTGATCCAGGCGGCTAAGGTTCTCTGGATTGATCTCAAGGCCTAGCTGCCGCAGTTGATCGCTCAAATCGGGCAGTTGATGTGGTTGCCACATACCTTCATCGGCAACGGCGCTAGTGCCAAGTGCAGCAAGAACGAGCAGGGGCGCTAGGACTCTGCGAACGATTCGCGTGGGTTTTTTCTTTGGTTTCAGTGTAAATAGCTTCATGGTAAACATTGTTAGGTCACCCGGTTAGTTAGATAGGGGTTACAGAATTTGGTGAATGATTAAATGCCAGATAAGCAATATGTAGACTGAATCATCCGTAAGGCGCATATAATACGGAAATCCAGGGCTGTATCGCAAGATTTATACAGCACGAAACCGTGCTAGGCTCCATTATTAGGGCGCCGCCACTGGCCAATTGCAAGTAGCGTGGACTTCGGGCGCGTTAGCTTTTAATCTAGTGCTGCTTTAAACGGAAATTCCAACAATAGACTGTGGCAGGCCTTCTTCTGAATAAGTGCGAAGTGCTAAGCCAGCAGTATACTAGGGTCAAAACTCATGCACTCTTCTATCAAAGTCCAGAGAATCTTAGCGTTCTTCTTTTCCTCAATCGCCTTGTTGTTTGCCAGTCAGACAATGGCGCAAGGCCTGACGGGCACAGAGAACGGCGAATGGCGCTATCTCGGTGGCGATGCAGGCAACACGCGCTACTCGCCATTGAATCAGATCAATGCCACGAATTTCTCCGACCTTGAGCAAGCTTGGATTTGGCGTAGCGATAACTTTGGCCCGAATCTCGATTACTTCTCTCGTTCAACACCAACCTATGTGGATGGCATGTTGTACACCGTGGCGACTCCGCGCCGACAGGTCATTGCCATGGACCCGGCTACAGGCGAGAACTTATGGACTTTCCGCGAGCCTGCCACGATTCGCCACCAACGTTCGCCGCGGCAGGCATACGGTAAGGGTGTCGCTCATGCTGAGGTAAACGGCAGGAAAGTTGTTTACATCACGACGCCGGGCTTCTTCCTTTGGGCGCTAGATGCCAAGACCGGCAAACCTTTGGAGAATTGGGGAGAACCGGTTCCCCTTGATGGTTTTGGTCAGACCGGTGCCGTCGATCTTATTCCCAAACTTGTTGAAGACTGGGGCCCGTGGCAGGACTATGTTGTTGCCGGTGGCAGCTACGATCCGGATTACGGTATACCGCGCGAACTTGGGATGGTTACCGCGTCCGCCCCGCCTATTGTTGTAAATGGTGTGGTAGTCGTCTTGGTTGGACATCAACCTAGCTACGGACAGACGCGTATCGAAAATGTCCCGGGCGACATAATGGGTTTCGATGCAGCGACCGGTGAGTTTCTGTGGAAGTTTCATTCCATTCCCCGACCTGGCGAAGTGGGTAACGAGACTTGGGAAAACGATGCTTGGCAATTCTCCGGTGACATCTCCACGTGGGCACCAGCCTCTGCCGACCCTGAGCTGGGCCTCGTCTACATGGTGACCAATGCCTCTACTGTGCAGTCCTATGCCGGTCACCGTCCTGGATATAACTTATTTGGCGGCAGTGTGTTGGCGCTGGACGTGCAAACCGGCGAACGTCGTTGGCACTATCAAATTCATCGCAGTGATCAATGGAACTATGACTTACCTACCCCACCCATGTTGATGGACTTAACCGTCAATGGGCAAACGATACCTGCACTTATTCAGAACACTAAACAAGGCCTCGTGTTCGCCTTTAATCGCGAGACCGGCGAGCCAATTTGGCCAATAGAGGACCGTGAGGTATTCCAAACACAGGTGCCGGGTAATTACACCGCTCCTACTCAACCATTTCCAACTTGGCCGGAACCTGTTGACGGGATTGTCACGAACGGTCTTACCGAAGAGTTTGTTATAGATTACACGCCAGAGTTAAAAGAACAGGCGATGGTAATCCTGAATGGCTATCGAGTTGGTGGCTTGTATGTTCCCGCTCTGCCACAAGGGCATGAGAATGACTACATCAACAATATCGGCTGCATCGGCGGCGGCAATGTTATTCCCCATCCACCTGTCGGTGATCCGAGTACGGGCTTGATGTTCGCATCTCACGCGCGTAATTGTTTCGCGCCAGGGTTCATGCGACCGACCAACGGTGTGGATAGAGACAATCCTAACTACCCAATCCCCGGTCAGGGCGGTGTGACTCCGAATAGCACGCCGACTACTGGCAAGACCGTGGCGGCTTGGTTGCCTGGCGGCGGCGGTGGGCTACCTACTATAGATGGCCTCAGAGTTTTCAAGCCGATGGATAATCAACTGACCGCGTATCAGATGAATAGCGGCGAGAAGGCCTGGTCGATGGCGCTGGGCCCTACTCCTGATTCGATTAAGAACCACCCTCTGTTAGAAGGTGTTGATGTGCCTGACACTGGAGGTGTCGGTTGGTCCATACAGATGGTGACGGCTGATCTGCTGGTACAAACTCGAGCATTGAGCGAAGGAGGGGTGCAGCAAATACCTGATGCGCCACTTGCGCTAAATGCACGCGACAAATTCACTGGCGAGATCGTCGGCAGTGTGCCGTTGCCCGCACCCGGTCAATACGGCATGATGACCTATCTGCATCAGGGTAAGCAGTATATCGTCGTGCAGATCGGCAGCTCGCGTACAGACTTTCCTGCGGCTCTTGTTGCTTATAGGTTGCCCGACTAGCAGGAGGCGGGATAAGGAGATCAAAAAATGAAGACAGGTATCGTTCTAAGTTCTGCCTGTTTATGCATAACAAGCTTTGCTTTTGCGGCGGAGTCCCTGGTGACTGCCCTTGTTGATCCTATTCCCCAGAGGATCGAGAAGGGCGACATCACTGTCGTCGCGGCAGAGTTTCTCAGACTTCCACAGACACTAGATTCGAGTGACGTCCGCCAGACCAACGATGCCTATGCGCGACTACAATACATGCAGCCGATTCCAGATGAATCGGGTCGACTCGTTATCAATGAGCTGCGGGGTGTGCTCTATATTTATGATGAGGCGGCAAACACACTTGATGCATTTCTAGATATTCGTGACACGGAATTTGGCTTCGACGATTCTATGTTTCCTAACGAAACCGGATTGGCAGGTTTCGCCTTTCATCCGCAGTTTTCCCAATCGGGCCGTCCCGGATATGGAAAGTTCTACACGGCATTTAGCACGAGATCAGACAGCGGCGTTGCAGACTATCTGGATGGCAACTCGGAGAATCATGAGAGCGTGATACGCGAATGGACAACGCTTGATGCAAGTGCCAGTGTTTTCTCCGGCACATCAAGAGAGATTTTTCGGATCGGTCAGTTCGCACAAAATCATAATATTGGTACTTTGGCATTTAACTACGCGGCGACTCCCACAGATTCAGACTACGGCCTACTCTTCGCCAGTTTCGGCGACGGGGGTGCGGCGAACGACCCTAATGAGAACGGCCAATCTCTTGCTTCGCCAATGTCATCCATTATTCGCATCGACCCGCTGAATTTTGATCGTGGTAATAAATACTCGATACCTCAAGACAATCCGTTTGTTGGTAGCGCTGACGTAGCGCCTGAAATTTGGGCCTATGGTCTGCGTCATCCGCAGCATTTTTCATTCGATAGCGATGGAACAATGTACATCGCCGACATCGGACAGAACCAGATTGAAGAAATTAATATTGGTGTGAAGGGAGCGAACTATGGCTGGCGAGTGCGCGAAGGTATGTTCGCGACTGCCTTCGGTATCGGCAATGTGCGACCAAATCCTGTCTATCCTAAGCCAAATGATGAGCAAGAATTCACCTATCCAGTTCTACAATTCGATCACGACGAAGGCAACGCTGTGGGTAGTGTCTTTGTCTATCGTGGAACAGCAATTCCTGAGTTAGTTGGCAAGGTGGTATTTTCTGACATGGTAACCGGCCGTGTCTTCTATGCGCAGAGCCAAGGATTGCAGGCAGGCAGTCCGGGGCGAATCACTGAGTTACGCATCCGCCTTGATGGCACGGAGGTGAACGTAGGCGACGCTGTTGGTATGGCTAATACCTATGGCGGTGGCAAGCGTGCAGATTTAAGGCTGGGCATCGATGCCGATGGCGAGCTGTATCTGCTAACTAAGGGCGCTGGCTGGGTACGAAAACTAATCGCCGATAAGAATTAGTAAACTGATCGGCCGTCGACTGACGTCGTGCTAGTTGGCCGGCCTTCTCACACACTGGAGGCTTTATGAAACGTCGTTCGTTTTTGCGCGCGGGCATTACCGCGGCTGCTGCTCTGCCTTTTGTTGCATCAGCGCAGACATCCTTTCCCGAATATCAGCCTAGAGACTGGTCCGGTAACTCGCCATTGCGCTATCCGGATCCCGATCTTATCGCGTTGGACCCCAGTTTTCAGCGCTACATTTTATTCAACACTCCGATTCAGCGACATCACACAGGCACGCTCTGGGCAGAGGGGCCAGCCTGGAACGGTGTTGGCCGTTATCTAGTCTGGAGTGATATCCCTAATGATCGTCAGCTGCGCTGGATCGAAGACGATGGCAGAGTGACAGAATTTCGCAACCCGGCAGGAAATAGCAACGGCAATACATTCGACCACGAAGGCCGGCAGATTTCTTGCGAGCACGGCGGGCGCCGCGTAGTGCGTTATAACTATGACACGAGCAAGACTGTAATTGCCGATAGCTTCGAAGGTAAGCGTCTGAACTCTCCCAACGATGCTGTCGTCGCCGCCGACCATGCTATCTGGTTTACCGATCCACCCTATGGCATCCGAGGCAATTACGAAGGAAGCAGGGCTGAGTCGGAGTTACCTAACTCTGTCTATAGGGTAGACCCTGCAAGCGGTCGGATAACAAAAGTTACCGATGAAATAGCCGCGCCGAATGGTCTGTGTTTCTCGCCTGATCAGAGCAAGCTGTATGTCGCCGATACTGGGCAGGGCAGAGAGATAAAGGTCTGGGATGTCGATGGTGATCGCCTAAGTAATGGCCGGCGCCACGCGCAGCTGACTCTTCCTGGGACAGACACGGTTACTTCCGCAGATGGAATCCGCTGTGATGTAGATGGTAATATCTGGGCCGGTGCTAGACCCGGCGTGCAGGTTATATCTCCCTCAGGCGACACGATCGGTGTCATCCGGCTTCCTGAAGTCTGTGCCAATGTCTGTTTCGGCGGGGCCAGGCGCAATCGATTATTCATGACGGCTAGCCAATCGCTTTATTCAGTCTATGTAGGTGTGCGCGGGGCGGGAATCGCGTAAACTTGGGCGCTGAGACAACAAGCAGATTTCTATGACTAGCAATACACCGATCTATCACCACGGGAACGTGGAAGAAATTGCAGAAGATCTCTTCATGTTGCGCGGCAGCATCAAGATGAACCCCCTGCTTAGGATCACCCGTAATATGGGTATTATCAGAAACGGTGACGAGCTGTCTTTGATAAACCCTGTGCGCGTTAACGCTAAAGTAGAGGCGCAGATTGCCAAACTGGGTCAGATCAAACATGTTATTCGACTAGGGTGCTTTCATGGAGTGGATGATCCTTACTATGTCGAAAAGTTTGGCGCGCAGATGTGGGCACAGGTTGGTGGCACCACTTACACAGTCCCCAAAATAGACAATGAACTTGATAGTGTTGCCCCGCTTCCTTTCGATAATGCAGAAATATTCGAATTTGCAGGCACGACACAGCCTGAATGTGCTTTGCTCATTAAGCGTGGTACTGGAATTCTCTTTACCTGCGATGCGATACAGAACTACGGTGACTACAGTTACAATAATATTGCGGCGAAAATCCTCATGCCGTTTATTGGTTTTCCTCGTACCACGATAGTCGGACCAATCTGGCTGAAGTATCAGACTCCCAAGGGCGAGACTTTGGAACCGGAATTCCGAAGATTGTTAGGTCTCAAGTTTAATAGACTGCTTGCGGCTCATGGCACTCTGTTGAAAACGGACGCACATGCGGCAGTAGAACGTGCCGTGGACAAAGTGTTCGAGAAGAAGGAATAGTTTAGGAAACAAGTTAGGAAATAGAGTAGAAATCACTTAGAAAGTAAAAATTAACACCAGCGAAGGAACTATGCATGGCTTTACCAGAATCTCTGCGAGGAAAACTCTCGTTACCAGTAGTCGGAGCACCGCTCTTTATTATCTCCAATCCCGATCTTGTTATTGCCCAGTGTAAGGCTGGTGTCATCGGCTCATTTCCAGCGCTGAACGCGCGACCTATAGAGGTCTTGGATGAGTGGCTCACGCGAATTGCTGAAGAGTTAGATGCCCATAATCAGGCTAATCCCGATAACCCTGCCGCGCCGTATGCGGTGAATCAGATCGTACACAACTCCAATGACCGACTTATGCACGATGTTGAGATGTGCGTGAAACACAAGGTGCCAGTAGTCATTACATCTTTGGGTGCTCGCCCCGAGGTATTCGAGGCTATTCACTCCTATGGCGGCATATGCTTGCATGATGTCATCAACAATCGCTTTGCTCACAAGGCTATTGAGAAGGGAGCCGATGGCCTAATCTGCGTAGCAGCGGGTGCCGGTGGTCATGCTGGCACTCTATCTCCCATGGCATTTATTCAAGAAGTGCGCGAATGGTTCGACGGCCCGCTGCTATTATCCGGTGCTATAGCAACCGGCGACGGCGTGCTCGCCGCTCAGGCGATGGGTGCCGATCTGGCTTATTTGGGTTCCGCGTTCATTGCTACCTGTGAGGCAAACGCCGACCCGGCTTATAAGCAGGCTTTGGTTGACTATGCGGCGTGCGATATCGTATACACGAACCTTTTTACCGGTGTCCACGGGAATTATCTGAGGCCATCCATCGAGGCGGCAGGCATGGATCCTGATAATCTGCCCGAGAGCGACCCATCGAAGATGAATTTTGGTTCCGGAGGCAGCAGCAAGTCGAAGGCATGGAAAGATATTTGGGGCTGTGGACAGGGTATTAATGCGATCAAGACAGTAGCACCTGTTGCAGACTTTGTTGCGCAATTGAGAAGCGAATACGACGCGGCGAAGCAGCGAATTCTTTAATAGCCGAAATCCGTGGCGAGTTGTGGCTTCGCGTTTTAGATTCAGATTGAATCAGGGCAGGGCTATCTCGTCACTCTCTTGCGCCCGCGCAGGCTGAAAATTTCTGCGTGGTTCATCGCTTCTTACTTGTTCAAGCCAGAATACGCCATCGAAGGGTGCGCTATTGCCGCGAGTGCCGAGGAAATCTATATCGCCGTCGCCGTCAAGATCCCGGGCAATGAACTTGTCAAACATGCCGCGCTTGCGTCTTGAAATATCGTGACGTGTCCATTCAGATTTAGCCTCGCCAGGATTCTCGAACCAGGCGAGTCGACCTAAGGCATCATTTACATCGACATCACCATCTCCGGTACGCGGACCTCGGCTATAGCTGCCCACCATGACGTCGGTATCGCCATCGTTATCGATGTCAGCGATCTCCATGCCAACTAAACCGTCGGGAAGAATACTGCCTATGGTGTAGGCGTTCCAGGTGTCGTCACTATTTTCAGGTTGTTCAATCCACTTGAATTGGCCGCCAGAACTCATGCCAATAATATCGAGCCGGCCATCGCCGCTTAGGTCTGTATATTCGAGATTGAAACCGGCTAGATTTCCGCCATAGATTCCGATTGCATGCTCTTCGAAATCTAGAGAACCTGCACCTAGGTTTTCGAAATAAACTAGTCGTGCATCTCCGCGCGCGCCTACTACGATATCCATGTCGCCATCACCGTCTAGATCCACCGGTTCGGCATTCTGTGGGATGCTGTAACTACCGAGTTCGCTGCGCTGCCAGCTGCTGCCCGATAGCGGATCACCAGCGAGTTGATACATCTCAACAGGAGTTGAGCGCGCGTAGTCTTCTGGCCCGGGTGACTGCGCTCCTTTATTTGGGGCAGTGAGTTCGGCTATGCCATCGCCATCAAAATCAGCGGCAAACACACGAATATAAGATCCGCGACCCTGAGTCATCGGTAGGATAAGTCTTGGCCAGGTGGCCGTTCGAGCATTCAATCCCGGGTTTTGTAAATAAATTAGGTGGGACTGCTCTGCGGCAACAACGACATCGAGATAGTCATCGCCGTTTAAATCTACAATGACCGCATCCTCAGGCGCTGGCGCGTCGGTGCCTTCGGCTATGGTGATATTCATCCACTGCAGCGGATCGGCTGAGCCAAATGCAATTCTTACTGTACCTTCCGGTGGAGGAACGAAACCAGGAACATGGCTTGCCGAGTCATACTCGGCATCGGACTCGTGTACAGAGACAATATCCTCATAGCCATCGCGGTCAATATCGCCCATGACCAGGCCATCGCTGCCACTGAGCGCGAAACCTGCTATCTCAGGGTCATCAATAATGTGCTCCTGCCAGCTTATGTAGTGGCCATCGCTTGATTGAGCGCTGGTAGGCATTTCGCTAATTAGGTTCTGTGCTAGGACAGGGCCAGCCATACAAAGCGGTGTTAGGACGAGTAGATGAACTTTTTTCATTGTGCTCTCATACTTCAAAGATTCTTTGGAGCAGAATAAGAGTAAATATGCAGTAAGTCCAATTTATGCTGTGTTCGCACTGAACGAATACCAAAAAATGGACACGACAGTGCTCTAAAGCTGCTGTCTAGAAACTCTTATACTGTAGCACTGGTCAATGCATTGGATTTCTATTATGCGCAAATTTGTTATAGCTACTCTAATTTTCCTAACATTCGGAATAACCTCAGTCGCAGCCGAAACTGGCATTGCTGGAATCGACCACTTTGGATTGGCGGTTACCGATTTGCAGGCCTCGAAGAAATTTTTTTAGAAGTGTTAGGTTTCGATCATCTCGGCGAAGATAGGGTCTGCATCGCCGTGTTGATTCGCTGCAGTCGTTCAGAAGATATGCCAACATCTTCTGCTTTGCCTGTTGAAATTTCAGCGGCAAATGAAAAGCTAATAGACAAATAGCCTAGCAAGAAACTGGTTGTTACTAGGATTCTGCGTGTCATTCTGTTCTATGCCTTGACTTCAGTCCTTCAATTCTAAACATTGAGACGCGCTCTGCAGGTTTTCGCTCATGAAGCGATATAAGGTGGCACCAATCGCATCGCTATCGCTAATCGCGTTACTAAGAATCTCGAGTCCCTGTTGTTCGCAAATACCAGAAAAAAGATCGCGCCCATAGGTCTGTTGAAAATAGTTATCACGGTTTGAAGCGAGCTGAGAAAGATTGCTTGTCAGTTGTGGCAACAAAGCTAGCTGCAGTTCTTCTTGCCCGGTCGGGAATATCGATCCCATAGCCGCGCGCAGATTTGAAAGCGGTAAGGGGTTCTCGGTATCGAGTATTCGAGTCACCCATTCTCGTTTGATGTTAAGGTCAGGTAGTCCGGCCTGCGCAGCGATTGCCGAACGCCTGCCGGCATCGGATGGATCTCGCTCGCGCTCAGCCGCCAACAGTTCGCGTGCACGGATGTAGCCTCTAGCAGTAAAACGCTGAATGATATTCCAGCGCTGATTCTGGCCTAGGCTCAGTCCGGGAATCCCGGTGGCGTCCTCCAGTAAGCTTGCAAGGTTTTCCAGTGCCTCAAAGCTGCGTGCAAGACCGATATAGCGGGATAGTCTAAGGTTTAGCGTGCTAAGAGATTGACTGCTTGCCTCGTCGTTAACCCCTGCGTTGATTAGTTGCCAAAGTTGCTGTTCAGCTTGCGGCCCATACTCGGCGAGTTCATTCGCATATTCGCCACCTAGTCGTTCTAGTAGGTTTAAATTGCTTACTAATGTGGCCATGGTTTGGCGAATGATTCGGTCATTGTCCTCCATAGGCAGCGAAGCAATCAAAGTCTCTAACAAGGTAGAATTTTCCATCTGGCCATTGCTCGGTGCGTTGAATAGGGCGGTCCAGATCATTGAGCGCATGAGCGGATCGTCGATTCGCTCTATGGCATTGTCGCTGATGATGGTATCCATGCTGACTTCATCAAGACTTACTTCTGTATATCCCCAGCCTTGGTAGTTCGGCAAGACGAGATTTGGGCAGGCGAGGCCTATGGCTTGTGGCACCTGCGTTTCGGCGCCGAATATTTCTATCGGAATAGCAGTGTTGAGTTCAATAGATTCGTTGGTATCCGTGGTGAATAACCCCAGCTGCACGCGCTGATCTCTTAAGGTTGGATGGTCATCTGGAACGGTTTGTAGAATGGCGAAACTGCTTATACCGTTGGCATCGCAGCTAAAACGCGCCTCGATAGTATTTACGCCAGCCTGATACATCCAGTCTTGAGCCCAGGGGTCTAGGTCTATGCCGGACTGCTCAGAGAGCGAGTTCATAAAGTCGTCGAGCTCGGTGTTCTCCCAAGAATGCTCCTTCAGATAATTTGAAACTCCCAGCCGGAAATCCTCTCGGCCTAAATAGTGGGACAATTGGTTTAGAACAGATGCGCCTTTGTCATAGGTAATAGCATCGAAGACGTTGAAGAAGTCATTCGTGCTAACAACCGGAACCTCGATTGGATGCGTGGACACGGCGTTGTCCGCGGAGATCGCAGTCAAATTTTCAGACAGGTAAAAATCATGCCATAGATCGTCGAATTCGGTCGCCTGCGACACAGCGATTGAAGACATCAAAGTAGCGAAGCTCTCGTTCAACCAGAGGCCGTTCCAC
>Ga0115569_10003874_pt1 | contig 10921 bp, 9 predicted proteins | sample COGITO_mtgs_1205_2_FD_87295 | JGI IMG/M metagenome (GOLD analysis project Ga0115569, IMG submission 87295) | Pelagic marine microbial communities from North Sea - COGITO_mtgs_120503 | ecosystem: Environmental > Aquatic > Marine > Epipelagic | place: Germany:Helgoland, sampling site Kabeltonne...
GATCGCATTTGGCTTGGATCGCATGGTCACCATTTTGACGCAGCGCACCAGCATCCGCGATGTGATTGCCTTCCCGAAAAATCAAAAGGGGCAGGAAATGATGACCTCGAGCCCAGGCATCGCGACCGAAACACAGCTGCGTGATCTTCACGTTAAGGCGGTGTTACCAAAGAAGGACGCGCCTAAGGCATAACTGCTTTTTCGATAAAAGTTTACTTTCAACTGGAACCCGGGCGCTGATCCGGGTTTCTTTTTATCTACCCACCTATGTTTTCCAAATTTCTAATTCGTTCGATCTGCTGCCTTTTATCTGTGTTGTCATTACAGGCGCAGATGACGCCGAGTGCGCCGGTAAAGAATTTTCGTCTGCCGCGTTTCGCGGATAATGGCTATACGCAATGGGTTTTGCAGGGCGGCAAGGGGATCTACGACAGTGCCGAGAAGATTCGGATCGAGGAGATGGCGTTACGCGTCTATTCCGGCGATGAGCGTATGGCCCTGGAAATGAGGATGGATAGTCCTGAAGCGACGGTGCTGATGAAAGAGAACCGCGCGGTTTCGGATGGCCCGATTGAGATCGTCGGTGCGAATTTCAAGGTTTCCGGAGTCGGTTGGGCGTGGGACGGTGTGACGAAAGAGGTCGAGGTGAAGTTCGACGTGGTGGTTGAGTTTACGCAGGGCATGGCGGGATCGCTCTCAGCGGCGGTCGAGCCAGAGGGGGCCGCTAAAAAGACTGAAATCCACAGCGGCAGCCTGGTTTTGCAGACCACCGAAGAGATGTACCGCTTTGAATTTACAAAATCGGTGCACGTGGTCTCAGGTGATATGGACTTAAAAAGCAATGTGCTGATCGTGATTGCAGATGCTCCCGAAGGAAAGAAGTCTGGCGCGCCGACAGTCGGGGCGGGCCAAATGGATGCCGTGCGTCAAATTATTGCGCGGGACCAGGTGGTGATCGAGCAGGCGGAACGTGTACTGCGCGCGGGGGAAGCCGAGTTTTTACTGCGCGAGAAACAGGTGAATTTAAGCGGCACGCCGCAGATTGAAGCCTCTGGCGCCTATTTGAGCGGTGCAACCATTGAGAGTCGGGAGGGCGAAGTGATCGTGACTGGGGGCGGCGATGCCGGCCGGGCGCAGATGATCGTGTCGCAAACCGGTGGGCTGGGGATTTTAGGTGGCGCCGCACTGAGTGCCGAGACGATCGTGCTGGCTGATTCGATTACCATGCGTGAACTGGAGACGGAAAATCGCTTTGTATTCGATGGCTCCGTTGAGGTGATGTCCGGCGCGGTGCAGATGCGGTCGCAAACGCTCACGCTGCTGGCGGATAAATCCTCTGAACAAGCAGCTGAATCCGCCGACAGTGAGTCGATTCGGGTCGGTGAAGTGCGTTACGTGATCGCCGAGGGCGGCGTCCGTATCGAGCAGGAAGGGCAAGTGGCGACCAGTGAAAAGGTGGTTTTTTATCCTCACGAAGAGCGAGCCGAGCTCTCTGGGGATCCGCGTGTCACCAATGGCGAGGCGATTGTCGTTGGTGATCTCATGCAGCTCAAACCGGGGCTTGCGATCGTCGAGAGCGCGGGAGGGGGATTGATCAAGGTCATTCTGCCAGTTCTGCCCGACTTGGGCTATGAGGACTTACAGCGCAGTGCTGTGCAGCCGCAAGATGCTACGACGGCTGAGCCTGTTGCTACGGATACTGTCGGGCGTGACACCGTGATTCAGGCGCGCTCCCTGCATATGATCGAAGCGGCCGACCACACGTTGTTTCGCTTTGCGGAGTCGGTTTCAGTGACTGCAACCAACCTCAATTCCAGTTGTGGACGCCTAGAGGTGACCGCGCGGAAAGCGGAAGGCTCCAGTGATGGCCGACTGGAGATCGAGCAAGTCGAAGCCTTTGATGCTGTCGAGATCAAGCAAGCGGGGCGCGTGGCGACTGGCGATAAAGCCACCATCCTGCCGAATGCCGGAAAGGTGGTGCTTGAAGGCGATGCGGTGGTTGTCGATGAGCGCGGACGTGTCTCTGGTCATCGGATGACACTGCTGCAAGGAGAGCGGCGTGCAATCGTCGAAGGCGGTGGTCCAGACGGCGTGCGTGCCAAGGTGACTTTGCCGGCAATGCAGTCTCCTGACTTGTAAATTTAAAGCAGGATTGGATTGCGGTGCCTCCGCCAAGCAGTTTTGTTCATAGTATATGGATGACTCTGCAGCGCCTTCGAAGATTGAAACTAGGGAATTGGTCCGGGAATATGGAAAACGCCGCGTTGTCAATGGCGTCAATCTCAACGTCAGTGCTGGTGAAATTGTAGGTCTGCTCGGCCCGAATGGGGCAGGTAAGACGACCTCATTTTACATGATCGTCGGCTTGATTGCGGCAACATCAGGCAAGGTATTCCTGGATGGCGAAGATCTGACGGCACAGCCGATGTATCGTCGTGCGCGTCGCGGAATCGGCTATTTGCCACAAGAGGCCTCAATTTTTCGCAAGATGACGGTCGAGCAAAATATCCGTGCGATTGCCGAGACGTTGCCGTTGAGCAAGGCGGAGCGCAACGCTGCGGTCGAGGAGCACTTGAACGAGCTAGGGCTGGAGCGCTTGGCCAAGCAGAAGGCTTACACCTTAAGTGGAGGCGAGCGGCGGCGGTTAGAAATTTCACGTGCATTGGTGACGCGCCCCAAGTTTTTATTGATGGATGAGCCCTTCAGTGGGGTGGATCCGATCAGCGTGAGCGAGGTGCAGAAAATCATCATTCAGCTCAAGGCGCGGGGCATTGGTGTGTTGATCACTGATCATAACGTCCGTGAAACCTTGAGTATCGTGGATCGTGCCTATCTCCTTCACCAAGGGTCGGTGCTTTGTGAGGGCACAAGCGACTATTTGATTAATGACTCAAAAAGCCGGGAGTTCTATCTCGGTGAAGATTTCAATATGTAACCCGCAAGTCTACTCCCCATGCCTGTTAAGCAAAGAAACAACGCTAAGTTCGTCGAGTCAGTCTCGGTTCGTGAATTTTACGAGTCCTTCAAGGAAGCACTTGAATTAGAACTCGTCGCAGGTGAAGCGGGATTGGATAAAACAATCCGCGAGCGCAGCTTAAATCGTCCCGCGTTGGCGATGGTTGGGTTTTTTAACTTTTTTGCGCGCAAACGTATCCAGCTGATGGGGGCGGGAGAGATGGCTTATCTGCGCGAACTCGATGAGGCCAAAGAGGAGGAAGTCCTTGTTGAGATTTTTAAGCGCAAAATCCCTTGTATGATCATTTCAAGGGATCTAAGGCCATCCAAGGTTATGGTTGCACTGGCGAATCAGCATTCGACACCGCTGATCTGTTCGCCACTGAAGTCAAAAACCTTTACCACCGATGCGACGCTGATGCTCGAAGAGGAATTTGCACCGCGTACCCACATTCATGGTACGCTGCTCGATGTACGGGGAATCGGCACCTTGATTTGCGGTGAAAGTGGTGTCGGTAAGAGTGAGTGTGCGCTGGCCTTGATCGAACGCGGCCACAGCCTCGTGGCGGATGATTTGACGCATGTAAAGCGTTTGAGTGATCGTGAGTTGATGGGCTCCTCCTCGGAGCTGAGCCGCGGTTATATGGAATGCCGTGGCCTGGGGATTATTAATGTCGCCGAGTTGTTTGGTGTCCGTTCAGTACGCCGGAAGAAGCGCATTGATGTGATCATTAATTTTATTATCTGGAGTGCGGGTATGAACGAGGACCGCACGGGGTTACAGGAGAACCACATGGAAGTCCTTGGGATGCAGGTCCCGCTGATCGAAATTCCGGTGCGTCCCGGTCGTGACATGGCTCGACTGGTCGAAGTCGCGGCAATGATGCGCGCATTGAAGGAGATGGGGCATGACTCGGCTGCGGAATTCAATGAACGACTGATCGCTCATATGGCGCAGGGTGCGAAATAATTTGTCCTTTTGAAAACAGCCTAGCCAAACATGGCGTTTTATTGATGATACAATATTGGGGCTCGACAAGTTTCGGAAAGGACGCCTTTTCAGGGGGTAATGAAAGTGTCACAATCCTACGATAACAGTCATGGAAATTACCTAAAAGTTATTGGGAACAAATTGTGAATAACTTGTGGAGAAGTTGACCTTGCAAAGCAGTTCAGCGTGCCGCTTTTTGGCGATCATGTTCTTACGGACTTCCCGTCTGAACTGTCTAATTCAGTCTATCACCAAACAAATTATCGACCTTAATTCTTCCCTTGTAATCTTGTAAACTGTTGTTCTTTAATTTATTATAGAATTATTTGCAATTCTTTATCCAAGCGGGCACTCGTCCTTGCGCCACAGTATCTTTTCGTCTTTTATACTCTCTATTCATTCACCCCTACGCTCGCAATAAACACGACGTAGACACTGTGAATAATCTTTTTATTTCTTAACCTTAATGCCTCAAACTACTTCCAACGTGTCCCTCTGGGAAAGTGTTAATCAAGAGCTGAAAAACCTCTTTCCCAATGACCTATACGACATGTGGTTTGAAGGGCTCACTTGCGCAGAAGAGTCGGATAGTAAACTGGTATTAACCGCTCCGAATGAGTTCAATGCGATTTGGATCGAGAACAATTATTTAGACATCATTGCGCAGCAGGCACGAAGCTTTGCTGGCACAGCTGTGGCAGTGAGCATTGAGGTGGCCGAAGAAGCTGAGGTGGCAACTACCACGACAACGGAGGCACCGGCCAACACCACAGCCAATCGTCTCAAGGGGCTGGATAGCCGTGGTGCTCGTTCAGTTGATGCGGTTTCGAATCGAGGTGTTGCAGTACCTCAGGTACGCCGTACCTTTCTAAATCCGCGCAACACCTTCCAGAATTTGGTGGTTGGTTCCAGCAATCAGTTGTCGCACGCGGCCAGTATGGCTGTGGCCAATGCCCCCCGTGCTTATAATCCACTGTTTGTGTATGGAGAGACCGGCTTGGGCAAAACTCACATGATGCATGCGGTCGCACACCAGATGTTGGTAAACAATCCGAATGCACGCATAGCATACGTTTCCACTGAGAAATTCACCAACGAGTTCATTCATGCAATTCGTGAGAACAAGCTCACCAAGTTCCGGAAGTATTACCGCACGGTTGATGCGCTGTTGGTTGACGACATCCACTTCCTTTCTGGCAAGGAAAGCACGCAGGAGGAGTTTTTCCATACTTTCAACGATCTGTTCGAGTCTGGCTGTCAAATCGTTCTAGCCAGTGACCGTCCCGCCAATGAAATTGAGCGCCTTGAAAACCGCTTGATCTCACGCTTTCAGTGGGGCTTGGTGACCGACATCCAAGCACCGGATTTCGAAACCCGTGTAGCTATCTTGCGTAATAAAGCCGCTGCGATGAACATTTCGCTCGATCCCGAGATCATGGATTTCCTGGCTGAGCGTGTTTCCCGCAACGTGCGTCGAATGGAAGGGGCGCTCACACGGATCGCCAGTTACGATTCATTAATCGACCAAAAGTTAAACCTCGAAGCGGTGGAGCGCTTGCTGAGCGACTTGTTGCATGAGGAGACGCTGACAAAGGTCACCGTGGATCAAATTCAGAAAAAGGTCGCTGACTACTATCAGATTCGCTTTAGCGAGATGATCGGACGCCGACGCACCAGTGCGATCGTCTTTCCGCGCCAAGTGGCGATGTATATTTCCCGCACCTTGACCAGTGATCCGCTCAAATCGATTGGCGATGCCTTTGGCGGCCGAGATCATGGCACAGTGATACACGCCTGCAAGCAGGTCGAAAACATGATGGAGCAGGATGGCAGTGTGAAGCGCGGTGTTGATTATTTGATCAAGCAACTCTCGCAGGGCGGAGCTTAATAATTGGTTCGCATTCTACGCGAATCGTGTTTCCTTCACTTTTTCTTGCTGGGCGCTCTTTCATTCGGTCGCGCATCGACGCATTTTTACCTTTTAGATTTTTATATGGACCTCTCCGATTCTCAACAATCTACCGTTTCCACTTGGATTGCCGATGGGAAGTCCCTCGCTGAAGTACAGCGCATGCTGCGCGAGGAGTTCTCGATCTCCATGACCTATATGGATGTGCGGTTCCTAGTCGACGACTTGGACATCGTTTTTGCCGAGCCCGAAGTTTCTGAAGATGCGGACGCAGCATCCGAGGAGCCCGAAGTCGTTGATGCGCAGCCTGCCGGCGTGACGATTGACGTCGATGCGATCCCGCGCCCCGGCGCATTGGTAAATGGTTCAGTGGTCTTTAGTGACGGCGTTAAGCTCGGATGGCAGCTGTCCAGCGCCGGGCAACTCGGGCTGATTCCTGGAGATAATCCGGAATACCGTCCAAGCCCTGAAGATGTACAGGACTTCCAAGCGCAGTTGCAGGCAGTTCTGCAGCAGAAGGGCTATTAGCCGCGCGGTGTCGATGTGATTTGAACATGTGGGCGGGCGTAAAAGCCTTGTGCTCACTGGACTGTGAATCGGGCCAAGTGGAATGACGAGGTCATGGGCATGACTTCGCGATCGATCTTTGTACCGATCACGAGAACGACGCGGGGCGCTCCAGAAACGGAGCCCTGCATTCAAATGCGAAGTCTTAAGCGCAACACTCTACTCTGTTTCCACGCCATCGAGAGGAGAGGAGGGGAACAGTCGTCTGCCCTTGCGGTTTAACTGTTGGAGATTTGCGAGGCACTCGCCCTCAATTACACTAACCGCTCTTTTGTGCTTCGTGGATTGCCACAATGGAGAACGTGAGGCCAGTGGCCTCGACGGTATTGTAGCCCGCTAGCTTGAGTTGGTTGCCCAAGGCTTCCTTGGTGGGGAAGTTCTCAATCGTGCCAGCCAGATAGTCGTAAGCGCTTTTGTCGCCGGTCGCGATGCCTGCTACTAGCGGTAGGATATATTTTAGGTAGAGGTAGTAAAACGGTCGGAACCAGCGGTCTGGCTGTGAGAATTCCAACACAAAGAGACGGCCGCCGGGGCGTAGCACGCGCAAGATTTCTTTTAGGCCGCGCTGGCGGTCCTCGAAATTTCGCACGCCGAACGAGATGGTGACCGCATCCATGCAGGCGTCGGGCAGGGGCAGATCCATGCAGTCGCCAAAGTTGAACTCAATATCCGAGTAGGCGGCGTGCGCAGTCTTTTTGCGGCGCGCCTCGTCGAGCATCGGCTCACAGAAGTCCAGCCCCTTAATCGGCACCGCAGCGCCCAGGCGATCGCGCAGCTTGAAGGCAACGTCACCGCTGCCAGTGGCCAAATCGACCACGTCTTTGGGGCCGCGCGCCTTGACCATGCCGGTCAACACTCGTCTCCAGTAAAAATCGATTCCCCCGCTGAGGAGATGGTTGGCGACATCATAGCGTCCGGCAATACCGGCAAACATTTGGCTGACTGCGATTCCTTCAGGCATTGGATAATAAGGGATTTGAAGTTAGAATGAATTTGAAAAAGGCGTGGCGGTACGGAATCACTTCGTATTCTGAATGCTGCGCACGACCCACTTGGAGAGTTCTTTATCGGGGTCTTCTATCGCGAGTTTGCCAAGCTTGAAAACTGTTTGTCCGCTATTTCGGTTGATGATCGATAGCCCGTGCTCGAAGTCTTTGAATTTTTCTGCGCAGAGCGACTGTATCGTACGGTCTTTTTCGGTGGCTTCCTGAATGAGCGCTTCCTCGGCGAGTGGTTTAAATTCAAGCGTGTAGCCATGTTGCTTCTCAAAATTTACCGCGAAACGCTTGATGTCCGCGAGCCAAACATCGTGTTGTCGGTGTTGATTTTGCGCTTTTAATTGGTCGAGGTAGCTGGCTGGATCTTCAATAGTGGCCGCAGAGAGCTCAAAGTGTTTGATCGCGCTCGATGGCAGCTCGAATTTAAAATCCCGACAGAGACGCTCGAGCACGGTCATCAGGCCCCGCGCCCCGGTGCCTTCTGCACTCGCTTTTTCAGCGACGGCCATAATGGCTTCTGTTGTGATGTTGAACTCAATGCCATAGCCGTGGAAGTCGTCGTAATACTGATTGAGAATGCTGCCTTCCGAGGTGGTGAGGATGTGGGCTAGATCTTCAGAAGAAAGCGCGCGACAGGCCACGCGCACCGGTACGCGGCCAATGAATTCGGGCTCAAAGCCGTATTTAGTGAAGTCCCTTGTTTCCGCATGGCACAGGTAGCCGGACAGGTCTTCGTCACTTTTTTGTGGCTCGGCGCCAAAGCCCATTTCACTTTTCGACATGCGCTTTTTGATCGATTCGGCAAGTTTGTCGAATGCACCGCTGACGATGAACAGGATGTTTCGCGTATTGATCGACTTGCGTTTCGGCTGATGACCTCGCTGGACCTCCATCACAGCTTGCATTTGCGACATCATATCGGTCGGACTGAAGAGGTTGACCTCGGTTTCTTCCATCAGTTTGAGCAGGTTGATCTGCACGCCGCGGCCAGAGACGTCGCGAGCGCCCATAGTACCTGCTTCGCTGGCGATCTTATCGATTTCATCGACAAAGATGATGCCGTGTTCGGCCAGTTCGATATTGCCATCCGCGGCTTTAACCAGATCGCGCACCAGATCTTCGACGTCGGAACCCACATAGCCAGTTTCCGAAAACTTGGTTGCATCCGCTTTGACAAAGGGCACGCCGATTAAGCGGGAAATATTTTTAATCAGATAGGTTTTGCCGACTCCGGTGGGGCCGAGCAGCAAAATATTTTGCTTGCTGTATTCCTTGGCTCGCATGCGTTTGCCTGAAAAACTGCGACGCACGTGATTGTAGTGGTCGCAAATCGCCACCGAGAGGACTTTCTTTGCCTGATCCTGACGAATGACAAAACGATCTAAATAATCCCTGATTTCCTTTGGTTTGAGGTGAAATCTGCGAATTTTTTCGAGAGGGTCGCTGTCCGCTGGCACAGCGGGCTCGACTTCGTCGGCAATACTATCTTCGTCAAAAACATCCGATTGATCAAAGCTATGAGTCGACACTTTAACATTTGAATCTTTAAACAACTCGCTCAATTGACGTTGAATTTCCTCAAAAGGATTGGGTGGTTCTTTGTCGCTCATATTTTTCTAGTTTGACAGTGTTTTTGCGATCAGAAGTATCGCCCTTACAATAACTTTCGTTTTTCGTCCCATCAAGTTTTCAAAGCATTAATCCATGGCCAACAATCTAACCAAACGCGATATCGTCCTCGATATCTACGATAAAACTAACTTTGCGCAGAAAGAAGTACGCGAGACTGTACAATTAACTCTCGATGCCATTGCCAATGCACTCAGTCAAGGGCGCAACGTGGAACTGCGGAATTTCGGGGTGTTTGAGGTGCAGGTTCGTAAGTCACGTATTGGCCGCAATCCGAACAAACCCGAAACGGACGTGGTTATCCCGACGCGTGCAGTGATCAAGTTTAAAGCCGGCAAGGAGTTGAAGGCACAGTTGACAGAACTCGATGTCGAAGCGCTTCAGAACGACAAGTAAATCGTTTAAGTACACACCGCACAAAACCAGTCTTTAATGCAGTTCCAGTCATTACCCGGCTTCCGGGAATTCTATCCGGACGCGTGTGCGCTCCGAAATCACATTTTCGGCCAATGGAAACAGGTCGCCCGCGCATTCAATTTTCAGGAATATGATGCGCCGGTGCTCGAGCCATTGGAGCTGTACATCGAAAAATCCGGCGAGGAAATTGTCGGGCAACTTTTCAGCTTTGAAGACCGCGGCGGTCGTTCGGTGGCGTTGCGTCCTGAGATGACGCCCTCACTGGCGCGGTTGATCGGCGCCAAGGCCAACAGCCTGAAACGTCCAATCAAGTGGTTTAATATCGGCGAGCACTATCGCTATGAGAAGCCACAGAAGGGCCGTCTGCGTGCATTTTATCAGTTTAATGTGGATATTTTTGGCGAAGCCGGACCGGCTGCGGATGCCGAGTTGATTGCCTTACTGGTGCAGGCTCTGCGCGCATTTGGCCTCGATTCCAAGGATTTCAAGGTGCGACTCAGCGATCGCGATTTGTGGTTGCTGATATTGACGGCTGAAGGCCTCGACGAGGATGGGAGCGCCACGGTGCTCGGAATTATCGATAAGCTGGAGCGCACGGCTCGCGAACAGACAGTTGAAAAACTGGCGCAGGTGTTGGGCGAAGGGGCGGCGGCTTTCCTGGATCGAATCGAAGAGGTGATTGCCATCCGTGACTTTGATGCGCTGTCGGCTTATATTTCAAACTTGTCGCTTGAAGGCGATGTGGCCGAGCAGGCGAAGCAGCGCCTCGACGATTGGAAAGCGTTGCTGAGCGGGCTTGAAAGCTCCGGAGCCGGAGACTTTATCCATATTGATTTAGGCATTGTGCGCGGACTGGCTTATTACACTGGGTTTGTGTTTGAAGCGTTTGAGGCCAGTGGTGAAGGGCGTGCGCTTGCCGGTGGTGGGCGCTATGATGCACTGGTCAAAAAACTGGGTGGGCCGGAAATGTCAGCTGTCGGTTTTGCGATGGGTGACGTGACCCTCGTCGATCTATTGGAGTCTAAGAATCGACTGCCGAGCTATGTGCAGAGCCCCGATTTTATCGCGATTATTGGCGGCACTGAAGCGCGCGATGCGGCGTTGAGCGATGCGGCCTTGCTTCGATCGATGGGCTACTGTGTCGATTATCCGCTTAAAAATCAGGGGTTTGGCAAACAGTTCAAGGAGGCAAACCAGAAGGGCGCACGTTTCGCGCTCATCTACGGGACCGACGAGCTGGCCAAAGGCGTGGTCAAGATCCGTGATTTTTCCACCGGTGTAGAGCAGGAGTTTCCTCGCGAAGCCTTGGCGGTCACCGCACAGGAATTGATGGCATTCGGCTTTCCGGAAACGCAAAAATAGGTCCTAACTGCTCTGGGTGGGGGAGTGTTGCCTACGTGTGTCGTCAGTCGGCAAGCTCAAGTCTTGTGTATATACGCCTCATCCTAGGCCCAA
>Ga0115569_10003887_pt1 | contig 10903 bp, 6 predicted proteins | sample COGITO_mtgs_1205_2_FD_87295 | JGI IMG/M metagenome (GOLD analysis project Ga0115569, IMG submission 87295) | Pelagic marine microbial communities from North Sea - COGITO_mtgs_120503 | ecosystem: Environmental > Aquatic > Marine > Epipelagic | place: Germany:Helgoland, sampling site Kabeltonne...
GAGTCAGAGGAATGAGAGAGTGAAAAGAGAGCGAATAGAGTATTCCACGCATTTTAATGTCCAATAAGGCACTTTCCCTTCATATTCAAAATCAACAGTTTTTCTCCGCACACAACACACAAAAGAAGAAGTCGAAGGAAAAGAACTTCCATCGCGGCTTTTGCGCGCACAAAAAGAGAGAGAAAGGGCCTCGAGGGAGCTTAGGGAGCGTCGTCTCTCTCTCGTTGTTTTTTGCGTCGTCCTTTCGCGCGAGAACAAACACCAAATCATCACCAGAGAGAAACGAGAAGATCATGGTTGAGGTGATCGAAATTCTCGATTCGGACGAGGAAGGCGACGAACGCGTTCGAATCGTGCAGCAAAATTTTGAACCGCGTTTACGGCCGATACGAGAGGAGGAAGGGAACGACAACACTAACAGTAACAACAACAACAGAGACGAGGACGTGGTGATCACGGGTGCGCGAAGATTCCTCTCGGTTTTTCCTCCTCTTCTTCCGTTTTTTTTGGGTGAACTGTCCGAGTCTCGTCAAAAAGGGTGCCTATATTTGAACGCAAAAAAGACGCGTCGAAAGATGTATAGTATTCCTTCGTCGTCAGACTCTTTCTTTCACTTTGTCGTCGTTTTTGTCTTTGAATAATGATAACGCTCGCAATACTCATCGAGACTAGTGCGCGCGCTGACCGAGAATGTTTCTTTCTCTCTCTCTCTTTTCCTCCTGCGCTGCGCGCGGAAAATAAAAACAGGCGTCGGCGGTCAAGAAATACTCCGAGATATCGCACACCCGCGCCACGAGTGCGCGACGCACAAGTTCGATAAAAATGTGGTGCATTTGCAGATGAAGTACTGCGCGAACTGTTGGTGTTACGTGTGCGATTTGAAAGCGCCGTGTGCGCATTGGGCGCAGCATTGCGGCGCTTATCCGTGCTATAAATGGGACGAAGCGAGACGAAGAAAGTTGGCCGGATTGCCGCAGGCACCTGGGAATGTCCCGCCGCCGGAGCCGCGGGGGTTTGGTTTTGGGGGGGCAGGCTTTGATGATGGCGCGAGGAGGTTAGTAGTCCATGGGGTTCATGTGAATCATCTTGCTCAGATCAACGCGTTTGCGTCAAATAGAGATATGGACGAACTGAGAGTTTTGTGCATCGAGGGACATCACGACATGTATAGAATCAGGAATAAATGCGAGCAACTGTTCCTTCAACTCCAATTCGATGGACTCGGGAAGAATCGATATGCTGTCATTACTCGGAAATCGTATGAATTATCGCACGATGGACGTTTTCTCAGTGGATCACAAAATGGACAAACTCGTAATGCAACATCGGAACAAGTTCTGCGGAGACTGAAGGAGAAGGACAATGGCAATTGGGTTTACTTCCCGACGAGTCCTCAATTCCAAGCGGCGTGGAAAGGCGCCTTGGGAGGGGGGAATCTCGGCGTCAGTTGGTGGGGAATTGGATATTACAAGCTGAACGCACCGGAGCAGATTTACAGTGGACACTTTCAAAAGTACGACGATATCCCGGAAGATCGCTTCCCGAGAAGCGCAGACGACTTCGATCTCTACCAAAAAGTCTTTGCACAAGTTCAGGCTTTGGTGGGAGGTGCGCCGCAGCAAGTTGCGAATAGGGACAAACCTACGACGTTAATTCAGCACATCGCGCGAGTAAAAATCACTGAAGCATCTGATTGCAACGACAAGACCAAAGTATACGAAGTACTCGCCGCCCGCGCGTGTATGCGACTTGTTCACAAAAACGAATCTGCGTACAAGAATCGCATCGGCGAAGAGCCAGACGGCTTAATATCGTACGTGTATCCTCCGGTGAAAGTACAATTACCTGATCCAGCCGGAATCGCAGAAGCCTTTAAAATTGGCACCGTCTCGATCCCAGTTCGCGCATCCAAAGCGCGCGGAGAGGAGTTTACGGAGGAACGCATCGCGGAGGAATTGGCTAAAGCACCGCACGGTCATCGATTCATTGATAAAGAACGGTGTGAAAATCACCAAAGGTACGGAACAGATGTAGACTTGACCAATTTGTTTAATTACAAACCAGACGCCGTCTATTTGACATCGCGAAGCGCTAGTGCGAACAGGCATCACTTCAAGCCGTTTTTGGAGGCGATGCCTATTTTCTTGGAGGGAGACCCAAAGCCGCGATCGAAAGTTCCTCTGCGCATCTTATTCGTCGATGTCAGAAACGCGAAGGCGGAGTGGACGATATATGACGTGAAAAATAGCGATAAAGTGACGAACGTTATCGAGGATTTAGAAGAACGATACGAGCTGAACGAGAACGAACAGATCGTTTTAGCAACCGTGAAGTATAGGCCGGAGATTGTCACCCAAGTGCCGTTCGATAGATATTATATGAATAACCCTCACCATCAAGCCGGAGCCATTTCGGATGTTACGGGAATTCACAACACGGAGGTAGAAAGAGAAAGACGCGCGTCTACGCTGCCAAACTATTATCGTCCATTTTCGAGAACAGGAAACGATCGCAAGGACAATGTGGAAAAAATTCTGGTGGCTTACAAGACGAAGAGGGCTGAAAGTTTCTGCATCGTGCACCCGATGTTGAAGAAAACGTTCAAGCAGCGAATATTGCCGTGGCAGGAACACATGAACAGTAAAAGCGAAATCATCGACGAGGACGATTTGAAGAAGGTTAAAGAATTGGAAAATGGCGATTATTTACAACCGTGTTCGATTCCGATCATCATCGACGCGGAAGGCGCTGCGACGCAAAACAACAACAAAAAACAGTTTTTACGAAAAGTTCGCGCGGGCGAAAAGTATGGTGACCCGAAAAATATAAACGAATACATTCGCACTTGTGCCAGGCACATAAATGATTGGGACGAAATTGAGTTTCCATCGAGTTTTACGAGTGAACAACGAAAAAACGTCCACGTGAGCGTTCAGCGTCTGAGCGTTCAGCGCAATTCAGTTCTCATCTCCACGATGTCGCGCACGATTGGGAACGAAAGAATGGTTTACTTAGTGAAAGGAAAGGACGTGAATGTGTCCAAATTCGGCGGTATTGACGTAAGTACTTTGCTCAGACAAAACACGGAACCTTTGTTGAAAGCTTGCGTGAAGAAATACGTTTCGGAAGAATCATCGCGCAAACGGGACAGAGATGGCGTCAAAGTAAAGAAAGAAGAAGTCGTTACGATTTCTCACTTTTTGCACGATAAAGTTCCTCACCTCGGCGACAAGAACAATTATAAATCGTTGAAAGATGGTTTAGATAAAGCGCTAACAAATAAAAAGCAACCTCTTCATCCCTTAAGCACGCCACGACATGCTCAACGGAGAGTGGAATTTCCAGAAATTTTCGTCACGAACGTCACGGCGATTATCGAGATCGATGACGAAAGTGTTGGAATATTAGCTGGCGTGAAGCGTGGTTTGCTCCCGGGCTGTGCGGATTCAACCGCAGAGGCTATCGAGGATTTGAAGCATACGGAAGATATCATTGACATGCAAATTTGCGAGTGTCAAGCTGTTGAGCGCTCTCAGCGAATGTGCGCTGAGATCTTCACTTCCTCGACGACATATTTTGACAGAAAGGGCGGATACAATGCAGTCGGAGTAGAAAAGAGATTGGAAGGTTTCCGAACGTGTAAAAAGGAACCGGTTTTTTGCAACCAACCGGAAATCCGAGTCGCGGCGAAAATGCGAAAGCAAATGCACAACAAGGGGCGCGAAATTTGGTATCTCGACGTCGATATCTACGCACGAAGGCCTGGAACTCTTGCTGACCCCAAACCGTACGCACACAATTTTTCCCAAGATTTAGCGTACACTCCACCCCCGGGATGGAGAATGCGCCTCGCTGTTCCAGTTCAAGCGTTAGGTTTGGATGCGAAAGTGAACGAAGTGCGAGACATGCTTGCGCCGCCTTCACTTTACAACAATTTCAGAAAATCGGGTGACCACGAAAGTTATGTCGTGCGTAGATTGAGAGTTACACTACCGCAATTATCGAAAAACGCTTCGTTAAAAAGAGAAGCGAGCGAAGCAGAAAATTGCTTCAAAGTCGGACACGGCGCAGCAGGAGCGGTTGGGCTAATGAAAGCGTTGGAGATGCAAGAATATCCATCGGTCGAACAACCTACGGGGTTGACGGTGACGATGCACGACTACCAGAGGCAAACGTTAAATCGAATGCTTGAGTTAGAGAGAATACCCGGTGGATTTCGCGATTTGGTGTGGTACGACGTGAGTGATGTGATGAAAAATGCGTCGTTGGACGCTACGGAGGAGAGATGGATGTATTCTCCCGGTTTTGATCAAATCGCGAAGATTGGGTGTATTCCCAAGACACCGAGAGGTGGCTTTCTTTGCGAAGAGATGGGATTAGGAAAAACTATCGAAGTTCTCGCGTTGATTTTGGCACAAAAACCTCCACAAGGGTGGATTGAACACGGTGAAACGCTCGGTAAAGCTGGCGCGGTTGCAGACTGCTCGAACATGTCGAATGGAACGAACGTGAAGAAGCCTTATCGTTCGGGCGCGACGCTCGTTATTTGCGCCGTTTCGCTCGTCGGTCAATGGATCGACGAGGCAAAATCAAAGCTCGACGAAGATTCAGGTTTGCGTATTCTCATGTATCATGGACAACAACGCACGAAGGACCCGAAAAAAATAGCGGAAGATTACGACTTGGTTGTTACGACGTACCAAACGCTCGCAGCCGACCGCTCCAGAACGAATCCTCTCGGTCAGATTGAGTTTTATCGCTTGGTCTGCGACGAGTCGCACATGACGAAATCTTACAACACCGGGCAGTCCAAAGCGGCTTCGGAAATATGCGCAGTTAGACGTTGGGCGTGTACTGGTACCCCAATAGCTACGAATAGCGTGGATCTTTTTGGGCAATTGGCGATGCTTGGCGTTTCGCCATGGGGAACCGATCTCAAACGATTTCGGGACGACTTTAACAACATCATCTGTACGAACGCGGGTCCGCGTCGCTATGGGCGCAATGACATGACAGAGAAGTCTTCAAGAGAAATCAAGAACGTGTTGACGGTGATGAAACCAATGACGATTCGTCACACGAAGACGCAAAAACTCGGAAGAAACGCGACCAAGGACTTGCTCTCGTTGCCGCCAAAGACGGTTATCCACGTGCCCGTAACTCTTTTACCAGAGGAGCAGCGTCTGTACGACGAATTGCACGCGGACACGAAAGCAACGTGGGAGACGAAGTACAAGGCGAAAGGACACGCTCACGTTGCAAAGCGTACGTTTGGTATCATGTCCTTGTTGCTTCCCACGAGAAGATTGTGCTCCGGCGGCCGCTTGACAACGGCGGATTTGACCATCAAAGAAGACGAAGGCGCTGCCGCTGCTGAAGCGAACGGCGACGCCGAAGGCGAAGGCGATAACTTCGAGCAGCGAGGAGTTAAACGCGTCAAGAAAGAAGAAGAAGAAGAAGAAGCGGCTCCGATGGTCCCTAATAACGGTAACGAGGTGGAATCCATCGAAGCAGAATCGAAACTTCGCGTGCTCGTCGCCGAGCTCAAAAAAATGCGCAAAGACGACCCGACGAACAAAGCTTTGATCTTCACGCAATTCGCGCAAACCATCGAATGGTTACAAAAGCGATTACCGGATGAAGGATTTGGTTTCCGAACCATCAGTGGTTCGATGTCCGCGAAGAATCGCGATAAATCCATCCAGGCGTTTCAAAAAGACCCGCCGACGACTGTCTTCATTTTGTCCGTTCGTTCCGGAGCCGTTGGGATCAACTTGACGGCCGCTTCGCACGTGTTTATGATCGAACCGTGCATGAACCCGGCGCTTGAAAATCAAGCGATTGGCCGAGCGTGGAGAATGGGTCAAACGAGACCGGTGACGGTAAAGATATTAATTGTCCAAGATTCCATCGAGACAAACATCGTCAAGTTGGTCCAACAATGCACGACTGGTACAGTTGCCGAGAAAAACGACGGCGAGAACGATGGACGACCGGAGATAATCGATATAGAGGAAGAAGAGGAGAACATGCGTCGCGCGCAAATGAACAAAGGTGAACTCGCCGGCGCGATTCGCGCGGATAAGCAAAAGTTGAAGTTGGAGGAATTTGATCTTCTCTTTTCGCGAGGCAATTTGCTTCCAGAGCTTCCACCTGAGGATGAAGTTCCACACGCGAAACCCGCTCCAGCGGTGGTGGTTAAAGATGAACCGATGGAAGACGCGGGGCCTCGAATTGTTGGAGGAATGGGGTTCACGCGCAACGATGGTAATAATAACGACAACGACGACAACAATCTCGAAAACATCGGGAAAGATTCTCAAGAGAAGAAGGACATCGGGTCGGAGGAGAATAGGCAACCTCTGGCGAAAGTGCAAAAGAGAGCGTCGCTTTCCGAAACCGTGCAAAACGCGGTGGGAAGCATGTTGGAGAAGTTTATGTAAAAAGATAAAGAGAACAAAGAGGAGGAAGAAGACGTAGAAACAAGGGGAGTCCGAGTGAGTGGATGAGGCGTTGAGAAACGCACATTTCTCACCATGAGTTTTGGACTTGGAACTAGTACACGCATACATCGATCGAGAAATTCACATACACATACACAAAAGAAATACGGAAAGAGCCGAGAGATGGTAACAGGAGCAGAAAATTCGAGCACATAGGCGACGATATACATTTGTAATAATAATTCATTCGAAAGTACTAACGGCTTGGCGCGGCGGAAAATAAACACAACCATTTGCGAAAACAAAACACGCGACGACTAAAAATAAAATTGTCTTCTCTCGCTATTTAATTAAAACACCGTGACGTCCGCCGCCAACAACACGTGATCGCTCGGTTCATTCTCGCTCGGGTACGGCCCGTCCGTCACCTCGTCTCTATGTTTCAGTGGCGCCACCGCGTCCACGCGAATGTTTTCCGTCACGAAAATATAATCTAAAGTATCGATGAACGGCTCGTCGTCTTTAATCTTGGCGTAGTTTGTGAAATCCGGCTCTTCGCCGTTGACTTCTTTGTAACAACTCACCATTCTCGCCGGTGGCTCCACGATGTACTCCGTTCCTTCGTACGGTATCGGGTAAAACACGTCGTTTTCATCCAAGTTATTCGTGGTTAACAACTCGTACGACCCGTCGATTGGTTTGACGTTAAAATCGCCCATCAAAATTGAATTTTTCGTTCCGTCTTTCTCGCTCTCTCGCATCGTATACGTCGCCGCCAACGCGCTGTGTAAAGTCATAACTTTCGGGTTCCTAAACATGCACGGCATGTGATACGTGGACACGCCCAACGATACCCCGGTCTGCTTGTGCGTCACGTTCGCATACACGATAGAATTAAACCTCCCTTTCGCCAACTCCCAATCGTCTTGCGGAGGATACTGCGGCCTCGCGTTCCTCGCCGCCCTCCACATCCTAACAATCGGATCCACCACGTACCTCTTCACCACGCCTTTCTCCTCCAAATCCTTCGGTTTCCTCGGCCACTTCGCGCAATCCGACAACCTCTGTACATCCACTCTCGATAACTCGTACGTATCCAACGGTATCGCCAACAAAACTCCCATGTAATTATTAAACGGCTTCCCGTACAAGTGCGAGACGACGTGGTACCCCCTATTGGCGAAAAACGCGTGCAACGGTCCCGACCACGTCATGCTCACCTCTTGCAACCCAATGATAGATCTCTTCTCCATCTCAACAGATAACTTCTTTTGCACTCGCTCTAACCGAACGAGCGCGTCTAAGTTTTTCGGATCGCACGACGTGAAATACGTCGGTTCCGCCAGGTGCGACGAGAGCACGTTATACGTCGTCACGCGAATATTTGCACCTTTTTTAACTCCTTCTGACATCATCATCGTCGACGCTTTTTTACTGCTCGCACCACCACTGCCGCGAGTTTGCACTGGCATCCTTTTCGCGAAGAATGCGAAAGTACTTTTCCGCTGGCACGCGATCGATGCCGCTCGCATATATATCTCAGTCGTCGTCGCACGTCACGTTTGAATGTGTTTCCAATGTAACAACACCACCCGCGTATACTTCTCGCACACTACTACGACGACGAGACGACGACTTGAATTTCGTCACTCAGTCTCTCTTCCGTTTCGTCGTAACTCTCTTACTCTCTCTCTTTCTTTCTCTCTCTCTTCGAAAACGAAGCCTTTATTCGTCTTCTGTGTCTTCGTCTGACGATGTAATCCAAAGCGTTGGATTTGTGTCGGAAAACCTCACTTTTCAGCCTCCAAATCACCGCTGCGGTACCGCTCTGAAACTGCCTTCACGCTTCTCTTTCTCGCCGAAAAGAAGAGACGCGTTTGGTGTCGTTCGAGTATACGCGTTCTCTTTGAAGTCGTCGTTTTTGTGTCCCGAGAGAGAGCGAGAGAAAGGTAATACCATCGATTACTAAGCAGCGCACTCCATTTTCATCATCATCGTCATTTGTGTTCTGGAGTATTAAACATGCAGTTGCGACGAGCGTTACGACGCGTGCCGGATAAACACTTACCACTCCTCGTGACAATTTCAGCGTTATCGTTCGTGTTTTCTTTACTGATGATATCGATCGGGTATTTGTTTTTAACGGGGAGATTGGATATGTTGGAGGCGATGGACGAGACGACGAAGAGGAAGTTCCTCGATGGGTCTTCGTCTTCTTCGTCTTTAAGTTCTTCTTCTTTCCAGAGAAGTAGCATCGGTAACGCGGAAGAGGAGGAGGATTTGGAGGAGAATCATCACGATCATCACTTAGAATTAGCGGAAAATCCGGTGCACAAAGAAGACGGGACGTACATGCGCCACGCCGTGGACGAGGACGACGACAGCCATCCGCACTTGACGATGAACACAAACGGCATGTTCTTTCATCCGATCGTCCACACGCAGTCGAGTTATTCGACCGCGTTAGAAAATAGAAACTGTAAAAAAACAACGTCGAGTAGTAGCACGAGTGGGAACGGAGCGTGGGATCACGTCCCGACGTCGTCGTTGAAACAGAAACAGAAAGAAGTGTTCGATAGGTACGCTTTGACGGGATTTCGGAACAAAGCGACGACGGACGCGAGAATTTTGATGGAGTTTCTGCTCTCGATTTCACCGAAACCGCAAAACGGGTGCTGCGCGATTTTCGACGTCGGTGCGAACGTGGGGAAGTACGTGGAAGAGTTGAAGTCGATGCCCATCGCGAAAGATTGCGAAGTGCACGCGTTTGAACCGAACCCGGAGGTGTTTAAAATTATGTCCAGAAGAGTCGCGAATTTGAAATCGGTCCATTTGCACAACGCCGGAGTCGCCGAACAACCCGGGAACTTAACCTTCTACTACCAGCCTGGGAAAGCAGACACCGGAGGTAGCTTCATGCCGGAACACTCCTACGACAAATACGCCGACCAAGCGGGTAAAATGAAAACCGAAAACGTCAACGTCATAGCTTTAGACGACATCTTCGACGCGTTCATCCCAGACTCCGTGTCCATCCCGCTCGTCAAAATCGACGTCGAAGGACTCGAACACAGAGTCAAAACCGGCATGTCTCGCGCCTTAGCTTCCGGCAGAGTCCAAGCCGTCTACTGGGAACGCAAAGGCTCGTTAGATTTAGAACCGTTTGAAACGGAAGTCAAATTTATGGCCAACCACGGCTACAACGTCTACGTCATGGGATGTTCCGGCGCGAGAAAGCACTCGTGCGCGTTAACGCTCGTCCGAGTCGACGGGTCATTCTTCGACCCAATCTTCGACCCGAAACGACACCGCGCCCCGAACCAAGGCAAATACATGACCATGAACTTGTTAGGCGTAAAGCGAGGGCACAAGTTCAACGACGTCGTCGTCAAAAAGATGTTGGCTCAATAAGAAATTAGTCATTTTACTCACTAATATACCACGCGTAAAGAATAATAACAACATGAATAACACTACTAACTCTTGCAAACGCTCTTCTTTATCAGTAGTGTGCATTATGACAACACGCGTATTATTATGCCTCTCGCAAAAACAAGTACGCCGTTGGTAAAAAATGCTCAAATCAATTCTTTTCGTTTTCACATTTTTTCTGACCATTGTAAGCCTCAGAAAAAGAACTTATCAAGAAAAGAAGATGATTTTGATGATGATCCTCGCGCTGCTCTCGCTCTTCGCGACGCCCTTCTCGAACGAGTTTGGGGGTTTGGTCGGTGTGCACGGGTTTTACTTACCCGGCGTCGCGCCGCAAGGTGCGAACTTTTTACACGTTTGTTTGTTTTGTTTTTCGTTCTTCTTCGCGCGCTGAATGGTGTCTGAAAAGGCAACGCATATGAAGTCTCGAACGCGTTCGCTTGGATCGCGGAACGACGCTGACCTTTTCTCTCTCTTTCTCCCTTTCTCTTTTGAAACGACTGCGACCAATGAAACAATTTTACGATGCAAACTGTTATTGTAAAACAGATTACGCGCAAGACGACATCGTGTTCATGAAGGTGAACAAACTGACGTCGACGAAAACGCAACTCCCGTACGATTACTACACCATGCCGTATTGCAAACCGAATCCGATCGTGTACTCGGCGGAGAATTTGGGGGAAGTTTTACGAGGAGATCGGATCGAGAATTCCTTGTATTCGCTGGAAATGCGAAACGATATGCAGTGTTCGGTGGTGTGCAAGATAGATTCTTTATCCGAGCAACAAACGAAAGACTTTGAGACGAAAATAGAGGAGGAGTATCGCGTGAATATGATCTTGGATAATTTACCGGTGGCGATGGTGAAAATACGAGCGACGGAGGACGGGAAAGGCGAGACCGTGGAGAGGAAGACGTACGAGAGAGGGTATCCGGTTGGGTTTAAAGCGAGCGTGGAAGAGGGCGGCGAGGAGAAGAGTTTTTTGCACAACCACTTGAGGTTTACGATTTTGTATCACAAGGAC
>Ga0115569_10003917_pt1 | contig 10863 bp, 8 predicted proteins | sample COGITO_mtgs_1205_2_FD_87295 | JGI IMG/M metagenome (GOLD analysis project Ga0115569, IMG submission 87295) | Pelagic marine microbial communities from North Sea - COGITO_mtgs_120503 | ecosystem: Environmental > Aquatic > Marine > Epipelagic | place: Germany:Helgoland, sampling site Kabeltonne...
AAGTCGAGCAATACACCGGTGCGTCGTTGTTTTTCTCTCCCTCTCTCTCGTCGGACGAACGATACGTGCGCGCGTTTGTGTTGGTTTCAAAGCGCTCGTCGTCTCGCGTTTGAAAGAAATACGCGCGAGAGATGAGAGAGAAAGGTGTACGAGGAAACGCCAATTCCGATCGGCTCGGGAAAAGCGATCGCATCATCGTCTCGTTTTCGGCCGCCAAAAACACGTTTTGTTCGCGAGCTCTTCAGTACATTTCAGTCACCAAAAGAGGCAAAAAGCGCAGATGATGATTTTGTGTGCTCCTTCGTTCGTCCTCTGTTTTCTGTCGCGCTCGCGTGCTTTTGTTTACTCACCAATACACTCTCTCTCTCTTTGTTTCTCTCTCTGGTGACTGTCTTTTCACAAACAAACAACAGGCGTCGTGGAACTGGCGAACGAAAACGGCGAGAAATCTCTCAAAGTTCCGGAAAAAGCTCGACACTACGGGTACACGAAACAATTAAGCACACCGTTCGATCCGCGCGACGGTTTCGCGATTCAGTTTGAAGCCGCGCAAACGGAAGGTCTGGATTGCGGCGGCGCGTATTTGAAGTACTTGACGGAGGAGGCGAACACGGGGAAAGAGATGGACGGGTCTTCGCCGTACGTTCTGATGTTTGGTCCGGATAAGTGCGGGTCGAATAACAAAGTGCACGTGATTTTTAAACACAAAAGTCCGAAAGACGGGGAACTGGAAGAGAAGCACTTGAAGGATCCGCCGAAGATGCCGTCGGACAAGGCGCCGCACATGTACACGCTCTTGGTGAACACGAAGGAGCACACGTACGAGGTGAAAATTGACGGCAAAGTTGAAAAGGAAGGGTCTATTTTTGAAGATTTCGAACCGCCGTTTAACCCGCCGAAAATGATCGACGATCCGGAAGATTCCAAACCGGAAGATTGGGTGGACGAGAAGCAGATTCCGGACCCGAACGCGAAGAAACCGGACGATTGGGACGAAGACGCGCCTATGGAGATTTTGGACGAAGAGGCGACGAAACCGGAAGGATGGTTGGACGATGAGCCGGAGGAAATCGAAGACCCAGAGGCGGAAGAGCCGGAAGATTGGGACGAAGAAGAAGACGGCGAGTACGAAGCGCCGTTGGTACCGAACCCGAGGTGCGAGGAAGCGCCGGGATGCGGCGAGTGGGAGCAGCCGATGAAAGAGAATCCGGACTATAAAGGCCCGTGGTCGGCGCCGATGATCGACAACGTTTTGTACAAAGGTGAATGGGCGCCAAAACAAATCGAAAACCCGAAATACTACGAAGATCCGACGCCGTTTGAGAACGTTGGTAAGATATCCGCGGTAGCGTTGGAAATTTGGACCATGAGCGACGGTTTAACTTTGGATAACATTTTGATCAGTAAAGACTTCGACACGGTGGATAAAGCCGCGGAAACGTTCGACTTCGAGGCGAAGAAAGAAGCGAAAGAGAAAGCGCTGAAAGAAGCCGAAGAGAAAGCGGCGGAAGAGGCGGAAAAAGCCGCGGAGAAGGCGGAAAAAGCCGAGGCGAAGAAAGCGGCCAACGCCGCGGGCTTCCCAGGGAAAGTGACTGATTTAATGTACAAGGTCGTCGAGAAGATTCCGGGTAAAGCCGGTGAAGTTTTAACCAAACCGGTTGACTTCATGGCCGAAAACGTCGCGGCTTTGTACGCGTTCTTGGCGACTTCGTTGCTTTCCATCTTGTATTTCATCGTGTCGCCGTTCGTTAAAGACGCGAAGAAAACCGCCGCGACGAAGAAGAAGGTTGGCAAGGCCAAGAAAACGGACGAGGTCCAAGAAGACGACGACGAAGAGGAGGAAGAAGAAGAGGAAGAGGAGGACGAGAAGCCGAAGAAGAAGAACGGTCGATCGAAGAAGTAAGAAGAAGAAGAAGAAGAAGAATGGGAAGTTTTTTCTCCTCTTCGATTCTTTCGCGTTTGTTCTTCCAAGACTAAATTAAAGAATAGCAACAACAACACAATGAAGTATATACACATATAAGTACACGAAGTATTATTAATCGCGTCGTGTTTTACAACTACAGCGTCTCTCTCTCTCTCCCCCCCCTTTTTATGTTCTATCTTTAGAAGACGTTCCCTTTGAACCATCCACCGCCTTCATCCCACAACCAACTCCGCGCGGCGCGCTCGCAACCGTCCTACGCGTTACTCCTCCTTCTCTTTCTCCTCCTTTGCTTCTTCCTTGCTCATCCCGACGTGCATCGCGAGTGCTCCAAAAAGTGCCACGTTTTTCCAGAACATGATCGTTTCGATTTCTCTCGAGGCGCTGAATTCCTCTCTCCGCCAAAACGGGTGCATTATCGGCGTCACGCACGAGACGAACACCATCAGGAGTTTACTTCCCAAGGTGAAATTCAGCATCAGCAAAACGCTGCCGAGTACCTCAACGATCGTCCCGACCATGGCGATCGTCGCGTCGTCGAGCGCGAGTAAGTGTTCCATGATTTCTTTTTCTGAAGAGACGCGTTTCAAATACTGCGTTTTGGCTAAAGATGCGCTTAAAGCCGCTCTCGTTTCCGCGAATCGCGGGGCGATCGAGTGTTCGAGCAAGTGGAAATCCGACATGGAATTCGCGCGCACCAGCGCGTGGTATTTGTGCATCCCGGAGAAGAGGAAGAGGGAGGCGAGCACCGCGCGGCCGAAATGCGCCAGGAATTTTCCTCCTCCTTTACCACCCATTCTTTTGCTGTCTGTTGTTGTTGTTGTTGTTCTCGGTGTGTGTGTTCTCCGAGGAGAAGCTTTCCGAGACGCGTTCCGCGCGCGAGGAGGAGCAATGAAGATGCGAAAATGCATCGCTGTTTCCCCATTGCGATTGCATCACATCGCGCGATGGATTTCTCCGCGCGAAACGCCGACGACTTCGTCCTCCCAATCGTTGTTCGAAGAAAAAGACAAAAAAGAAGGAAAATGAAGAGCTTTTTCAACGACGAGAAGTTGTTCTCCTCTGCGTTTTTTGGGGTTTTCCTCCTCGTTTTTGTCCTCCTCCTCTCTTTGCGTTGTGTGCGTGAAATCGAATGCGTCGATGAAAATGACGACGATGGTGTGACTCGCAAAATGAACACCGACAGTGACGAGGCGTTTCGAAGGAAAAAGAACATAAACGACCGGTACGAGGAAGAGGCGGAATACGCGGAAGAGGAGGAAGAGGAAGAAAAAACGAGAAGAAGCAGGAGTGAGAAGAAAACGAATAAGAATGAATTTGCCCAATTAGCAGGCGAACGAGGCGAAGGACCAGAGCTCGTCGCGCTGGGACCGAACGCGGAAAAAGTGCAACTCTCGCAATTCGAAACGAGGATGATGGCGGGGAAAGATGGGAAGATGTTCGTCTCTGTCTTACCGGAGGACAGGTCGATGCAGTGTCAAGAACGCATCGACGAGTGGTACCCGACGTTTCGGAAGGTTGCGCGAGCGATGGACGCGGCGTATAAAGTGTTGGAAGTGAACATGCCGGGGAGGACGGCGCAAGCCATCGGGGAGGTTTTCGGGAAGATGAAAAAGCAAGAGGCGAGGAAGTTTGCGTGCGGGGTTGTCGGGTTGTACGGGAAATCGGGGGGGTTGAATATTTTGAAAGGGAATTATAGCGATCCGGTGAGTTACATGGAGTTGTTGAGTAGCGCGAGAGACGGGGTGACGGATTTGAGGACGGCAGGCGAGAAGGCGCCGAGGTTTGGATCGGGGTCGATTGGGTCGTCGTCGTCCTCGTTCGACGACGACGGCGATAACAAACACGCGGCGTGTGATTGGCTCGCGAGACCGCGCAGGGAAGGAGATGCCAAAATGCGCGTAGCTGTGTTTGAACCGGTAGACGAAGACGTGTTTAATTTTATCGCCACGGTGATAGGGGAGAAGAACGCCGCGTTGTTCTCGAGACAGAGTTTGTTCGGGTGCGAAGTCACCGTCGGGCAACCGGTGCGCGAGAGTTACGGGATCACTCTGGTCGCCGATATCGACGAAAGTGACGACGAGTTCAACGTAGACGCGGAAATTAAAGTCATGCCTATATTCGCCAACAAAAACGCCGGTTTCAATCCGAGATTAGGGAAGGAGGATTTTATTGATTTCTTGGATAAAGTGATTTTAGCGAACGCGACGAGCGCGTTTCGAGAAATGGTGGATACCAGCATCGACCATAACTGTGCGAATGATATTTGGGAGTTGATGAATAACTTGAACGATCAGTTTTACGAGGAAGTGGCGCGAAAGAAGCAACAGCGACAAACGCAAGAGGACGGAGAAGGAGAAGAGGGAGAAGATGAACATTTTACGCCAGAAATCGCGTGGGACACCATTCGCGAACCAATGCTGAAAGCTTTAGACGCGCACGGAAAGAACGATAAGAATTTACAACCCACGCAGTGGATGTGCGGGCTAGCTGGATCGATAGCCGCGTTTGCAGAGGCCAAATCCGAGTTGGCTTCGGCGAACTCGTTTATGGGCGAATTGATGACGTTACGAAAAGAATCGATTCAGTTGCGAACGCGGAATGCGGTTTTAGAGAGAGAGTTAGCGGAGATGGAGACGAGACTGCCTGCAGGAGGAGCTAACAGTGGTGCCATGGGTTTACCGAAAGCGAAAAAAAGAGGGTTTGGTGCCGCGCCGAAGGAAACGAATACGCCGCCGCCGACGCCGACACCTTCCTTTGACGAAGAAGAAAGATTGCAAAGACAACAACAAAAGATACAGCAACAAGAAGAAGAAGAAGCGGAGGCTGCAACCGCCGCCGCCGCTGCTGCTGCAGCTGCTACTAGAGAAGAAGAAGAACGGCAACGCCAGGAACGAGAAGCAGTAGAAGCTCAGCGCAGACGAGAAGAAGAAGAAGAAGAACGGCAACGCCAGGAACGAGAAGCCATTGAAGCTCAGCGCAGACGAGAAGAAGAAGAAGAAGAACGGCAACGCCAGGAGCGAGAAGCCATTGAAGCTCAGCGCAGACGAGAAGATAGAGAAGAAGAGGAAGAAAAGGAACGGCAGCGCAAAGAACAGGAAGCTGCCGAGGCTCAGCGCAGACAACACGAAGAAGCTGAAGCGCTCAGGACGCAACGAGAAGCTGAAGCAGCGGCGAACATTCCTCCTCCCCCCGTCGAAGACGAAGATCCAAATCTCACCTTCTGGTCTGCGCACGAAAATCAAGGGAAAACGTATTACTATAATTCGCAAACGCGTGAATCGACGTATGAGAAACCTGTCGGGTTTTCCGAACCGGAAAAAGTAAAGAATGAATCGCCTCATGTCGAGTTGTGACGAGGACGGCACATAGATTTTAGATTTTAGTTGGAACATTCAATACCAGACAATGCGTTTATCTCTATTTTAATGACTAAATTTGTTCTTCACGTCTCTCTCTTTCTCTTTCTCACTCACTTTCTCTTTCTCTTTCAATCAATATCTTCGCCGCTCACGTTCGGTTGTTCGCCTTCGTTGACAACCATATCGAAATACTCGCTCAACGGGGATCCCCAGGAAGCGTCTGGTGCCGCGACACTTTTCGGTTGAGTACCATCCTCGTACATTTCGCTGTCAAATATCTCAGGAACTGGCGGGAAGAGACTGTCGTGTTTTGAACTTGTCGTTTTCATTCGAGGCACCATTTGTCCAGCACCGTTTGAGATGAAACCGCCGCCCCCGGTGGGGTACAATTTTGGACGTTTCAACACGGGACAAGTAATTTTAAGAGGTAAAGGAGATACGATGGTGATATCATCGTCGCGGTTGACGGTATCTTTGTCTTTATCCCCCTCTTTCATCACTGCTGCTGCTGCTGCATATTTCTTAACGTCCGTCGCGAACGGACCCCCTTGCACGCTCAACGACTCGGACGGATTAATGCTCGCCATCATCATCGAAGCGCTCGCCACATGCGCTTGGTTCATTTCGTGAAGGAACTCTGTTGCAAGCGTCGTCCAAAAACCTCCGAGTTTATTCAAATTCTCGAGTATTTCTCGCCCATTGCCAAACGTTTGTAAAATATCTCGGAGCGTATCTTTAATCTTTGAACGCTCAACGATTGCATTCTTCGCTTTAATTGAAGACGAGCCTAAACTTTTCTTCAACGTTGGTAGAGACGATATCTTCTGTAACGCCATTTTTGCGTTTAAAATTGGTTTAAACGCGTGACTCTGCGTGTTTTTGCGCGTATTCATCGAGAGAAACTTGTGATCTTGCAGTTGGTTTCTCTCGTCGTTGTCTTTGTGTTGCTTCACGAGCGCCCAGTGGTCGTCGACGGCTTTCTCGAGACATTCGCGGGCGGATTTCAACATCATTTCCGCGGATGCCAAGACTTTGTCTTGCGTACGATTTCCGGTGGCTGGAAACATTTCATCGAAAATGGGGATCGGTGCCGTGGTCGCTTCCACAGTCGCGACGGCAGCGGTAGTTGCCGCTTTTGTACCGCTCTCTCTCGAACCTTCCGCTTCGTGGTCTGCCGCTAAAAGTGTTCTGTCGCCAAAGACGTCTTCGAGCCCACCCAAAAGACTCGAATCGTGTTTTTTAATCGCATCCAGTGGAATGTGTTCGTCCGCTAAGAACTGTTTCGCTCGTTGCAGCGCTAACGCTGTCTTCGTGGAAGGCGCCGTCGGTTTCATCGACCACATAGAAAAGACGTCGGAATCGTCAAAATCGTCGACAATCGGAAATTCGTCCTCCTCTTCTAATGCCGCGGCTGCTGCTTTCGATTTCTTCTCTTTCGGTGGCGTTTCTAGCGCCGCCAGGCTTTGCTCGATCGCGCGTTTCTTCTTCGCCAGAGACGTTTCTTTCGCCTTCTTCGGCGTCGAAACTTTCTTCGACACTTTTTGCGCCGCCTTCTTCTTCGTTCCTTTCTTTCTCGGCGGCGTTTTCGTCAGCGTCTTCTTTTCTTCTTCTTCTTCTTCTTCTTCTTCTTCTTCGTCTCCTTTTCTCGCGCTCAACGTCATCGCTCTCTTCGTCGGCCGATTTTTCTTCACCCCCGGCGAAATCGCGCCGGTTTTTAGCAACCCGAGAACGTTCTTCTCCACACCTTTCTTGCTCCCGTTCCCCGCGCCTCTCGGCGTTCTCAAAAAAGGTCTCTGATGAATACACCTTTTCCCTACGGTCTTCATCCCTGTTTTCTTCGTGCTTTTACCTCCTCCCTTATTCGTCGTCTTCATCTTTCGCGGTTCCCCCAACGTCTTCTTCGCCGTTTCTGTATCCTTTATATCGCAAAATTTCGGCAACGCGACGTCTTCTTTTTCTTCTCCTTTGTCTCCTCCCTCTTCTTCGGCGGCGCACGCCAACACCGCTTTCATCCTGCACTCCGGGCACGCGTACGCATCCATCCCCAAGATCGTCTTTGAATCCTCCGCTTTCCTCTCGCACTCGAAATGGCTAAAGTTATCGCAATACTCGCACCCGATCCACATCTCCTCTTCTTTTACCTCCTCTTTGTTCTTCTTCCCTTCTTCCAACAGATCTTTTCGGTACACGCATTCGCAGTGGACACAAAACCACCCACGTTTCCAAAGCAAACCGCACGCGTTGCACAACGACACGCGGTGCTCCTGCCCAGTCGAGCTCTCGATCCTATCCACCCAGCCTTTGCGCCACATCGGCGTCTCTTTCACGCCTGTTTTTTTTGTTGTGATCAGAGAGAGAGAGAGACATGTTACATTCCAAGAGAAAAGAGAAAAAAAGGGAAAGAAAAAGAACGAAAGTCCAATCCGCTTACCGCACGACGCGCATTCAACGTGGTTCGCCGATCGTCTCCCTTTCGTTGTTGTTGTTGTTTTGCGTGGTGAAGAACTCGTCAAAGCTTTAACACTTCCTCCTTCGAGTGTAGGAGGAGACGAAGCTTCTTTCATATCCACACACATGCAAGTTGTGTGATCACTTTTCTCTTTTTGAGGTTTTTTTGTTTTGGTCGAATATTTTTTTAGATGAATTTAATTAGCCGAATAGGTATAATAAAACTTATACATACGACTGCTGATTTGTTTCGTTATTACAAAATACGAAGACATCTCACGCGCACTTCCCACCTTCAACCGGAACAGCGTTCGGTATGTACCCGTATTCGAGCACTTGCGCGACGCCGACGTACAGACCGGCGACAAGGAGTAAAAACGCGACGCCTTCGGCGGCGCCGAGCAAAGCGAACGGCCCGGCGGGTAAACCGCTCCCCGTGGTTGTTTTCTTATACGCCGAAGCGCCTAAGAGTCCAGCGACACCGAGATAACTCACGCCTTCGATTGCACCGACGAGACCACCCGGACCGGCGGGTAATCCGCATCCCGTTTGCTTCAAAGTGAACAACGAGTAGGAAACGACCGCGCAGGAAAGCAAACCTGCGATTCCGGCGTAGAGTTCAACCGAATTCTCTTCCTTTTCCTCCTCACCTTTACCCCCAGCTCCTGCTGCTCTGACTATTCGGAATGAGGAGGAGGAAAAGGAGGAGCGACGACCACTCTGTCTCGCTCTCAAACTCGCGGACGATTTAGACGACGACTTTGATGAGAGCACTTTGAGCGGTTTGTTGGGAAAAGTCGTCACGACTGTCAAAGCGCTTCTGTTTTGCATCGAAATCATCATCACCTAATACTACTACTACTATAATAAAAGAACTCGAAAGATGATGATGTGTGTTGTCCAATGAATAACACGCACAAAAAAGACAGCTGATTTTCTTTCTCCGCCAAAGCAAAAAGCAAAAAGTAGTAGCAGTAGTAGTAGTTGTTGTTGTGCACAGTGCAAAAGTCTTTAGTATGACGAAAATCCGATCGAAAATCCTTACTTTTCCCGGGAAGAATAATAAAGGAATAATATACTAAACGCACGACTAACGCGATGATAGTTTTAAACGCGACGTCGAAAAAACTCCTCGCCGTAATCCTCGCTTTACTCATCATCGTCCTCGGCACGTTCTTCGGGGAAACGCAAGCGAGCAAAGGCACGACCGAAGCCGGGAAGGCGTTCTTAACCGAAAACGCGTTAAAAGAAGGCGTGGTGTCCCTCCCGTCGGGTTTGCAATATCGCGTGTTAAAATCAGGACCGAAAGGAGGGAAGAAACCGAAAGTGAACACGCCGTGCTTGTGCCACTACAGAGGGACGACGATCGAGGTACGAATTTATGACTTTTTTGCAGGAACAGCGCGAGTGAATCGAGTATTCGCATCAACGTTTCGCGCGCGAGATGATCGGAAAATTTTCGTCTCATTTTCCCAAGCGTTTTCTCTCTCTCTCTGGGATAAAATCGAAGCGCGCCGTTAGAAGAGCGGAAATGTACGCTTCGCCGGAGCGGACATGAACGTCGCTTTTATTCGTTTCTCATTTTTAAACGCTCACCTTCTTTTGTGTCTCTCCTTTAACGATGACAGGGCGAAGAGTTTGACTCCTCGTACAACCGCGGCGAGCCGACGAAGTTCGCGCCGAACCAAGTGATTAAAGGCTGGACGGAAGCCATGCAGTTGATGTCGGAAGGCGATAAGTGGGAGCTGGTGATTCCGTCTGAACTCGCGTACGGGGACAGAGCGATGGGTCCGCAAATTACGCCGGGATCCGTCCTGGTGTTTGAAATGGAAATCGTGAAAGTCGGCGTCTAATTTTACCTTCTTCGCGAGTCTGGTGTACGACTCGCGCGAAGGACCGATTGGTTAGTTTAATCTTACATGTAGTACTGTTCTTCTTTCTTTAACGTTCAATTTGATTAAATATTAAAAAATTTCATAAATAATTCTCATCATTCTCTCCGTCTTTCGCGATTGTTGATGTTACTTTGTTGTTGATGACTATTTTCCCTTCTTCTCTCTTTTTTTTTCTCTCTTTGTCCTTACACATAATAATACTCTTACATGGGTTACGATAGAAACCTCTCTCTTCTTTACGCGTACCCGGCCATTTTCGCGTTCTTCATCGCGTTTTTGTCCGGTTTGTCGCCGGCTTGCATCATCGCGACAAATTCTTCGTAATCAATCAAACCGTCTCCGTCTTGGTCCGCCATCGCCACCAACTCGTTAACGTCGCCAAAGTTCGCCCTTGCTCCAGCTGGCATCTTATCCAACGCCATCTTGAACTCCTCGATGGTAATCGACCCGTCCCCGTCGACGTCAAAGTACGCAAACGTCTTCTCCATGGCGTCGCCCGAATGTTGGCTCGCCATCGACAACGTCGCCGCGACAAACTCTTCGTAATCCAACTCGCCGTTACCGTCGATATCGATTTCGTTCATCAACTGTTGCAACTCTTCCGTGGCTTGTGATGAGCCTTTCTTGCGCAAACCAGCTTGTAACTCCGCGATGGAAATCGTCCCCGAGTTGTCCGTGTCGAACGATTTGAACATTTCTCTCAAACCTTCCAATTCGTCCGGCGACAACGTCTTCGCCATGGCAATCAAACCCAATTTTTTAAACTTGGTAATCGCCGCGAACGATTTTAATCGTTTCACGATCGCGTTGTCCAACTTCTTGGCCGGAGCGCCACCAGTCAACCACGGATGATTCAACGCATCCTCCGGCGAGATTCTCTTCTTCGGATCTTGTACCAACATTTTAGCGATCAAATCCTTCGCGCCGGCGGAAATCGCGCCCCAGGGATCTTGCTCCAAATCGTACTGACCTTTCAAAACCATATCAAAGATGCCGTTCTCCGTGGTGGCCCAAAACGGCGGCACCCCGGACAACAAAATGTACAAAATAACACCGCACGACCACACGTCCGCGGCTTTACCGTACGATCGTCGCAAAACTTCCGGCGCGACGTAATACGCGGAACCGACGATTTCGTGAAACACTTGATCTTCGTGGAAAAACGCGGACAAACCAAAGTCGATGGCGCAAATCTTCGAGTCGTAATCTTTCGACTTCAACACGAAATTCTCCG
>Ga0115569_10003922_pt1 | contig 10857 bp, 9 predicted proteins | sample COGITO_mtgs_1205_2_FD_87295 | JGI IMG/M metagenome (GOLD analysis project Ga0115569, IMG submission 87295) | Pelagic marine microbial communities from North Sea - COGITO_mtgs_120503 | ecosystem: Environmental > Aquatic > Marine > Epipelagic | place: Germany:Helgoland, sampling site Kabeltonne...
CAGTTCACTGGGGATAAATTATTTCATTCGGTATCCCCTTCGATTTCCCTTCAAAAAATACATTCCTTTAGCGATAACACTTTTCTGATGTTGGATGCATTACTTAAATATTCGAAAACAACCCGGGAAATTAACTTTGTAGCGGATAATATTTTTCCCGATGACGGTGACAATATCCAAGCGACCTTAAACTTTAACCTAATTCATACAATGGGGAGAGACGGACAGATAATATTTATGCCGGGTCTCGGAATTAATAGGACTGAATACTTAAAAAACACTCAAGATGGTCGTGTGGATCTGACTTATTTTGCCGGTATTAGCCTAATCTGGCAGATTTGGGATTGGGTTGGATTACAGGTATTCTCGAACTATTCTCTTATGGACACCAACTCGCTGGGAAAAAAAATCCTGGGAGAATCCTCCAGTTATCAGGCATTGGATACGGGAGCTTCAATCAATGTGAACCACTCTTTTTAGGTCTATAAATAACTTACAATTAATTGGAACCTTTTTGATTTGTTTTTCCTGGTTCGAATAAATTCTTATCAGGTTCAATTTGGTACTCGGCGTATAAAGCAGTAGTTTTCCTTTAAATTCATCTTGGGTAATTTCCCCGTTTTGAAAATCGCCGCAAATCAGATGGATAAAATCAGTGCAATCAATGGAGCAAATAATGTTCGAGAAAGTTAAAGACTATCGTCGCTCATTTTTAATCATAAAATCTAGAACTCAATAAGCTAAATTTTAATTACTTTAAGATTCTATTATTTCTTCCCTAATTCATTTCTCTCATATCTAAAAAAAAGGATAGAACGATCAACACAATTCCCAAAGTAGACAAAAATTTAAGCTCGTTGAATACATTGTTTTCATTAAATGCGGATTCTGGGGACACGAAAAACACAATAACACATAGAAGTAAAAGGACTGGTCGAATTATTTTTCCAAACATTAATTCAATAAAGCACTAAAAAATAATAGTGTCAAGTCGACCAAATAATATAACTTAAACCACTAGGAAAAACTAATAATTACCTAGTTATTGAGAAAATTAACTAACTAATGATGTTAAAATATTCAAGTAATAGAATTAAAACTTGGAAGATGTGCGGCATCAGAAAGTATTGCTTAATCTTTCATTACAAAGAAATCTATTTTTACGATTTCCCAACTTGCAACTTCTCAAATGATTCTGTAATAATTGATTTTTCGGTCAGGAAGGATGGCAGAGTGGTCGAATGCGGCGGTCTTGAAAACCGCTGAGCCGGAAACGGCTCCGGGGGTTCGAATCCCTCTCCTTCCGCCACCTCTTATTTATTATGAAGGCGAATTTGGTGTTCGATCACCCCCAGCATCTTCATCCGTGCTTTGTTGTTCTTCAGTCGGATTCTGATGAATTTTATCAATTTCTTCAGGAGGCGTAGTAAACCGGTTAAATGTTTGCCGATCATGAGGTTGATTCAACTTGATCAGAAGGTCCTCGTTTTCCCGGTCCACATAAAATATTTGCAGTAACTTAGAGTGAGAGTCCTTGACAAGTTGTTTAGTATCATCAAAGGGGTCGAAAAGCTCTGGCTTTAACTTTTTAAAAAGAACCAGCGACTCATCTAATTTGGGAAGAATTGCTTTTTTACGGTTAAGAAAATCCATGGTGGGAGCACTTTTCTCGGTCTTCAGCCAGGTGTTTTCCTCTAAGAGTAATTGATAAACTTCATCACAAAGTGTGAGGTGCGATGATATAATCTCTCTAGGGTCCATTAGTTAGGATTTACAAGACCCAACTGGAATTGGCAATGGTTTAAAAAGAAATGGCCGCTGGCTTTTCCCAAAAATGCAGGATCAAAGTTCAGAGTTGCTCTTACCAGGAACAGTGTAAATGCCATACCGGTTAACCGCCTGACGAATCGAACGGGTGTCTTCGAGTTGATCTCTTCTCCATTTAACCATTCCATAAACAAACTTCAGGTATTCATTGTTTACCATTCCTTCGCGGGCATCCTCTTCGGAATTGATGTACTCCTCTATTGATGTATAGGTTTCCATAGCTTGTACATAGTTTCCAAGCTTTTCTTCGCAAAGAGCGATTTGATAAAGGATTGGCAACTGCCAGGACGGAGAACGGTCAACATCTCGCAATGCGGTGTAAATCCGGTAAGCGTTGAAATACTCGTTGTCTTCAAAAAATTTATTGGCCAAATAATTTCCGGTTTTCTTCTTCCAAAAGTTCCAAATTCCCTTGAGTTTGTTGAGTGCAAGTTGATCGCGATCCCTGAGAGTCCTTGATTGTTCCCTGGAAATAATTAATTCCGGGTTAAAGTCAGCTTCTTTAAGTAGTTTAAGTAACTCAGACACGGATTCCTCGTCTTGATTAAGTTGCTCATAAGTTAAAGCAAGAAGGTAGTGAGCCTCGGGGACATAAGGGCTTTGTGGATAAAGGGTACCGTATCCACGGAGTGACTCCTTAACCTTAGCGAAATCAGCCCGGGGGGTTTCGTCAAAATTAACTTCCCTTTCCTGACGCTGCTCAGGAGGAAGGCGAAGATTTCGCTCTTCTTTTGTCAGGTTTTCCCGTGCCCTTCTGTAATGAGCGACTCCCTTCTTGAAACGAACAACACTGCGGTCAGAATCTACCATTTGTTCAAGCCGTAACAAGCGATCAAAGAATTTAATCGCATTATCATAATCTTCTGAATCCATGAAAGTTTCTGCAATTTCAAACATCGCCTGATTTGACTCCGCGTCCATTCGACTTTCAAAACTTTCTCCCCTTTTTCTATCTGCCAGTTCAAAAGCAGGGTTTTGCGGTAAGGTAAGAGTGGCGTTAATTGCGTCATAGAACTTATTAAACGCCATTCTGTGTGCTCCAAGATTTCTATAAATCTTCCCTACCCGGATATGAGTCTCAGGAATTGTGGGTGCTCCTCTCTTTCTCCCTTCAAGCCATTTTTCAACGGACCCAAGGGCAGCTTTCAAGTCAGGGATACCGGGTGCGTCTTCATGGTCTTCATGGGGATAACCATCATCAGCAGCAAACTCTTCCAAATACCTTTCGTAAGATTTTGCCGCATCAACCCACGCTTGGTTACGCTCATGCATACTAATTAAAGAAAGTAAAACATCCCGCCGATAGCGTTTATGATGAGGCGCATTAAGTCGCCCTAATACACGGTTACAAAAGGAAGCTGCTTTAAAAACAGAACGGGTAACATAAGGGTTATTCGAGCCACCGGAAGCTCTCCTAGTTGCCAGAATGGCTTCCCTTATATCTTCTTTTAATTCATGATCGATGACCTCTCCAAGAACAAGGTAATCTTCGACCACAACCGGTTTCGGTTCCTCAACAGGGTCAGAAAACAGAGTTGTTTCAATCTCAGTTGTCTTAGGAAGCAATTCAAGGGGTTTAACATCTCCTATTGGATCGGGTGCGGAACCTGTAACAGGAGTTGAAGGTCTTGGCATAGGCGCTTCAAATGCTGGCAAATCAAGTGAGTCAACTTCTTTTAATAGTTCTTCAATGGAAGCTTGTCGGTAATCAAAACCTGATAATGGTATGTTTGCTTCCTGATTTGTGATGTCTGCAGATGGATTAACATCATCGAGGTTTAATGGTTGTTCGAGCAATGGGTCCGATACAGGTTCCTGCTTTGGTTCCAAAAACATATCCGGCATCAGTTCATTATTTACACGAAATGGAACTGAATCGGGTTCCACATTAGAGTAAGGTATAGGTGTTGGCTCGACAGTCGCTTGGGGGACAGGTTGAGAAGATTTAATATCACCCAACAACGAATCAATTCCATTTATTACCTCGTCAATAGACTTTAGTTCCCTTTGACCGTGGGTTGAAGAAATCAAAAATGCGATAAAAACTAATATCGAAAGGCAAAATCTAAATTTAATTATTTTTATGTTCATCTCTGTATCCTTCTGTAGGTTGCTCGGTTAGTCATCCTCATGCTGTCTGGTGTAACGGTGTAAGGTGGAACAAAAGGAATATTCTGCATTCTCGAGCGGGAAGTGTCGAAATCGGGGGTTTCAAAAACCTGAAGTAATTCATCAGTACTATTTACTGAAGTAGTATTCATCCCACCAAAAGGATCGGATAGTGGGAGTACCGGGTTAGAGTTTGATAGTGATGAAGCAGACAGTGGACGATAAGCAGGTTGTGTTGATGATGATCTGTTGTCTTCGTTACCGATTAATGGAAAGTCAGGTTGCGAGTTGGCAGATGAGTTTGCATCATTTGAAGAAACAACTGTCACGGTGACAATCTTCATGTCACTTTGTAATAGTAGTTTCCGACGGTCTGTGCTAGGAGCGATGGATTTATAGCGAAGTTCCTGTGGTTGGGAAAATGTTAGGTATTCTGGTCGGGCCAATGGCGGAGCATCAAACCGCTTGGTATCAATAGCTGATACTTTGAAAGTGAATAAAAGAAATCCCAAAATAAATGAGGTTCTTAATAAGTGTTTTGTTTTTAAGTAGTTCATGAAATGATTAATCAACATCTATAATCGACCATTTTCATAAAACTTTACTTAAATTTTAACTTTTTTTTCTGTTCCAACCATGAAAATGTGGGTTGGTTTACACGGTGAACCTCTAGAAGGTCATCCATTGTATGAATATCCAACGGATGCACACTCTTTGTAACAAACTGACTAGCAGTTATTTGGAAAGGATCACCATAATTATCCAGGCATTCTTTAGTCTGTGCCCATACTGCATATGGATTGGAAAGAGATTCTCCAGATTCATTGGCAGTTTCAATCGCTTTTTCAAAAACAGTTTGATCACATTCTGGAAAATTACAGTTGTAATTGAGGTGAATATCACAGGGGAAATTTTCAATGATATGTTGAAAAACAGGTATTGATGGAATATCATCTGTGGATAAAGAATCTGGACGAAAAAGAACTTCAACTTTACTTAACAGACAGGTACGGGCAATCAGTTCGCTGTCAGTGGAAAGTACAACCTGATCGAACAATTTGGAGTCTATTAGCTTTGTTATAGCATGTAAAACCAGAGGTACTCCTTTGTAAGGTAATAGATTTTTGTAAGTTAGACGTTTACTTCCCAACCGAGCAATGACTGAACCAACAACTTTCATACCTAAACTCTACCTTCTAATTCCTGAGGAGCAAGACTGATGTATTTTATTCGATTCGACTTGGATAAAAGAGACTTATTTGATTATTTAAACTTATGGATCCCATCCCTTATTCTAGGCAAAGTATAAACAAGGATGACATTGACATGGTAACAAGAACCATGAATTCCGATTTCCTTACGCAGGGCCCGAAAATTAGGGCCTTTGAGAATGCAATCGAGCAAACTCTTAAAGTAAAACATGCCGTCGCCTGCTCAAGCGGAACCTCAGCCCTGCACCTTGCATATTCAGCTGCCGGTATTACTGCAAAAAGTCTGGGCATAGTTCCTGCAATTACATTTGCTGCCACCGCCAATGCTCTACGCTATCAAGGGGCAGAAGTTAAGTTCTGCGATGTAGATCCGAAAACTGGCCTGATCTGCACCGATTCACTTGAGGAAGTGATCAGAGGGATACCAGATTCACAAAAAGAAGAGCTTAACATAATTGCTTCTGTATCTTTTGCCGGTCGGGTGGCCCCACTTCCTAAGTGTGCAGAAATTGCTAAAGCAAATAATTTCATCCTCATTGAAGACGCATCTCATTCCCCAGGCGCATGGGTAAAGAATGATATCGGGGATGATAAATACTTTAGTGCAAACGGAGAGTTTGCCCTTGCATCAACGCTTAGTTTTCACCCTGTAAAACATGTATGCGCCGGTGAAGGTGGTGCGGTTCTTACCAATAATTCGGAGTTGGCTGAAAAAGCTACCAGGCTTCGTAGCCATGGAATCAACCGACCCTATGATGACAAAGATGAGATGCCCTGGTACTACGAACAGGAAGACCTAGGATGGAACTACCGGTTAACCGACCTGCAGGCTAGCCTAGGTCATTCTCAAATCAATCGCTTAAATGATTTCCTTGCCAAGAGAAGAAAGATTGCCCGCAGGTATGATGAACTACTTAGTAAAGAACCGTTCAAAAAATATATTAGTCCCCCACCCTATGAAGACGGTCACGCATGGCACATATATATTATTCAATTTCTTGAAAAAGGACACAGAAATTTAGCCTACAAGTTTTTAAAAGAAAGAAAAATCTTTTCCCAAATTCACTACATTCCGGTATATCGTCATCCGTATTATCAAAATTTAATAGGCTCGATGAGCTTACCCGGTGCAGAAACTTATTTTGAATCCTGCCTGAGTATTCCATTGTACCCTAATTTATCAGAGCAGCAGCAGGACCGAGTGCTTGAATGCCTAGCCTTATTTTTAGAAAAAGGCTAATGAACCAGACGGGATATCAAATTTTGGGCGATTTTTATGAAAATATCGGAGAATACGCAATTAGTTCGATCAAACTGGAAGATGCAGAACCCATCAGATTATGGCGTAATAAACAAATTTCCGCACTGCGACAGTCAAATATACTTAGCAAAGACGAACAAAGATCTTACTTTAAAAATGTTATAGAACCCAGCTTCTCTGATAAAAACCCAAAACAAATTCTTCTGCGCTACACTTTTAATAAGAACCTGATCGGATATGGGGGGCTAGTTCACCTAAATTGGACAGACTTAAAAGGAGAAGTTTCCTTTTTACTCGATACCGACAGAACCAAAGATACGGATCAATACTCCATTGAGTGCAAAACATTTCTTAAGCTCATTAAAAAATGTGCCTTTGAAAAACTTGGTCTTAATAAAATAAGTACATATGCCTATTCTCACCGGAAAAATCATGTAGAAACGATCGAAAATGCCGGTTTCACCCGAGAAGGAATTCTGAGACAGGACACAATCGTAAATGGTAATTGGGTAGATGCTATTCTTGCATCTTGCTTACATTCGGAATTTGTTAAATCTGAAAATTCCCCAAAATAAATCATCAATATTTTATTTTCCAGTTTAGCTTCAAAACTTGCTCTTTTTCACGCAATCGAAAACGATGTACGGTCGATAAGTAAAAATTTCCGTTTAATAGGTGCAGATAGTGATGAAAATTGCCCTGGTGCCTCTATTGTTAGTCATTTCTCTAGAATGCCCCCGATTCATGAACTTAACCGACAATCTCTGCTTTTATTTTTAAAAGCCAATGAAATCAGTTTTATTATTCCCACACGCGATGGTGAACTCAAGTTCTGGGCTGAGCATCGACAATTCCTAGATCAAAATAAAATTGGGGTTATGGTTTCATCCTCCCAAGCGATTGCACTTTGCGAAGACAAATTACAATTTAGTGAGTTCTTCAGCGATGCTCAAATACCTGCCATCAAAACGACGGTAAATTTAAATGCTAAATTCGATGAAAAACATAAGTTTGTCGTAAAAGAAAGAAGGGGAACTGGATCCAAAGCACTAGGATTAAACTTGAGCGGAGAGGAAGCGGTTGAGTTTGCAAGTTCTTTACATGATCCCATTTTTCAGCAGCAAGTAGTGGGAAAGGAATTTAGTGCCGAGACATGGATCGATAAATCAGGAAAGCCTAATGGTATAGTTTTAAGGTGGCGCCAACTCGTGATAGATGGAGAATCACATGAAAGTACGACTTTTGAAAATAAAGACTGGGCTGACAAATTATGTATTATGTTTTCAAAGCTGGTTGGGTTAAAAGGTCATGTACTCGCCCAAGTTATGGTCGACTCAAATCAACAGCTTCATCTTATTGAGATTAATCCAAGGTTAGGAGGTGCCAGTCCATTGGCAATTGCAGCTGGTCTACATTCAGCACAGTGGTCAATTTTTGAATTTGATCAAAAGTTTGACCGAATATCTAGCATGCCAAAAATAAAGTTTGGACTTTCTTTAATTAAAAGAAATAACCAAGTTTCGATACGGTAATCTCTTTTCCTACTCGACAGTAAATTTTTCCATTATAATAAATTAGTTACTTTATGCCTGCCATCACAATAGCCATTGCAAACCAAAAGGGGGGTGTGGGAAAAACAACCACAACCATAAATCTAGGCGCCGCCCTAGCCTCTTTTGGACTACCCACGCTTTTGGTCGACATGGACCCACAGGGAAATGCAACAAGTTCATTGGGAATCGAAAAAAAGCCAGGAGCAGGATTATACGAACCTCTCTTAAGCGGCAGCGATATGGCAAAGCGCGTGCAAGCAACTAGCATCTCAAATTTATGGATTGTCCCCTCGGAACTTGATTTAGCCGCTGCAGAACTAGAGCTCAGTTCCGAGGAGAATTACCTTGGTAAGTTACGAAGCTCGCTGAATAATTTATCCACCAATTTTGGATTGCGTGCGATTCTTATCGACTGTCCCCCTACACTCGGCTTACTTTCCATGAATTCATTATGTGCCGCCGATTTTCTGCTCATTACCCTTCAGTCAGAATACCTTGCTCTTGAAGGATTAAGTCAAATTACAGGAATAATTAAGCAACTGAAAGAATCTGGTGCTAACCCATCCCTTGAACTTGGTGGTATTGTAATGACGATGTATGATAATCGAACCCGACTGTCATACGAAGTTTGGCAAGAGGTCAATCAACATTACCCAAAGGAAATTTTTCGTACCGCAATCCCCCGTACCGTAAGGCTGAGCGAAGCGCCAAGCTTTGGAAAAACTATTTTTCAATATGATCCAAACGGCATTGGTTCAAAGGCGTACCTTTCGTTTTCAAAAGAAGTGAAAACAAGGTTTTTTCCCTAATTCGCATCTCGGCTTTCATCAATTTCACTACTGAGAAGATGGTTTCAGACCTGAATGAACTGGAAGATAAAATAGGTTATTCCTTTAAAAACTTAGGACTACTTACCCTGGCTGTCACTCACCCATCTTTCAATGAACACGATAAGAGCAAGGAAGATAACCAACGCATGGAATTCCTTGGAGACTCAATTTTAAGTTCTGTTCTCTCCAATGAATTATTTCATTTATACCCGGCTGAAGATGAAGGTGCATTAAGCAGAAAAAGAGCAGTTCTTGTTCGGGGAAGCTCACTTGCAAAAATTGCCTCTTCTTTACAGATTCAGGATTTCCTGCTCATGAGTAAGGCTGAATTGAAAAGCCATGGATATAACCGTAGCTCGACTCTCGAGGATGCGATTGAAGCAATTATTGGAGCAATTTACCTGGATGGTGGAATCGATGCGGCAACAAACTGTATTCTAAAATGGTTCGGTGACCTGAAAGAAAAAGTTGATAAAGAACAAGTTTTCTACAATCCCAAAGGACAGTTGCAGGAAATCTTACAGGAACAGGAAAACCACTCAAAAATTGTATACCATCTAACTAAAGAAGAGGGACCGCCACATCAAAAAAGCTTTGAGGTTGACCTTATTCTCGGAAAAAAAACATTAGGAACAGGAATGGGGAAATCCAAAAAGGAAGCGGAAGAAGAAGCCGCCACCAAGGCCCTGCTAATTTTACAGAATCCGAGTAAAGTTGATCGCGAATAGCCATACCTGATGTGAAAAGAGTACTTATTCCCAACGATGTACAATCAAGATTTATTCACTCATTGCCTGAAGCGGCAACTGCTGCATTAGCAGCTGATATATTGCTAAGGAATGGACATTCAGTTGTAATTTTAATTGAAGAAAATATCCCTAAGGCGGAAGAGTGGGGAGAAGATGTCGCATCTTTTGTTGAAAATCTAAAACCCGGGCTAGAAATAGAGTTTCATCTATTTGACTCGGCACCTCCAGGAACACACCCGGATGCTTTTGAGAAAACTTGTGACCGGCTCGCAGTTCTCTCTTCATTGATACATAAAAATGAATCCGATGAAAAAATTATTCTTATTGCCACAACTCCGGATGCACTTGTCAGTGCATGCCCTAAATATTCCCGGCAAAAAGAGTCTGAGCTTATTTTACAAACAGGGCAGAATTTCAATTTTGATGAGTTATGCAATTCCCTCGTACATGACTTTGATTATTCATCAGAAATTCTATGCGAGGAACCAGGTCAATTTGCAGTTAGGGGTGGTTTAATTGATGTCTATCCGGTGAATGGCACAGAACCCGTGCGAATTGATTTCTTTGGAAATGAAATTGAAGAAATTCGCGTATTCGACCCAACAAGTCAGCGTGGCATATCCAAAACAAATGATGTAACCATTGCTTCGGCTAAATCGAACCAAGAAAGCGAACTGGAAGGCGAATTCTTTCATTACCTGAGTATGCCAGTAGCCTGGATTTTCCGTGAACCAGAACAATTGGTTACCCGATTTCCATTAGTATTCCATACCGCAACCAAAGATGCACTTAAACAGGCCAGTTTTGCGAATGCATTGGAGAGGAAGTGTGTAAAGAGAGATAATTTTTTAGGAACCAGTGAAATTCATGCTGGAGCAGGGATTTTTGATAATACCAAACCTATTGAGTTACCGGTCAAAATACTGGATCATATAAAAAATGATAACCCGATAATGGATATTGGCAGTGCCCGGTTTGAAAGTGAAAAAAAACACAGAACCAGTTATCTGTTTGATCTTTTATCCAAACAGGATGATGGACATGAAATAATTATTGCGGCTGGCGCGAAGCCTGAAGAAAAGAGGATTCAGGAAATCATTGAGGATGAAAGCTCACTGCAAAGACTAAATGCACGGTTCTTACCAATTGGCCTAAAGAAAAATTTCGTTGTCGCCCCAGTGGACAAAAATGACAATTTCAGCCTTCTCATTCAAAATGATGGAAATGGCCTGGTTATTGCAACTGCCAGAGAAATCCTAGGAAGGGAAAGAAGCAGGAGGCCCATACGTTCCAAGAAAGCAATCGTTCGAAGAAAAG
>Ga0115569_10003933_pt1 | contig 10833 bp, 7 predicted proteins | sample COGITO_mtgs_1205_2_FD_87295 | JGI IMG/M metagenome (GOLD analysis project Ga0115569, IMG submission 87295) | Pelagic marine microbial communities from North Sea - COGITO_mtgs_120503 | ecosystem: Environmental > Aquatic > Marine > Epipelagic | place: Germany:Helgoland, sampling site Kabeltonne...
CCTCATTAGAAAAAAGAAAAAGAGACAGATAACATAAAACAAAATAACTATTACAAAACTTAAAAAAGGAGATAAAATACCAAGCTTCAGCTTAACCAATCAACATGGAGACTTATTTAACATTGATACCATTATAGGTAAAAAGAATTTGGTTATTTATTTCTATCCAAGAAATGAAACGAAAGTCTGCACTGCACAAGCCTGTTCCTTTAGAGATGCCTATCAAGATTTTCAAGACTTCGATTGCGAAGTAATTGGAATTAGTGCAGATGATGTTAAAAGTCATGTCAGTTTTGCTGATAACCATAGCTTGCCATTTATATTATTGAGTGACGGCAATAAAAAAATTAGAAAATTATTTGGCGTATCAAATGATTTACTTGTAATTCCTGGACGTACAACCTATGTTGTTAATAAAGAAGGTGTCATTATTCATATTTTCAGTGACCAACTTTCTGCAGGTAAACACATCAAAGAATCTCTACTAGCTTTAGCACAGTAATTGCTATATTTGAATGCATGGACAGGAGGAAATTTATATTTAAGGCTGGGTTAGCAGCAGCTAGTATTCCACTTTTGAATAGCTTTATTACAGCGAATGAATCAACTCCTCTTTTATTGCAAAATCTTACTTTACCCAAAGCTTTAAAAAAAGGAGATTCCATTGGTGTAATTGCACCAGGAGGAGCTGTCTTCAATAAAATCTCACTTAAAAAATGCAAAATAAAACTAGCTTCCGTTGGGTTAAATATGGTTGCAGGTAAAACACTTACTACACATCATGGCTACCTTTCCGACACAGATGAAAATCGGGCAAAAGAAATCATGGAGATGTTTACTAACCCAAACATAAAAGGGATTGTAGCAATGCGCGGTGGTTCTGGCTGTGCCAGAGTATTACCGTTTTTAGATTATGATGTAATTAAGCAAAATTGCAAGCCTTTCATAGGAATGAGTGATATCACCGCTTTATTAACCGCATTTTACACGAAAGCAGAAATGACTTCTTTCCATGGTCCTGTCGGATACTCCACTTGGACTGATTTTACAAAGAAGTATTTTACAGAAACGCTTTTTAATAAAAAAGAGACTGCAATGCTAGCGCCTGCCAAAAGTGATTTTTATACAATAAGTAAAGGTATTACTCAAGGGGAGTTAATTGGTGGCAACTTAACCGTGTTTAGCCAATTAGTTGGCACTCCTTACCTACCCGACATGAATGGAAAGCTTCTTTTTTTAGAAGACATCAACGAAGAACCCTATAGAATTGATAGAATGCTGATGCAGTTAAAGTTAGCTGGTATTCTTTCTCAAGTCAATGGGATTATTATAGGAGAATGCAGGAAATGTGATCCAGAAGAACCAGAGAAATCATTGTCTTTAAAACAAGTTTTACAAGATCATCTTTCAAACTTAAATATTCCTGTTTTCTATGGAGCAAAATTTGGCCATATTAAAGATAAATGGACCTTGCCTATAGGAATTAAAGCAGAAATGAATGCGGATATTGGTTCTTTAAAACTGCTTGAACCTGCTGTTGTTTAACGGTATAAATTAAACCTACCAGCGACACAAAGCATAGTGCCGCTGGTTAGATTTTCTTATTTTGACATTGCTACTCCTCCATCTTTTACAACTTCAACCCAAAATCCAGGAGTTCTTGCATTTACCGTATTATCATACATCGCTTCACTCTCTATAGTTGGAAGATAAAATTTACCTAAGTAAGTTGCATTTAACTGTATTTTAAAGACTTTCGAAGTCCCTTTAGAAACCCCAAAATAAGTATACACTCTATCATCTCTTATATCTTGATAATCAAAATTACTACTTGTAACTGCACTTGTAAATTCGTCCATTCGCGTGTTGTGAATTTCCCAACCTGAAGGGAATATTTCATTCAAAGTCATTTCTTTCAATGTACCTCTTGTTCCTGGATTAGATATTTTTACTTCAGCAATAAAATCTGTTCCCTGTATTATTCTTTTAGGATCAATGGCCCTTCCATTCATATCAACATAACTAACATTGATTGATAAATTACTTGATGAACTACTTTGATCGCCAATTACAGGAGTTCCCTCTACCACAAGCTTAGCATAAAGCATACCTTTACCGGTATTTTTGATATTCAGTCCGCTTTCAGCTCCTTTCACATTTAATATTGACTTGTACATTGCTACCTGGGTAGATTTAGAGACGGAAGAACCACCATTTACATTATAAGTAAAGCGCATCGTTTTATCAGAATTGGAAGAACCTAAATACTTACTCATTGACAATAAGCAATAAGCAGTTGTCTGCGTACTCATCCATTGATTTGAGTTCATTTCTTCTGCTAATTTCTTGGCAAGCGCACCCGATTTAGAACGACTCTTCATTAAAATCATCGTTTCTAAAATCATCGCTTCATCTCTTAAGTCAGAGCCATATGTATAAGACAGCTCCTTATAATCAGGAACATCTGAAGTAAGATTGTATACTAGTTTTTCAGCAGCTTCAGTTTGTCCTATTAATTGATAAGCTGCAGCAAGCCTCCATTTAGCAGTTAAGCTTAGTTTATTTGATTCTCTAAGCCTATTCATAGCTCCTATTTCTGGTGACTTGGCTAATGCTAAGGTGTATAATCGATAAGCTTGAGTCAAATCATTATAATGTGCAGCTCCATGAAAATTAGAGACACCATCTGAAGATCGGTAGTTTCTAGCCATTTTACTTTGGTATTTTACCCATCTTTTCTTCATGTTGTGTGGCAACGTAAACCCTTTTACTTCAGCTTCAAGAATAAAGTGCCCCCCATAATTAGACCCCCATTCATTATCATTCGTTTGTCCTGGCCAATATGCGAAACCACCTGCAGATGTTTGGAATAATTTCAACCTGTCGATACCTGCTTTAATATTCTGGTTAATTTGAATCTTATAATCATTATTCAAATCCATCACTTTATCCAAAGCTAATTGAGGAAAAACAGATGATGTAGTTTGCTCAATACAACCATGAGGGTATCGAATTAAATACTTCAGTCGCTGATCCAAATTTAATGGAGGAAACGAACTGACTTCAATTGTAGCTGAATTAGTCCCTTTTATTCCTTTAAAAGCGAACTGTGGATTCCATGATTCTCCTGGATCAACAACCCCTTCATAAATGTCAGATACTGAAGGATTGGGTGTTCGAACGTCCAGTTCAATTTCATGTTTTGCCTTTTCATCACCGCTTATTGCAATAATTTTCACTTTTGCAATCCCTATAGACTTAGATACTTCTAGTTCAAAATTTACGACTTCATCACCAGGCTTATCAAATGAAATTGATTTCGTACTTGATCCTAAAATTTTAACTTTATCATTTGTTTCTATAGTTAGCGTAACATTCTTAACATGTTTTTCCATTGCAAACACATTTACCGGAAGAAACACTCTTTCAGTTGGTCCTAAGACTCTTGGCAACGTACCTAAAACCATCAATGGGCTTCTGACAGGAACTGTCTTTTCGGAATTTCCATATTTTCCATCTTGACCTGCAACAACCATTACTCGTACCGAACCAACATAATTAGGAACATCTATTTTATGGCTTATTTGGCCACCTGCTTTTACGTGAAATGGCCCAACAAAACGAACCATTGGCTCAAATCTATTTGCTTTTGTAGGTTTCTTTGTTTCTGCTGAACCATCTCCACCAATTGCTAATAGTTTATCCATTTCTGTTCCAAATGCTCCCATTACCTCATCGTACATATCCCATGATTTTACACCTAATGCTTCTCTTGCATAAAAATGATCCCATGGACGCGGGGTTTTAAAACCTGTTAGATCTAATAATCCATCATCTACAATAGCCAAAGTGTAAGTCATATCCTTCCCATCTTTTTCACTGACAGTAATATTTGCAGTAGTTTCAGGGCGTAATACATCTTTCATTTTAATTATCGGATTAAAATGTGAATTCGGGTCTTCAACAATTATTGGCGCTACTCCGTAAAGACGAATTGGCATATCATTCTCCGTTGCATTATGCGGCTGTAATAATGTTACATGTACATATACATTAGGAGCCATTTCAGTAGTTGTTTTAAACTCATAGTTAGTCTCTCCTTTTTCTGTATCAATCAAGAACTTCTCAATTACTTTTGTTCCTGACTCTAATGCAACAATTGCTTTTCCTTTCTCTGCAGAAGGGAATGATAGCTTAACCGTTTCTCCAGCTGAATAAGTTTCCTTATCCGTAGAGAATGCTAACATTGTTGCATTTTCAGAATTTGTTCTTTCTGTTCTAGCCCAGTAAGGCCAATCTATATAGAATACTTTCCCTGTTGTATGACCACTTACAGGATCCGTAATTTGAACTACATACCTACCCCATTCTGGTCGGTTGACTCTGAATTTAAATTGCCCTTTCCCTTTGCTTGTACTAATTTTGTTCGTGTAAACTGGAATTGTACTAGATTTAGCCAGGTAACTTGCCAAATTATTATCATAACTATCCCACCACCAACGCCATTGAATTTTGTAAACTTTTACATCTAAGTTGCTTCTAGAAATAGGTTTTCCATTTGCATCTACAGTTGCAATGTCAATCATATGATCTTCGTCTGTTACCAATGTTCCTCTATACAAGTTTCCTTCTGGAACATCAACTCCCACATAACTTTTATAGGGAGAATAAGGGATTGAATAACGATCAATACTGAACCCACCACCTTCTTCAAATACTTTTGTAACGAAGTTAGCAGTCAACATTCCAGGAGCAGAATTTCCAATATAAATATCTGGATCAACAGCTGCTTCTCCGTTTTCATCAACAAAAGCTTCAAAAACAGTTTGCTCTTCTGTGTCGTAGCTTTTTAGCGGATCATCAAATACAAACCTCTCATACTTTTTAAACGTCGTTCGTTTTGAATTAACCGTTAAATCAATTTTTGCTTTTAGATTTCTTGCAATTGCTCCATGCAACCATTTCACGCTAATTGTCCCTTTGTTCGACTCATCTAATTGAGACAGTTTGTCTTTTCCAAAATCAAGGTAGATTTTTAAACGATTTGGTTTTACTGTTTCAATTTTTAAGTTTTTAGTGAAAATTCTATTTCCAACCTTGACACGCGCTAAGTAATTACCCGTAACATCTTCCATTGCGGTTGATGTTCTGAAGTCAAATAGTCCATTTACATTTTTAGAAGTCACTTTCTTTTCTACTACCTGACCTTGTGGATTATATAGTTCAAATGTTACTGGGTGTTTTACTGGGAGAATCTTATTTTTATCCTCGAGCATAAAGGAAACGTATATAGAGTCACCCGGTCTCCATACTCCTCTCTCTGCATATATAAAACCTTTTATTCCTTTCTGAACAGTTGCCCCCGCTACATCAAACTTACTCATAGAAAGTGCTTCTCCATCTCTTAATTTCAAGTACCCTCTTTGGTTACCATACTTAGCAACCACAACAAAAGGTTTTTTATTCAGTTTAATGGAAGCCATTCCTTTTTCATCAGAAACAGTACTCCCCAATAATTGCTGTTGATAATCGTAAAATTCAATTGTAGAACCCTGAATAGGGTCCGTAGAAAGTATATTATTCAAGAAAATATGCATTGTTTTATCGCCTCCTGCTTTTGCTACAATACCAACATCTGAAGCCAAAACATTTGCTTTAATAGATTTATTTCGATAATAGGAAGCATTACAAGGGTTCTCTCTTTCTTTATAATCATAATCTTCATCATAATCCCAATAATCGTAATCGTACCAGTAATCATACGAGTTCCAACCGTTTTCATTCCAATCTTTCTCCTGCGCAACTTCTAATTCTTCAAGGTTTCCATCCATTTTCTGTCCATCGCAACCATAAACACTATAAGCTTGTTTAAATCGTAATTCAATTTGATAAATTGCTCCGGGATCAACAGAGCACATTTCACTTAAATCTAATTGAAACCTATTCCATTCATGTAGGTTAACTTTTGACATTTGATTCAAATCAATTCTTTTACGCATAACTTCATTAGAAACCCGTTTTAACTGATAGCTTCCATCCAAATTATTTACTTGCAAAAATTGCAATACATTCTTTTGATAAATCTTAGTTATATATACATCCACTGCTCTAAGGTTTACAGCTTCAAATGGAAATAGCAGACCCTCGTTAGTATTTGGAATAATTACACCATCTCCAACCAATCGAACATCAGGTTTAATTCCCTCAAAAACCAATTCAATAGCATCACCATTGATCATTTTATAACCATTACTATTTTTCACTCCTGGGTCAACTGTGACTGTTTTATTTCCAGCTACCCTATTCGGTAAATAAACATTTACATTATGTCCCTCAACGGAAAAATGAAGATTACTTACATCTTCAATCGTTATTATTCCTTTTAAGACTTGATCCGTTTTTAATGGATCCGAAAAATGAATCCGCACATACTGTTCCGGTTCATGAATGATATCCATTTTTGTTACTTTAAAATCTCCCAAAGCTGGAATTTCAAAAACTTCTTCAAAACTTTCATCGACATCCAAAGCACCTCCATTATAAACAAGTTTTACAGACGACTGTTTCTTTTTACGTAATATCCCATTTACAACAAACCGATGCACTAAACCATCAATATGAATCCAAGAAACCGCTAATTCTTTACCATTCTGATATGCTTTTAAAGTCTTTTCAACATTTAAAGAATCGGCTAAATCGGCTGTTACTAATCTCCCTTCTAGTTTTTGTTTTTTAAAATCACTAAAATCTGCAGTTGACAAGCCATCAGAATAAACCATAAAGTTTTGATTTACCGTGGAGAAATTAAATGCAAATACATCTAAATCGTCCGAAATATCAATAAGAGCAGAGATTCTAAAATTAACTTCATATTGTTGACCAGATGTTAATAATTCGTCCGGTCTAAATTCAATTGTATTGGAATTAACCCACCATGCTTCACCAGCTATTGAAGGAGAAAAATCAAATAAATCAACTTCAATTGGTGCTTCATAGTTTATCTCTCCTTCGTAATCTTCTGTTAGCTGAATTTGAATTGTCGATTCTTTAGAGATCATACCTGAAGTATAGGCTCCAATATAAGAAGCAAATTCAGTATTTACGCGCATTTTTTTCTGAACTTGTTCTGAACATCCTTGAATAAGGAGTATTAGAAAAACGAAAAATGTTGTTTTAAATAGTAAATTAAATCTTTTCATGACCTTTTATTTTAATAGTTTTTACAATGTAGTAATTAATACAATGCAATTCTAAGGCTATTTAAAAATATAACAAAGACAAAATGATTAAGTGTTAGGTAAATTTGATTATTCGTTTTACCATTTTAGAATTTATACTTTTGTATTTGTGACACAACTTATATCTATCATAATGCCCGTTAAAAATGCGGCTCTATTTCTAGATGAGTGTATTGATTCGATTATTTCTCAAAATTACTCAAACTGGGAATTATATGCTGTTAATGATCATTCAGATGATGATACACTTCAGATACTAAAACGTTTTTCTACATTAGATGCTAGAATTACAGTTTTAAACAATCAAAAAAATGGGATTATTGAAGCTTTGAAAACTGGATACAATGCTTCAAAGGGAGAGTTTATAACTCGTATGGATGCGGATGATATTATGCCGAAGATTAAATTAGATAAATTACAAAAGCTTTTAATTACGTCAGGAAAAGGATTTGTTGCCAGTGGTCTTGTTAAATACTTCTCAGAAAAACCCTTGGGCAATGGCTATATTAAATATGAGCAATGGTTAAATGAGTTATCCTCTAGGAATTTAAGTTACTCTGAAATCTATAAGGAGTGTACAATACCCTCTCCTTGTTGGATGATGTGGAAAGAGGACTTTGAATTATGTGGAGGGTTTAATTCAGATACTTATCCTGAAGATTATGATCTAGCTTTTAGGATGTATCAAAATAAAATGCACCCTACGTGTTCTAAAGAAATCTTACACCTCTGGAGAGATTCAGAAAGCCGTGCTTCTCGAACAGATGACAACTACAAAGACAATCATTTTATCCAACTCAAAGTCAAACATTTCAAGGATATTGACTACAACCCAAACAAACAACTCTATCTCTGGGGAGCAAGTAAAAAAGGGAAAGAAATTGCTAAAGAATTATTAAAAACTAACACCCCTTATAGATGGCTATGTAATTCTCAAGCCAAAATAGGTCACAATATTTATGGAATAATAATGGAAGATTGCGATACTGTCAGCCTTAATGATTCACAAATAATAATTGCCGTTGCCAATGAGTCAGATCAAAAAGAAATACTTAAATCCATTTTAAAGTTTAACAACACGGATTATTTTTACTTTTGTTAAATTGATTAAACACAACTTGAATGACGGTAAAACAATTGTACGAAGCATTTAATTTTTTTGACAAAAATTTAGATCTAGAACTTAACGAAAAAGGGGCTGGAGATATTGAATATAGACTTACAGTCGCGCGAAAGCACTTGAGCTCTCCCGGAGTTGGTCATGGAGGTGTTATTGCTGCTATGATGGATGCTGTTATCGGGACCACCGCTCTATCTCAAGTTTTCCACGAAAAAAAGTTAGTCTCAACGATTGAATTTAAAATAAACTACTTCAAACCTATATTAGAAGATGACGTTTTAATTGGTACTGGCGAAATTGAATTTCAAGGAAAAAGTATTATTGCATGCAGTGGGAAAATCATCAAATTAGATTCTGGAGAATTAGTTTCCAAATCATTAGGTACATTTAATATTTACCCAATGGAAAAAAGAAGTCTAAAGTTTGATTTAGAACAGCCTTCTTGATTTAAAACAATGCTAATTAACTATTTGTGACAGCAATTTGTGAATAATCTTTTATTTGACAAATAATATAATATATTTGTAAACCCTTGATTTAATGAGATCCTGTTAATGCTAACAAAACGACTCCTTTTATTACCCATTTTTGCTGTCTTTCTGTCGGCTTTATTTTCTAGCTGTGCAGAAGGTGAAAAAGTGGTTATCCCTAAGATTAGTGAAGGTGTAATTCACTTTGAATTAAGCTATCCTTATTACGAAGATGCTTTTATGGCAAGTATTATGCCCGATGAGATGGAAATGACATTTAAAAACAATGTCTATAGAAACCATGTTTCTAAAGGTGGTTTATTCTCCTCAACTGTTATTGCAGATTGTAACAATGAAACGTTAATTCTAATTCTTGATTTAGGTCCAAAAAGAATCTATTGTGCATTGGACAAGTCACTATCTAGTACAATGTTAAAAAATTACCCTACTCCAGATATTTTACAAGTAGCTGAATTTGATTCTATTGCTGGTGCCTTTTGCGAAAAGAAAAATGCAATATTTGATTATTTAGCAGACGGATATGACGTAGAATTATATGAAACGTTTGACGTTGACATTAAAAATAGTAACTGGTGTAATCAATATAGTGAAATTGATGGGGTTCTTTTAGGATATGAAATCAAACAATTTGGAATTCAAGCGAGAATGATTGCAACAAAAATGGACACTGTGGCAGTTAATGACTCTATTTTTAATGTTCCTCAGGGGTTTAAAGAAGTTACATTAGAAAGGATGTTGTTTGAAATGGATGAAATTTCAAAATCATTTTCATATTAATTATTGACCACAATCCCTTCTTAATTGCCGCACAGACTAATTAACAGTTATTAACACGCAATCAAAAAAGTAATTATTACTTTTGAAATTGAAATTTTAATAATTGCTTGGTACGAAAATTGAAACTACGAAACTAAAAAACTATATAAAATGAAAACTAAATTAATAGCAATTTTATGCTTAGTCCTACTTTTTGGTAGTATAAGCGCACAAACTTTTGAAGGAAAAATAACATTCGGAATGGACTATGAATTACCTGAAGCTATGGAAGCTCAGCGATCTATGTTGCCTTCAGAAATGATAATTTACATAGCTAAGGGGCATGTTCGCATTGAACAAAAAACAATGATGGGAGAACAAAATGTGATTACAGATACAAAAGCAAAAACAACTGTTTTACTCATGAATATGATGGGTAAAAAAATGGCAATAACAATGAATGATGATGGTAAAGAAAAACCAACTCCAAAAATAGTGTACTCGAAAGAAACTAAAACAATAGCTGGTTATCAATGTAAAAAGGCAATATACACTACTCAAGACGAAGCTGGAGAAGAGCAAGAATTGGAAGTATTCTATACGGAAGAAATTCCTGCTGAAGCAAACGATAAACTTCCTGGATTAAAAGGTTACCCTTTAGAATATTCTATTAATGCGCAAGGAATGTTAATGACTTTAGCTGCAAAATCTGTTTCAAAAGAAAAAGTTTCTAAAAAGTTGTTTGAAATCCCTGAAGGATACGAAGAAATGTCAATGGAAGATTTCATGAAGTCAATGGGTCAATAAACCTACTCTAACTTTATTTTAAAAGCTGCTTTATATTAAGGCAGCTTTTTTTGGGTCTGTTGCTAACATTAACTCGTTTATAAGAGCATTCAACAACCACCAGAAACTTATACTTTTCTCTTACTTTTGGTAATGCTAGATAGTATCTTCTATGAACAAAGTTAAAAATGCATATAAAAAAACTGAACCTTCGACAAAGAAAAGTAAGAAAAAAAAGGGAATCTCAAAGTTTAAAAGTGTTATCTCTTTTTTAAAAGATGAACGATTACACAAATCAATTGGACTTTTATTTATTCTCTTTTCTTTTTATTTGCTGATAGCATTTACATCTTATTTATTTACATGGAAAGTTGATTACAATATTATAGATGGGAAACCATTTTCTTTTATTTTTTCAGATGATTCAATTCAAATTACTAAC
>Ga0115569_10003954_pt1 | contig 10804 bp, 8 predicted proteins | sample COGITO_mtgs_1205_2_FD_87295 | JGI IMG/M metagenome (GOLD analysis project Ga0115569, IMG submission 87295) | Pelagic marine microbial communities from North Sea - COGITO_mtgs_120503 | ecosystem: Environmental > Aquatic > Marine > Epipelagic | place: Germany:Helgoland, sampling site Kabeltonne...
CTGGTCGACGAGGCAGCCGTGGCCGAGGATGTCGACCTAGACGAGACCCGACCCAGCCTGGCCGAGATGCTCAAGCTGCGTGACCGCATGATGGACGAAGCTCGCCCTGACGCTGTCGACCGCCGTCGCAAGACTGGGCAACGCACTGCTCGCGAGAACCTCGCCGATCTCGTCGACAGCGACACCTTCGTCGAATACGGCACGATGGCGTTGGCAGCACAACGCCGTCGACGCACCAAGGACGACCTGATCAATCGCAGCCCCGCCGACGGCCTGATCACCGGCGTCGGCGCCGTCAACAGCGAGTTGTTCGACGAACCGACCAACCGTTGCGCGGTGATGATCTATGACTACACGGTATTTGCCGGAACTCAGGGCATCCGCAATCATGCGAAAACCGACCGGATCATCGACATCGCCACCGAGGGACGTATGCCGTTCATCCTCTACGCCGAGGGTGGCGGTGGTCGGCCCGGCGATACCGATGGCGGTGACTTCGGCAGCCGCACGTTCTCGCGCTTCGCCACGATGAGTGCGCTGGTGCCGATGGTCGGGGTGGTATCCGGCTTCTGTTTTGCGGGTAACGCGTCGCTGCTCGGCTGCTGCGACGTGATCATCGCCACGAAGAACACCAATATTGGTATGGGTGGTCCTGCCATGATCGAGGGTGGCGGGCTTGGCGTGTTCCGGCCTGAGGAAATCGGCCCGGCGGAAGTCCACACCGCAAACGGCGTGATTGATGTCCTGGTCGAAGATGAGGCCGAGGCGACTGCGGTAGCGAAGAAGTACCTCGCGTACTTCCAGGGCCCGGTGACGGAATGGGAGGCCCATGATCAACGGTGGTTACGCCGAGCCATCCCCGAGAACCGTCTGCGTACCTACGATGTTCGCGAACTCGTGCACTATCTGGCCGACGTGGACTCGGTGCTCGAGCTGCGGAAGGACTTCGGCCACGGGATCATGACTGCCCTAGTTCGGATCGAAGGCAAACCGGTTGGCCTGATCGCCAACAACCCCAACCATCTTGGCGGTGCCATCGACAGCGATGGAGCGGACAAGGGCGCGCGATTCATGCAGCTGTGCGACGCCTTCGACCTGCCGGTTCTCTCACTGTGCGACACCCCCGGCATCATGGTCGGCCCAGAGGTCGAGAAGACGGCGCTGGTGCGCCACGCGAACCGCATGTTCCTGATCGGTGCCAACCTCGATGTGCCGATCTTCAGCGTGATCGTGCGCAAGGCCTATGGGCTTGGAGGCATCGCCATGGCCGGCGGTTCGTTCAAGAAGCCGATGTTCAGCGTGGCGTGGCCCACTGCAGAGTTTGGGCCGATGGGTCTCGAGGGGTCGGTCAAGCTCGGCTTCCGCGCAGAGTTGGCCGAGATCGAGGACCTCGACGAACGCAAGGCCCGCTACGACGAACTCGTGGCCAAGGAGTACGAGCGGGGCAAGGCCTTAAATCATGCGACCGGCTTCGCCATCGACGACACGATCGATCCGGCCGACACCCGTCACTGGGTGGCAAACCTGATGGCTTCGATGCGTCCGGCACCTGCTCGGGAAGGCAAGAAAAGGTCAGCCATCGACGGCTGGTAGTGGGGCGGCATTTGCTGATCGGCGACGCCCGACTCAGAAGCTGGGTTTGGTCACGTGTGGTGTGAGCTGGAGTTCGTGGGTCCACACCGATCGGTGTTGGCGGTGCAGGTAGAAGAAGGCGTCAGCGATCTGGACTGGGTCCATCACGATTTCGGGTCGTTCCTGGGCCACTGGCAGGGCCCTGGTGCCGGGTGAGTCGATCAGGCCGTCGACCACGACATTCGCCACATGCACGCCGTGTTCGGAATACTCCTCGGTCAGTGCCTGGGCCAAGGCCCGCATGATCGTGCGGGGGTAGTAGAGCGACTGGCCGGTGTAGCGCTTGCGGCCGCGCAACGACGACGAGTTGTTGGTGAACAACAGGGTGCCTTGACCCGTAGCCCGCATCGCCGGAAGTACCTCTTTGGCGACGAGGAACGGCCCCCGGCTGGCTATGTGCATCGCGGTGTCGAATAGCTCGGTGGGGATGTTCTCCATCAGCTCCATTTCGGGCGGAAGGTCGCGCCCTTCGATGTAACCAGCGTTGTAGACCACGACCACCGGTTCGCCGGCTTCGGCGCGGATGCGCTCGAACGCCGATGTGATTGATTCCTCGGACGACAGGTCGAGTTCGACGGTCAGACATTCGCCTCCTTGGTCCCGAATCGCTTGCTCGAGGCCGGCGGTGTTGGCGGCGATGCGGGTCGTCAGCACGGTAAAGAAACCCTCGGCCGCGAAGCGCTGTGCAATCGCTCCGCCGATGCCCCAGCGCACGCCTACCGGCAGATCGCCAGCATCGACGGCACCGCCGTGCACGAGGACCGTGTTGCGACCGTCGGACTGCCACTTCGATGACGCGCCGATCACCACGGCCACGTCTCGCTTCTGTGCATTTACCATGCATGAACCGTAGGCGAGCCGCCTCGCAGCGCCAGCATGAAGGTGCCGAGTGCTCTCGTACATCGGGTCGCCCTGGCAGATCGCCGTGATCGTGTCGACGAGCTCGACGGACTCGCTTGAGGCGAACTGGAACCGCCCTAGGTCGTAACGACGAGTTTGCCAGCGGCAGTGCCCGCCTCCATGTCCGCGTGGGCTTGTTGGATCTGATCGAAGTCGTAGCGGCGGTGGATGGGCACCGTGGCGGACCCATCAGCGACGGCGTCGAGGAACTCTTGAAGCACGGTTGATGACAAGTCAGCGGCGTCGCCGCCATAGGCGGTCAACCGGACGCCAGCGGGGATGTACTCGATGGGGTAGAAGTCCTTGACGGTCCACTGGTTTGACAACATGCCGGTGAAGCACACGACGCCGTGGACCCGGGTTGCCCTCAAGGTGTCGGGCAGGGTTGGCGTTCCAACGAGCTCGAGCGCAGTGTCGACGCCGTTGCCAAGGATCGCTCGCACTTGTTCGGCCACCTGGCCGTCGTCGACGATGACATGATCAACGCCGATGTTGCTGAGAGCGTCGGCTTTGGCCGGGTTCCTGGTGGTTGAGAGAACCTTCATATTGCGCTGCTTGGCGAGTACTGCGGTGGCCATCCCTACCGATGACGTGCCGCCCCGAATAAGGATGGAATGGCCGGGCTGGGCGTCGAGTCCGATGGTGAGTGACCCGTTGGCGGTTTGCAGCATCTCAGGAACCGCGCCGAGCGTGGCCCAATCGAGGTCACTTTCAAACGCCAAGACCTGGCTGGCAGGCACTGATGTGTATTGGGCGTAGCCGCCGTCGAACGTGCGGCCCATGCCACCCATCATCGCCATGACCTGCTGGCCAGCATGGAACTCGCCGCCAGGACAGGCTGCCACGACGCCGGTTGCTTCGATCCCGAGCACCCGGGGAAAGATCACCCCTTCGGCCAGACCGAGACGGGTATGGAGCTCGGACCGGTTCAAGCCAAACGCCTTAACCTCGATCAGCACCCAACCGATGTCCGGTTCCGGGATCGAGATGTCCCGAAATGTCAGCGACTCTGGTGGCCCGGGCCCGTCGAGTACGACGGCTCGCATGGTGTCACTCATAGTGGTGCTCCTGTTGTGGGATCTTGCCGAGTTCGTGTCGTGCTGTTCGAAGCCTTCCAAGATGCGAGAGCTCCGGTGCGGAACCTGCCCGAAATTGCGATCGAGTTACGTTTCGAAGGAGACCGTTGCCTCGGCACGCAGCTTCGTTCCGGTGGAGGTGATTTCGATGACCGAGGACAGTCGGTGAGTGAGGTTTCAGTGGGGTGAGGGAGCCGCCCGCAGTGCCTGGCATTCTCGATGGCGATGGTGATCAGGCGATGCTCATTCTGACGAGTGTTTGTGTCTCGTAACCATGCCACATCGTATTCGGTGACGACGGCCTGGGTTCGTAGCGGGTAGCCGTGGCAGCGTTGAGGTCGGTGCGTGGAACGGTCCGAGACACGCTCCGGACAGAGTAACGCGGGACTGCGAACGCCTAATGTTGCAGGCCATGACCACGATCGCTGTTGTGCCTGGAGACGATGCTGCACCGGAAGCGATGGTTGCGTCGATGATGGTGATCGAGGCGCTGGATCCTCCGGTGTCGTTTGATGTGTTGCCTACCGGCACTGAGCTAGCAGGTAAGACGATGGACGAGCGCGAGACGCTCGTGATCGAACGACTCGATGCTGCAGACACGGTCCTGTTCGGTTCGAGCAATGGCACCACGCCGGGCATTGCACATCTGCGATGGGGTCGCCATACCTATGCGAACGTGCGTCCGGTGCAATGGCAGTCCGGTTATCGGTCGCCCATGGCCCGCCCGGAGCTGATCGATTATGTGATCGTTCGGGAGAACCTCGAGGATGCATACGTTGGGATCATGGGTGATGTCGACGCACTGCGAGGAAGCGGGCTTATTGGTCCGCGAGCTCGGTTGGCGTGGGACGGTGAAGGTCGTTTCGCAGCGAAGATCATCACCCGCCAGGGGACCGAGAAGGTTGCCCGTTTCTCCTTCGAGCTGGCCCGTGAGCGGGCTGAGCGCGACGGTCGACCGCCACGCCTCACCGTCTCGGCCAAGACGAATATGTTGCCGGCCACTGATCGGTACTTCTGCGACATCGTCGAGGAGATCGCTGCCGACTTCCCCGAGGTGGAACTGGCCCGGTACATCGTCGATGACATGGCCCACCGCCTGGTAGTGCGTCCAGAGGAGCTCGATGTCCTGCTGTTGCCGAACCTGTATGGCGACGTGTTGTCGGATCTGGGGGCTGGCACGATTGGAGGTATGGGTCTGGCTCCATCGGGATGTTACGGCGATGATTTCGCCTACTTCGAGGCGGCTCATGGGACCGCCCCTGACATTGCCGGGCAGGATCTGATCAACCCAACAGCGACGTTACTTTCAGCAGTGATGATGCTGCGATGGCTCGATCTCGACGACCACGCCGATCGGCTCGACAGCGCCATCACCGCCGTCTACGCAGATGGAGACATCCTTACCGTGGATCAGGGTGGTACCGCGAGTACTACCGAGTTCGCGTTGGCGGTCCGAGACATGCTGAGCTGACGAGAACTGGGGAGGCACACCGGGGCGGCAGGGTTCGCGTCAAAGACCAGGGCAGGTTTGCGTTGTTTGCAGTCGTCTCATTCGGAGAGGTGGAACCAGGCGGGTTGATGATCGGATCCGACGGCCTCGTCATCTATCCATGCTGCGCTGATCCTGTCCGCCAGCCCGGAGCTCACGAAGCCGTAGTCGACTCTGATGCCCGAGCGCGGGTCCGCTGGGTCGGCGTACCACGTCACGCCGTGCCTCAGAGCGGGGCCCGCTGCTGTCCAGGTGTCGACCAGGTGTCCTTGCGTCGTGCCGCCGAGGTCTTGGAGGTCGACGATCTCTCGGTACTCGTCTGAGTCGGGCCCGAGGTTGAAGTCGCCCAGGACAACGAAGTCGTCGGGCGTGACCGAGTGAGGTTGACCCAACCAACTCGGCCCACTGAACGATGACCCCTCCTGGGGTACGGCGAACAGGCGAGGCAAAAGGAACCGCAGCTCATCCTGGCGTCGGGCAGGGCTGTGGTTGTCGAGGTGCACTGAATAAACCCGGATCGGACCCGATGGCGCGTCGACAATCGCCTCGAGTGCGCCCCGTTGCCCATTGCTGGTGTCGGTGGTCAAGATCCTTGGCAGAAGGATGAGCCGCGACGAAAGGATTGGCCATCGGGACAACACCATGTTGCCGAATTGGTACCGGGCGTTCGTCACGGTTCCGCCTGCCGATTTGGCGCTGGCGTCGAGATCGACGGTTGGTCCGTAGACCCAGTAGTACGTGGGCAGGAGCTGCCCTAGGCGAGCTGGCTGGTCGCGATCTGGAACACCTTTGACATTTCGAACGACTTCTTGGAGTCCAATGACATCAGCGTCTGCGAGGGCAGCCGCGATCCGTTCGAGATCGTGGAAGCCGTCCTGGCCAAGCGAGTACTGGATGTTGTAGGTCACGAACTTCATCGGGGAGCGGTGTCCAATCGAGAGCGGCAAAGACGTAATCCGTCGCCCTCTGTTGTCGAGGTCAGCCCAAAGCAGCGGTGGCGGTGGCGACACCAAGGGCCAGGAGTCGGTCATCGTTTCCGGTGTCATGGACCGAGACTCGGCTGGTGACGCTGTTTTCTGCGATGCGTAGAACCTCGGCTCGGGCTTGGAACGGGCCGTCCTTTCCGAGTGCGAGGTAATGAATGTGGATATCACTCGAGCTACACGGCTGACCAAGAGCAAGTTCTGCAGCCCACGCCGCCGACCGTTCCATCGCCAAGGACACGACACCGCCCTGGATGGCATGAACGGAGTTCTCTACGAATGGCGAGTGGTCGAACTCGACATAGGGCCCACTGGTTGCTTTCTCGAAGCGGAACCCGCACGCATCATCGATGCGCATCCGGGGAGCTTCCTTTTCGAGGCGTTCCGCCAGGTTCGCTCGAGTGGTTGCTGGCGCTGTCGGCGTGTCTTCGCGGCGGGGGAGACGAGTGAATGTCACGAACGCCCGTGCCACTTCACCGACGACCGGTGAAACGATTGACGTTTCGGACACCACGTTGTTACGGCCAGCGCGCACGAGACGGCACTCGGCTTCGAGCTCGCCTTCGGGTGGACATGGCTGGGTGATGTGGATGGCCATGTCGTGGGTTACGGGCCAATCGGGGGACACGGTCCGCAGGGATGAGAAGCCGGCAACATAATCGGCGAGGATCGAGATCGCTCCCAATCGAAGTGTGCCTGCCGAGTCGGTGTAATCGACGAGGGCAGGCATGAGACCACGTCCGATGCCGTCGTCGCCGCTGTTGTCGACGGCTAGCCGCATCCACCGCAATATCTGACCTGGCTTGGGATACGTCATGTTGGCCGAGTCGGACGGCCGCTTCATGGTCATGCGGACGTTATTAGCACAGCCAAACAGGCGGTAACGCAAAGCCAGAGGGTCCTGTCATGACCCCTCGTGTACCTCATTGGTGTAGACGTAGCCCTTTGTCAGCATCTGCATACGATGCCGTGGCCCGGGCGCCGAGAGGTCGCCGGATTCATAGGCCGGATCCTCGCTGTATACCGAGAACATCTGGTCTTCCTGCCGCACGATCCTGGGCAGGAAGATTCGGTCGGGTTGTGAACGCACGGAGTCGAGCGCTTCTGCGACGAGGTTATGGCGTGCCAGATCGAGCAGGCTGACGTAGGTCGGCCCTGCCAGATTGATCTCACCTGCTTCGCAACCCGAAATCGCTTCGGCAACTGGATGCCATTCGAAGTCGCGGATCTCGCCGTCGTCGATCGTGACCTGACCCGACTGAGCATGGACGGCATAAAACCATGTCGAGAAGCGGCGGTTCCGGCCAATGGGTGTCGTCCAATGCGATAGCGAGACCAGATCGGGGGCAGCGATGTTCAGATCGGCCTCTTCTTTGGCCTCACGAACAGCAGCGTGACGGGCCGCAGCGGCAACGTCGTCGGAAGCCGCAGCCTGGAAGTCACCCGGATCGATTCGACCGCCAGGGAACACCCACGACCCACCGTGGAATGCCAGATTGTTGTCGCGCCGAAGTACCAATACTTCGATGCTGTCTCGGCCGTCGCGCAGCGGAATGACAGTGGCAGCTGGGCGGATGGGCACGTCTTCGTGCGCCACACCTTCGGTCAAAGAGTCGGTCACCATCTGTTTGTTCGGGCTCCCACCAGCATCGTGGCAGTCCGTGATCGGACCGCATGAGTCGCTCGAAACCGTAGCAGCAGGCTCCCAAGCCGACCAGATGCGTAGACCGGAGGGAACCTGATTCCTGGTGAGTGAGGTGCGCGCGCTCGATGCTGAATTAATGGATTTTGATCTTTTCGTTTATGCCACGATCGGTCGGCGGGCCGAGCTCGATGCTGGTCGGGCCGGGCTTCGTAACGATCTCTATCAGCGCATGCTGGGAGAGCTCGCCGATCTAGTACGCACCGCCGACGCCTGCGGTTATGCAGCCCTCGGGCACCCCGAACACCATCTGCAGGTCGAGGGGTTCGAGATAGCGAACGATCCAGGTCTGATGTCGATGTATCTGGGTCAGTTCCGCGAGCAGATGAAGATGCTGACGTGCGGCTTCGTCTCGACCACCCACAACCCGCTGCGCGTGGCCGAGAACATCGCGACGCTCGACCATATGCACCAAGGCCGGTTCTCGGTTGGCCTGGTTCGCGGCTACCAGGCCCGCTGGGTCGACAATTTCAAGTTGTTCGACGAGATCGGCGCGGTCGGACCGTGGAACAAGAACACCGATGCGGACGACCTCAATCGCCGGTACTTCGAGGAATACGTCGACATCGTCTACAAGGCGTTGAACAACGAGACGTTCCGACACGACGGTGAGTTCTTCACATTTCCGAACCTCGACCGGAATCCACATGTGCACGACGTGTACAGCACCTACGGAGTGGGTGTCGATGCCGACATGAACATCACCGAGACCGGTATCGCTCCACGCCCGTTCCAGTCACCGCACCCCAAGATCTATTCGGGCTTCACGGCGTCGGCTCGCACCGCTGGGTTCTGGGGAAGGTACGGCGGCAAATCGATCGTGCTCGGCGGCGGTGCCGATCTACTCAAGGCGATCTGGAGTGCCTACGACGAGACAGCAGCGCAGTATGGCCGCACCGTCGTTCCGGGCGAGCAGGCGTGTTGGGGTGGGTTCATGATCTGTGCCGAGACCGACGAGGCAGCGCAGGCCCAGCTCGAGGATGCGGAATGGTTCTTCGACAACTGGTCAGTGCCCTTCGGCCAGCCGATGGCGCGGCTGCTGGTAGGCAGTCCCGACACCATCTCTGCCAAGATCGAGGCAGCGACCAAGATCGTGCCCATCAACGAGGTCATGCTGTTGATTCCTCAGGGCATCCACGGCCCTGACCAGATCAACCCGAGCCTCGAGTTGTTCGCCGAGAAGGTCATGCCTCGCTTCAGCTAAATGACAGACGGCTGAAGCAGTCCTTTGCCAACTGTCAGTCCACGACGGTTCAGGAATCTGGTTCGGAAGGTGGTCAGGGCTCTCCGATGATGCCTTGGCAAAGCCCCGCACCAGCAAGCACGTCTGCATCGCTGATCGGGTGACCGTTTGGACACGTGGCGGTTGCGAGGCCACGCTGCCTGATCTTGATATCCCAAGAAAGGTTTTGTTCGCCCTCAGCCATCGACCGCTCCTTCGCTGGCAGGCTTCATCTTTACGCGCCCGAGCCGGAACATACAGCTAGCGGGCCGAGGCGCGTGCCATGGGACGAGCGGGGAACAAGGCTGCGTAGCCCTACGTACATCAGCGGGTGGAAAAGCTCGCCAGATCTGAGTCGGTGCGCTCGTCCACGGTTTTCGTGGGAGAGTGGAGGTCGGTCGCCCTCAGGGCGGTCTCGATAAGGAGCCAATCATGGCAGGTAAAGACAAGGGTGGACGCGCCGCAAAGACCGCGGCATCCAAAACCCCGAAAGAAAAGAAACAGGCCAAGAAGGACAAGAAGTCAGGCAAAGGCGCATCCGGACTGTCGTAGTTTGCCGGCTTGGTATGAGCGGCCAGCGGGGTTTGCAGTTGCATGCGCCTGATGAGGTGTGAGTGACTGTGCGTGGAGTGCGAGGGCCTCAGCGTTCAACCCGGTGAGCCACGGGGAACCCGAGCATGCCGTTGTGAGCGAAGACGTAGGCGTTGGTTCGTAGTGGGTCGCCAGCGACGCCGATCAGGAGGTGATCGGGCTGGCCCACTATCGGCACCATGCGCTCGGGGTCGGTCGATTCGGCAAATCGGCGGTCCGCTTTTTTTGTATTGACGAAGTCGACGAGTCGGCGTCGGCCTGGCACGAGGTTTGTCCAGTGTCCGAGGTAGTCCTCGAACCGGCTCGCTGGAATCCGGGCTCGATCGAAGAGGGCCTGCTGGAGCTGGGCCTTCGTCCAACCTGATGCAGCGATTGTCTCTGCGAGAATTGGACTCAGCAGCAGGAGCGGACGGTAGGTCTCGCGTGAGATACCAATCGTGAAGACTAGCTCCCAGCTTGTCTGGCTCACGATGGCATCGGCTAGGTAGTCGACCATGTGCTCGGCCTGCTGGCCGTAGACCGAGGTCACGACACCACCACCGGTGTAACGCGACACACTCACCACATCGTCGCCACGCTCGAATCCGAAGGCCCCTGCGAAGTTGGGCCAGTCGATGGTTTCGAGCACCGTCTCGTTCTCAGCGATGGCGACCCGCCAGGTATTCCCAAAGGTTGCCTTGTCGGTCTCGTGGGGGAGGAAACCAGCGATGTTGCGCAGCATCAGTCGCCAGAATCGGCCAACCGAGGTGTTGGCCTGGAAACCATCGCGCAGCACCCCCTGCTCACAGTTGAATCCCAGCTCGGCAGCGATGGGGCCGTTGATCGTGATGAGGGTGTCGGCCCCTGGCGTGTTGCCCGAGTGCTCAACCCCATAGTTGGGGTCGGCCATACAACGACCCAGGGCGACGAGCACCGGCATGTACTCCGGCCGGCAGCCGGCCATCACGCCGTTCACGGCGATACTCCACACCGTGACCTCGCGGTTGTCGGGCAGCACGACGCCGAGCCCCTTGTCGGCGTCGAAGGTGGTGTGTGCCAAGAAGGCCTCGACGGCCGCGTGGGTAGGAGGGATGATTGGCAGGCCGTCGCTCCAACGTTCGGCCAGGAACCGGGCGTTGATTTCCTCGAATGAGCCCGACGCGACAATCTCGCGACGGCCAGGTTCTTCAGGTCGTTTGGCATCCCCAGGACGCGCCGTCAGGTTGGCCA
>Ga0115569_10003970_pt1 | contig 10780 bp, 10 predicted proteins | sample COGITO_mtgs_1205_2_FD_87295 | JGI IMG/M metagenome (GOLD analysis project Ga0115569, IMG submission 87295) | Pelagic marine microbial communities from North Sea - COGITO_mtgs_120503 | ecosystem: Environmental > Aquatic > Marine > Epipelagic | place: Germany:Helgoland, sampling site Kabeltonne...
ACCACAGCGCACTGTGACCACCCAATCGCGAGCCATGTTTCTTCAGATAGGCCATCAGGCCTATCTGATCCGAGGCGGGCCAATCGGCGATGAACTTGCCGAAGCTGCCATTCTTAACTGACTCATCTGCTACGAAAAAGACGTTCTCTTGCAGGGCCTTAATCTTCTGCCAATTGCGCACCACGCGCCTGTCGCTGACATAGGCTTCCCATTGCTCCGCCGATAGGTAACCGAGTTTCCGGAGATCGAAGCCGAAGAAGGCTTCCTCAAATTCCGGCCACTTGTTCTCGATCACCTTCCAGCTAAAGCCCGCCTGATTGATGCACTTGGTCATCATGGCGAGATAGCGATCGTCGCCCAACGCGATTAGCTTTTTCTTACTCGCGACCTTGGGCAGTAGCTTCTTTAACGCTGCCCCGCCGCCCTTGCGGTGCTCGGCACGTTCCTTGATCTTCTCAAACTTGATCATAGTTTTTCTTATGCTTCCTAGCTATTTTTTACGCACCACGTATTCCAGCCGGCAGCTTTGAATAAATTCTTAAGGCACTGCAATAAAGGAATAACCGTACGCGCTTAGAGAGCAGACATTGTAGCACTGCGAACTAGGCGTTCTTCAATGGCTCATATCACCTATTGATAGCGCCACATTCAGGCAATTTTCCCAGCAGACAGCTCGATCGGTTTTCCGTGGGGCGTGTTTAGATAGGCGGCATGCCATTGTGATTTTCTTTTCAGCAGCTCATTTTTATTGGAGAGATTCTTCTGCCGCGAGATCCTCTCTAGCGCCGCCAACCAATGCTGATAATAGGTATTGCCTAGGTCGGGATCGCCATCGGCCTGCGCTAACGCAATCTGTTCACTCAATACCCCCGCCCATTCTTGCCAACTGAACAAATTTTGCTCATGCAGGGCTATCACCAAAGCAAAGGCCTGCGCCTCCCAGGGCTCATTGAACACTGGCCCTTGATCGTCTTGTGGTTGGTGAGGGAAATTCTGCATTAGTTTCCAGCTCCGTCTAGATAAGGCTCCCAAAGATCGATTAATACCTCTGTTTGTGTGGAAGAATGATCCCAAAGATCAACTCCACTAAAGACGACTCTATAAAGAAATTTTCCCTCATGAACACCCAATGCGTTGCTGTCGGGAAAGCTATGACAGCCTAACTTTGCTACAACGGTGCCTATCACACCCTGCGCATATTTCGGCACTCTTGTGTGGCCTGTGGTCTGGCTAGCCCTAACTAAGACACTATCGCCATTGCCAAACAGCGGCTGGTTATCCGTCTTTATAGTGCTGTGCGCACCAAAGCTGAGAATCTTCTGAGCGGTCTGGGGATTGGGTACCGAGAGTGATTCTGTTGTTTGCCCCGGCGTGTTAGCAGTCAATCCTAGTTCTTCGATACTTACTAAACCCTTCTCAACTAGTAGCTTCTCCAGTCCCTCAAGCCAGTTCTCGTAATAGCTATTTTGCACATAAGCCAGAGGATCCTGACGCTCCCGCGCATGGCGCGACTCATCGATATTCCACTTACCGAGCATGCCGGTAGCTAAGGTGAGAGCAAAAACACGGCGCTCCCAATCTGCATGGAATACCGGCTCCTGCGATTCAGGCTCAGGATTAATTGGGCCCATCTCTAACTGGCCGCCTAGGTCGTGACCACCTTTCACTTGTCGCCCTCACCTTTTTGTTCGGCAGAACGTGCTAGCTCTACTCCTATCATGGAGTTGCGGCTCACTAGCTGTTGTAGATCTTGTTCGCTCCAATTCTCTGTTCCTTGCGGGCGCTGGGGCAGAACTAGGTAGCGCATTTCGGACGTGGAATCCCAGACTCTGATTGTCGATTGCTCGTCTAGTTTCGTACCGAATTCTTCAAGCACGCCGCGGGGATCACTCACGGCCCGTGATCGATAGGGTGCCGACTTGTACCAGGCCGGGGGCAAACCTAAGACGGTCCATGGGTAGCAGGAGCACAGCGTGCACACCACAAGGTTGTGCGTGTCATTGGTATTCTCAACCACTTCTAAATGCTCGCCCTGACGTCCGCAGTAACCAAGACTCGCTACTGCCTCTGTCGCATCCTTTATCAGCGCCTGCTTAAACCCTGGGTCTGTCCACGCCTTCGCGACCACGTGCGCGCCATTGCGTGGGCCCACCTTGTGCTCGTACGTCTCAATGATCGCGCTAAGCGTTTCCGTCTTCACCAAGCCCTTCTCTACCAACAGACTCTCGAGAGCCTTCACTCGAAGTTCGAGATCCGAAGGTGGCTCGGTGTGTTCATGATTATGGTGATGGTCGTGCGGCACGCTTGAACTCCTATTTTCTATTTTCCAAAGCCTTGATCGATTTACTGCGCCGGCTCTTGAATAAAGCTCAGCTGGGTATTTACCTATTTTGAGTTTCTCATTTCATTTACAAAGGACTTTATTGTCTCGAATGGGGCACCGATCCACAACAAATTCGTCACCCATCCTGGTAGCGCCCCTATTCATCATGCCTTCAAATGTCGCAGAGTCTTCAGTCCACTTAACCTGTGCAAGCACGTCTTGGCCCTTCACCGGAAACGGCAAGTCGTTGTGGGTATACACGAGAGACTCAGAGTCGCTGAGACGCTCAAGCAGATACGACTCGGCGCCTCTATCTGCCCAGTCGGCACAGGCAGAAGCAGCTTCTATTAGGCCACCCAAAGAGGACCGGCGCGCATGCGTTAACACGGTAGATAGCTTTATTAATCGCTAAATGATGAGCATGTCCTCTTCTCGGCTGAATAGATTGGTAATGTAATAACAGTACCCAACCTCGCTTCCTACATAATTTCTCACTAGCATACGGCAGTTGCCTGCCTTGTAGTAGCTTCCCCGCTTTGAGACTATGCAAGCCTAGATCAACCAATTGATAAGGAATGTCACATGAGTCGCAACGATGTAGTGATGATTGCAGTGGCGCCCAATGGTGCTAGGAAGACGCCGCAGGATCACCCTCAGTTGCCTATCAGCCCGAAGGAGATTGCACTCACCGCGGCATCTTGCCGAGATGCTGGGGCCTGCATGCTGCACCTGCATGTGCGCGATGAGAAGCTCGGGCATAGCCTCAATGTAGAGCGTTACAGGGAGGCTATCCGAGCTATTCGCCAACAGGTAGGTGAGGAGCTCATCATCCAGATTACGACGGAGGCGGTGGGGATCTATAATAGAGAGCAGCAGATTCAGACTGTCCAAGAGCTTCGCCCGGAAGCGGTATCACTCGCGATTCGAGAGATAAGCCCGGCTGGAGTTGATGAAAAAGTCTCCGCCGAATTTTTCAGCTTCCTGCATCGAGAAGGTATCGCGCCGCAGTACATACTCTACACCCGAGAAGACATTCTACATTTCAAAAAATTACTGGAGCGGGGAATTATTCCGGACGACAGTATTTCCGTATTATTAGTCTTAGGTCGCTATACAGAAAACCAGCAATCAAATGCAACAGATATTGCCCCTTTGCTCTGTCACCTTCCAAAGGTTCAATACTGGTCTCTCTGCGCTTTTGGCTCCAGTGAGGCAGACTGCATGCTGGAGGCTATTCGGCTAGGGGGACATTGCCGTGTTGGTTTTGAGAATAATCTATTGATGTCCGACGGCACTCTAGCGACAGATAACGCAGCGCTTGTTAAGGCGGTCTGCGATGGCACGCTATTACTTGATCGTACTGTTGCCTCAGCGAATGATGCCAGACGAATGTTAGGTCTGCGCTGAAATTAATGTGCACTAGTTTGCGAGTCAAAAAACTTCTTTTAATCTTCGATAAACAACAGAAATTATTCCTAACGCTGTTCTTATCAAAATCGAATCATTAAAAAGACAGACCTAAGTCCGCCTTTTTAATGGTAGGTTTTAGCTCAAGTTGGCCGCCAAAACCAATTGGTCGTTGCAGCTGGGTCACAGCTAGAGCGATAGATACCATTACAGTCAATAACTCGAGTCAATGCGAACTTCCTAGTCCTTTTCGAGGTGCTCTGTGGCCCGTAATTCCCCTTTGACGCTATTTAGTTTCCAGTAAAGACTGGGAAGCTCAGAATACCGCAGGCAAAAAAAAGAGCTAACTCCTAAGAGTTAGCTCTTGTTCTTTCTTGCTCTTGAAATAGAGCTTATCCAAACATCCTTACGAGCCATAAACTCGCAAGGAAACTGTTTAGAACAAGTTAAATCGAGCACTCAGACGTATGCCTCGTGGACGCTGATACCCGGAAGCAAACCCGTAATCAGGATCCGCCACACCACCGTCGGTTTCGGCTATTTCATTCACACGAGTAGCCTGATCACGATTAAGTATGTTGAATATATCCAGAGTCAACAATACATCAGTGCTGGCAATTTCTAGATTATATTGTGCACTCAGGTCAATGTTGTAAATCGCTGGAGTCTCTCCCAGCGAACCACGTGGAACAGCGTTGCCTGCACAGAAGTGAGATGCAGCACCGTAGGCTTGTGCGAAGTCATCAGTTGGATGGACACCAAAACAGCTTATTGGGCGCCCAGATTGCGCAATCACGTTAGCACCAATGCGCAGACCGTTATTGAACGCATAGCTGCCGTAAGCCTTCAGAGTGTGAGCTCGACTGTTAGGCAATTCTCCTTTAGAGAAGTCAACCAGTCCGGGTTGGTCGAAGTTTGTAGTGATACCAGCATCGTCCTGCCCGTTGTCTGACTTAACATAACCTTCGTGGTTACCTGTGCTTTCTGACCATGTGTAAGACAAATCAGCTGACCAGTTGTTCTCTAAAGGACGCCCAACTGTGAACTCAAGAGCCTTGTAAGTCCGAACCGGCTCTGGATAACCAAGTGCTGCAGATGAGAGGGTTATTTGCTCATCAGTCTCAGGAATGTACACACTCATGTCATTGCCAGGGTTAGTAAGTACGTACTGATGAAAGCCACCAAAAGTATCTTCAACCGTGCCACCTGCAGTCCAGTTTCCTGCACCGTTATAGTAATCGATTACTGCAGCATCAATAGCTACATCTTCGATCGTTGTACCCAAGTCGCGGTAGATACCCTTTACACCAAGTTCAAGACCCGAATCCAGAATAGTCTGATAGCCTAGGATGTATTCTTCCTGGAACATAGCCTGAATGTTGCCGTCTGTAACCGAGCGCGTGTCAGGCACTGTGCCGTCACCAAATACATCAGTTTCGTAAATGCCACCAAGGTTTGTTGGCACCTCTTGGGCATTTACACTAACGCCATCCCAATCATAATAATCTTGGATGAAAGTCTCGTTGCCAGCCATGCGAATGTTGGTGTTCGCCGCAATTGGCAAGTAGTACTCACCGTAGTTTGCGAAGAATTTGGAGCTGCCATCACCTGTTGGGTCATAGACAGCAGCAAGGCGCGGCGCCCACTGGTCTGTAACTTCAACAAACACACCGCCATCGGCATTCATGTTTTCGAAGGACTCATTACGAAGACCAAGTTCAAGAGTCAAACGGTCAGTGACTTCCCATATGTCTTGAATGTAGTAGGCATCTGACTTAGTTGAAAAAGAACCGCCAACACTGTAAGTACGAAGTCGAACATTTGCTCCAGATGGGCATTCAGTTACAGTGCATTCGTTGTAAGCATTTGTAGGATCACGAAGCCAGTAAGCGCCGCCAGAGTTTACTGTAGCCTCATCGGATGAATTATCTTCATTGTCGATGCCAAAAGAAAGTTCATGGCCAGTAAAGCCAGTCCACTGAATATCCGCACGAGTCATTTCACGCATATCTAATCCCTCAGATACAGTGAAGTTTGACCAATCCCCAAGCGCGTTAAAGCCACCGTCATATTCATATACAACAGGAATACTTGCGCTTGCTGGTGCAGTAGTGCGATTTGCTTCGTTTTCCCCGTAGGAAAATGAAACCTGCAAATCGTTACCAAAGTTACCGGTATAAGAAGCTATCCAGTTATCACCGCCCTGGTCATAAACCGTATTCCCGACAAAATCACCACGAGTAAAGGAATTGGCATCGAAATTATTAACTCCCTCAATACCTTGCCGAGAATCAGAGAACGCTGTGTATTCGACATGATGATTTGGAGTGATATAACCATCAAGCTTAACGCCCCAGAAACCTTCATCTACATTATAGTCATAGTCACGACCTGACTGAATTCCCGCATAACGCTGTTCTTGTGAGTCGTCGCTGTACAAGGCATAGAAAAACAAACGGTCTTTGATGATAGGGCCGGAAGCGTATATGTCTGCAGTGGTACTTGTATCTTCATCAAGCCTATTTGCAGCGCTGTATGTATCCGGAGACGTTTCCAACCTATTGTCGTTAAAGTAGGTATTAATACCGAAATCCCAATCATTTGAACCGCTCTTCGCAGTAGCGTTCATTACGCCACCCAGTGAACGACCATACTTCGCAGCATAACCACCAGTCTTTACTTGAAGAGTGTCATAGAATTCAAATGGAACTTTAGAAAAACCAACGCCAGTTCGAAAGTTAGTAGTATTCAGGCCGTTGATGAAGGACGTGTTTTCAGCAACTGACGCTCCACCGAAAGAAGCCAAATTTCCGAAACGGTTGTCACCAGCACTTGCCCCTGGGGCAAGAAGAGCAACTGAAGTCAGGTCTCTTTTAATAGGCATTTCAAGCAGTATATCAGCACTAATTATAAGGCCGGATTCGGCGAGACTTGTGTCGATAGCCGCACGTCGAGTTCCAGTAGTAACGATCTCATTGATCACTGACGTTGTCGTTGCCAAGTTCACAGAAGTTGCACTACCCAGTGAAACTTGAACCTCCAGGGTATCAACAACAGTCCCGTTTTGAAGTACACGAACTTGGTAAGCACCTGGGGCCAATCCGTCAATTCGGAATTCGCCATCATTACCAGTAGTTTCGCTTCGAGCAGTGCCTCTGGAACTATCAATGACTTCGACAACAGTATTGCTGCTTTCGCCTTGAACGGTTCCACGGACTGCGCCATTAGTTGATTGCGCAAGGACAGGATTGCTTATTGTAAGAACCAGAGCGCAAATTGCTGCACTCAGGCATTTCCTCGAGATAGAATTTTTTGCTTTTGCAAATGGAACGGGCTGCTTTAACATCCGTCTTCCCCTTAAGTTAAGTAAATTTTATTGAAGATTGCTTTAATCAATCTAAGTCTAAACCCAGACCAAAACTCTGTGGGGGTCCGCGCCTAGATCTTTTATTTCAATGTGAGCAATTTATAGATAGAAAACCGCGTGGCGCGTAATATACATGGATAACAAAAAAACAAATAGTCACAACTGCAATGGTTTGATAAAAACAGAGAACTTACTGGCCTTTTTGATTTTTTGATTTTTTGATAACTAATTATTTCATAAATAGGGCCTATAGAGATATTTGATGGCCTTGTAGGAGTCTCTGGAGAGATTAGCTTAGGACATACTGGCTCAAATCAACGGCGGATCGCTCTATATTGGGTGGCTTTTCCCATAATTCACTAAATCAATAGAGGCTCAAATTGAGTTATCTCATAAGCGGTGAGCTGCCAGCTAACGCGCTGTGGTAACCAATTCGACAATTTGAAGCCAAAAGCTAAAACGGTCATTCTAGGAAAGGGCTTCTTGGGTGGGTTGAATTAGAACTGACGCACGGAGAAGCGATAGCCTGCCCCGCGCACCGTCTGTACTAGTTTGGCGTAATCGATCGAAGTGCCCTCAACCGAGGACAGAACCTGGCGCAGGCGACGTATGTGCACATCGATAGTTCGCTCTTCTAAATAGACGTTACCGCCCCATACCGCGTCCTGAATATGATCCCGGCTGAACACCTTCTCCTGATTCGACAGAAAGAACTTCAAGAGACGAAATTCCGTAGGGCCCAATTGGATAGGGTGGTCTTCGATCGAAGTGCGATGACTCGTAGGGTCGAGCTGCAGATCGAACACACGCAGCACCTTATTCTTTTGCTTGCCGTCCACGCGACGCAATACAGTCTTGATTCGAGCGACCAATTCGCGTGGCGAGAAGGGTTTGGTTACGTAGTCATCGACGCCCTCGCTGAGCCCCTGCACCTTATTGTCCTCACTAGTCTTCGCTGTCAGCATAATTATAGGTAGATTAGCAGTGATCTCATCGCGGCGTAGCCTGCGCGCCAGCTCGATACCGCTGCCGCCTGGCAGCATCCAATCGAGGAGTACCAAATCTGGCTTCTTGTCGATTATGGATACGTGGGCATCGTGCGCGTTATCTGCGCTGATGCTACTAAATCCGGCTAGCTCGAGAGTAATGCCAACCATATCGCGAATTGCTGCTTCATCGTCGACGATCAATATTGTTGATTCAGGCATTTTTGTACCACAAATTTCATTTAACAAAAGGTAAATCTACGGTTATTTAACCAGCAGTATATTACAATTGCGTGACAATCGAGTGCCTATTCGAGATTTATTAGCGCGTCAGCTAACCCGTAAGTCATTGTTTCAAAATAATTTTTCTAAATTATACTGATTCTAAGCGAGTTACTAAAAGCGTTCGGTGACGCTGTAGAACCGGTAGTCCAACTGGATATTAAAGCAGTAGGGTTGAAAATCGAGTGGGGAGTCTAGTGGTGTTTCCGGCGTGCCTGCATGCGCATGGGGTGCGGCCTTATACAGGCAAGCGCGGGCGAGTCTCTAGCGCTATGAATAGCGACGCGCAACGTAAAAGGAAGTAGTACTAGGCTACCCTAGAGGTAGCCTTCTTGAACTTGTAGCGATTGACAGGGTTCATTAACCTGGCGAAGCCCTCGGTGAACTTCAATGGACTATCCAACACAGCAAAACACAGACACCCTTCGTTAGAGCGCGGCTGATGATTATGCTGCGCGTCTCGAATGATGAAGTCCGAAGTCTTGTACTTACCTAACTCATCCTCAAAACTGCCATCCAAAACCAGAGTTGATTCACTGCCCTGATGGGTATGCACAGGAACCTGACATCCCGGGGCCATGTAGATAAACTCACACAGAGTCTCATTGTCGAGAAATAGTTGTGCCTCGCTAATACCGCCCGCCACTTTCTTCCATTCCAGTCCCTGCGATGCTGCCTTCGCTAGAACCTTAGGAAGCTTGATGCTGTGATTCAATATATCGATGTCTACCTCAACCAGCGCCTCAATCTGCTGCGACTTTATCTGCGGCGACTTCACGATGCCCGCCACCATAGTTGGGTAGTCAGCTTCGCTAGATTGATCGGACTGCAACACGCTGTCTGGGTCAACCCAGGAGGATACCGCTAGAGCTTGTAGCTCATTAGCTTTAGCGCTGCATGATTCACACAGTTCCATATGAGCTGATATGACTACGCTCTTTCCGGTAACTAGTTCGCCTTGAACAAACTGGTTTAGTAGCTCGGTGGATGGGTGCAGTTTTACTTCGGTTTTCATTGTTTTCCTCATTCTTTAATTTTTTCATCAACTCAGCAGCCCATGCTGCCATACAGGCACTACGAGGATTCTCTCACTCGTTGACCCCAATCAAATTTCGGAGCTTCACCACAGCCAGACGCAAACGCGATTTCAGAGTTCCCAAAGGAATCTGCAAATACGCAGCCGCTTCTTCATGGGTGCGATCCTTACTATATATTTGTTCAACCACTGCACGCTGCGGGTCAGAGAGCTGATCGAAATAGCTCTCGATCAGACTGAGTTCAACTTGCTGACCACCTATGTCTTCGTGAACCATAGTGGGTTCAGCACCAGACTCGAGCGGCCAAATATCGTCGGCGCTAATACAGTTGGGTTGACGTTTCTGCTTGCGCAACATATCGAAACAGCGGTTGCGGCTGAGCGTGAATATCCAGCCCTTTGCCGAACCCTTGTCTAGGTCATACAGCGGCGCTTTCTGCCAGACGTTCAGCATGGATTCTTGGATGAGGTCGTTGGCCAGCTGTTCGTTACGCGTCAGTTTCATACCCAATGCGAAAATCTTCTTCGCGAATCGCTTGAATAATTGATTGAACGCGTCAACATTTTGACTATTCCCGACTGCAATAAGCAAAGCTTCATCAGATATATCTGCATCTTCGGGGTCTGGGCTTAGTGTGGAGGTATTCATTGAGGCAAGTCTAACAGCTAGAGCTACTTCATTGTTACCCACATTTTGTTTTGCGTAATTTCGGTACATAGCATTCAACTACGCATTAGCTATGGGGCTGGATCACTAAAGAAGTGATAAAAGCGGTAATTCGGCAAGGACTCTTGATTTACCGGATAATTGACGGGTTCTACGGGTGAAATCGGCTATACGCTCATGTAGGGCTTAAGCGCCTCGAGTCGATACTCGATTTCCGCAATCTGCTGCTCAGAGAAACTGTATTCTCCGCGGCGAGAGTTCGTTGTCTTGAATACACCGCGCTTGCGCAGCACATACAGCCTCACCCCTGGAATCAAAGTATCGAGATTCTGAATCAACAATAGCTTGCTGTAGCATTCGCGGAGCTCAATATGACGGCCTTCGAGATGCAGCTGCCACAGGCGCGCATAGACATCACCGTACATGGTGCCGCCGGTCATCACCCCATCGGTGCCGATGCGCATCTCATAGAGCCACCCTCTTCCTAAAGTTGCACCGAAAATACTGCGAATCGGATCTGGCTGGAATTCTTGCAACGCCAGCATGCGAGCATGCACATCTCCATATTCTTCCTTTATATAACCACACTGTGGAAAGTCACGGGCAAGTTGAACGAGAAAGTCGATTGGTAGCTCAATCTCCGGCCCCCCACTGGTCTGCACGAATATGGGCCTGGAGGTGATTTCGCAAAGCGCCGCATAGTAGGCACGAA
>Ga0115569_10003976_pt1 | contig 10772 bp, 6 predicted proteins | sample COGITO_mtgs_1205_2_FD_87295 | JGI IMG/M metagenome (GOLD analysis project Ga0115569, IMG submission 87295) | Pelagic marine microbial communities from North Sea - COGITO_mtgs_120503 | ecosystem: Environmental > Aquatic > Marine > Epipelagic | place: Germany:Helgoland, sampling site Kabeltonne...
AAATTGCCGACGCCTACTTCGATGATGAGCGATACGAGGAAGCCCTCGCCTACTACCAGGACTTCGCAGACCTCCATCCACAGCATCCCAAGGTTGCCTATACCCTGCTCCGCGCGGCCAAATGCCACTACAACCAGATCGAGTCTGTGGACCGCGATCAAAGCTCGACGTTTGAGGCCAGCGCCTCCCTTGAGAAACTGATCCGAGAACATCCCTACGCCGAAGAAACCCGAGAAGGCGAAGAGATCTTGGTAAGGCTCCGAACTCGTCTCGCGCGCAACATGCTGCACATCGCTGACTTCTATCTCGACCGCACCCACTGGCAATCTGCCGCCGCTCGCTACCGCCGGGTACTCGACGAATATCCCGGGCTCGGCCTCGACTCCCGAGCGCTCTACCGACTCGGTGTCTGCCTCGAAAATATGCGCCTGAAAGACGAGGCTCTCCGGCTCTACCACGTGGTAGTCGAAAACTACGCAGATTCTTCGTCCGCCGAGCGCGCCCGTGCCAGGATCGCCCAAGCCGAATAGCGAGCCGAATAGCCTCGCTTCTCGCTCCAGATTGGGGGAGCAACGCGATTTCATTGGCATCCCGGACTGCCTTGCCCTCGACGCATGCTGGACGAAATGTCATCCTGAGGCGCGTTCAACGTGAAGATCGCAGCGTTTCCGGGGGGATACGATGGATCAGGGACCGAGCCAATCAATCATTCGAAGCGACGCCCACGCGTCGTCTCACAAGGCCGTGTCAACGGACAAGGTTACGGACTCAAAGGCTGCTGATTCAAAAACGGACATAGGGCTAGAAGTCCAAGTCGGGCAGCAAATTCAGCTCGGCGACGTCGCGAGTAATCGTGAAATCCTGTTGCACGGCCGACGCGCGTTTGCCTGCGGCGATGATGAGCAAGCGCTTACTAGCCTGCGCCGGCTTGTCGCTCATGGCGTTCGTTATGCGGACGTCCACTACATGATCGGCATGGTTCAGGAACGACTCGGCGAGCTCGAGGGCGCACTCACAGAGCTACGCGAATCGATTCGAATCAATCCCTCCTACGTGGAGGCACTCCTCGCCTTGGCCAGTTTGCACGAACGCCGCGGTGAATTCGATCGGTCTCAGGGCTACGCCGAGCGCGCAAGCCAGCTCTCCCGCCCTTCGGCGGCGGGCCTCGATCCGACAACGCGTGGCAAACTAGCAAACCAACAAGCTCTGCTTGCCGATGCGTTGGTCGAAGCCGGAGAAAGACGAGATGCGATTGCGCAGTACCGCGGCGCACTCGAACGCTGTCCGACCTTTCACGATATCCGGCATCGCCTCGCGATCACGCTTCGCGAGGCCGGACTGCCCGCTCAAGCCATTCAGGAACTTCAGCGCATCCTCAGGCTACAGCCCTCGCTACTCAATAGCCAGGTTCAACTCGGCCTAACGTACTACACGATGGGCCGAACGCCGGAAGCCGTCAGGGAATGGGACTCGGTTCTCGAGAAAGATCCGAATCGCGATGAAGCCCGGATGTATATGCGCCTCGTGCGTGGGACTCGGCGCGCCCCGGTAGCCCCCTCGAATTCCGGCTTCGGCGCCCCAAACAAAGACGCCGAAGCGGATCTCTCATTCTCCGACGTAGCCGCTTCATTGCCTAGCAACGTTTCCGCCCCGGAGTCCCCGCAGCAGCCGCGCAAGGACAGCTCCGATTCCTCTGGCGGCTGGAAGACCACCGACCTCGCGAGCGGCCGCGACAAATGAGCGACCTTCCTCTGATGGATATAATTACGGGCACTGTGATCTTCGCAGCCCTCATCCGCGGGCTCTTTATTGGGCTGGTGCGAGAGGGCCTCTCACTTGCCGCGATCGGAATTTGCACGATCGTGACGAGGCTCTTCGTCGACCCGTTGACGATTCAGCTCACCGAGTTGACCAACGGTGAAATCACCGGAAGGACGGCTGTCTGGATCGCAGGTGTTCTGCTCGTGATGGCCACGATCCTCGCCTGCGGAGTCGCCGCGAAGCTGATGAAGCTCGGCGTCCAGTTCGCGGGCCTCGGATGGGCAGACCGCGCGGGAGGCGGCGCACTTGGCCTCGCGGAGGGATCGATCATTGCCGCGGTGCTCGTGTTAATCGCACTTTGGCTCGTCGGACCGGATCACCCCGCCACCGAAGGCGCGCTCAGCGTCGAAATCGTTGAAGAGTGGAGCAGCGCCCAGGGCAGCAGCCTCGAAGACCTAGAAGGCCGCGTTCCCTCCGTCACCTCGCCCAGCAAGTGGTTCAGGGACTAATACCGGGCAACCCGGCCGCCGCCAAAGCAGACGCGCCGCCTACTAAGCGACGTCGGTCTCGCCGGGTTCGACCCAGGCGCCATGCTCGCGAATGAGATCCACGAGACGATCTGTCGCGTATGCCTCGGGAACGGCTCGTGCGACAACTTCTTGCCCAACGTAGAGCGTGACCTGCCCCACACCGGAACCGACGTAGCCGAAATCTGCGTCCGCCATCTCGCCGGGACCGTTCACAATGCAGCCCATCACCGCGATTTTGACACCTCGCAGATGATCCGTTTTCGCCTTGATCCGTGCAGTGATCTCTTCGAGGTCGAAAAGTGTTCGGCCGCATGAGGGACACGAGATGTACTCGGTGCGGGTTGCGCGCTGGCGGGCGCCTTGCAGCACGCGGTACGCCAGATCGACAACGGACGCGGCGCCGACTTCCGAGCGAAGCGAGACGATGTCTCCGATACCATCACATAACAGGCCCCCTAGTCGCACGGAAGCATCGAGCAAAGCCGATTCAGGCACGCCAGAAACATCAATCCCACTCGCAATGGCCGGGGACTTGGGCACTGCCTGACGCAGGACGATCGGCGTGCGTTCGAAACCATGATCTCCGAGGGCCGAGACGAGCACTCTGTAGTCGTGTAACGAGGCCGTCTCAAAAAGGCTCAGGGCGGCGGGGGAGGATCCGACCGGGAGCACGGCTAGCTTGGCCACCCATCCTGGGATCTCGGCGTCTTTGCAATCCAGTTCCCATTCGACTGGAATCCCTCGTCCGAGAGCCTCTATCGCAAAGACCCTCAAGGCATCATCCGATGCAGAAGAAGCTCCGTTCAGGGTGCACACTACTCGACCGACCCCGCTCAAGACGGCCGAAGCCCATTCGGAAGTGCTGAGCGAGACGCGAAGCGAAATCGGCAACACAACGCCGAGAGAGGTGAGCGCTTCTCGAAAAATGCCTAGCGCGTTCGGATCCCCCGATCCTCCGTCCACTAACAGAGACTCGCATTCGATATCGCGGAGACCCGAGAGATCCATTGCGAGCCGAGCCGCGGCGCCCGGTGGATCCACCAGAGCATCCGCCACCTCGACTTCAACCCGAACCGGCTCCTCTCCACCCGCCTGAAGGCCCTGCCAGTTCAACGGATCGGTCGCGCGTCGCGCGTGGGCGAAAAAATTAGCGAACGGCGGCGATGCGACGTCGATCGTTTCGTTGTGTGCAGCTCGAACGAGGCTTGCGCTTGCGGCCCGAGCAGCGATCCCTCGAGCGACAGGAACCTCGCGAACCGGATCCTCAGTAAGGGAGACGCGGATAGTGTCCCCGAGCCCATCTTCCAGCAACGAGCCAATGCCAATTGCGCTCTTGATCCGGCCATCTTCGGAGTCGCCTGCTTCAGTCACTCCAACGTGAAACGGGTAGGAAGGCTCGCCGGGGGCGCGCGCTTCCAGCCGCGCTGCCAAAAGCCGATAGGCCTGAATAGCGACCTGCGTATTCGACGCCTTCATCGAAAAGATGACGTCGAAATAGCTCTCTTCCTCGCAGACATCGAGAAATTCGAGAGCGCTCTCGACCATTCCCTCGGCGGTATCCCCGAAGCGGTTCATGATGCGATCGGACAACGAACCATGATTCGTGCCGATTCGCATTGCGACGCCGTTCTCACGGCAGCGTTTCACAAGGGGGCGAAACCGCTCATGAACCCGATCGATCTCCGCCTCATACTGAGAATCGTCATAGTCGCGAACTTCGAATTTCTTCTTATCCGCGTAGTTCCCCGGATTGATCCGAACCTTCTCGACCACATTAGCAGCGATCATCGCTGCGTTAGGCGTGAAGTGAATATCCGCAACCAAAGGAACTTCGCAGCCACGGGCACGCAGCCCCGCACGAATCATGCGTAGGTTCTCCGCGTCACGAATCGACGGCGCTGTCACGCGTACGATTTCGCAGCCGACGTCCGCGAGACGAATGGCCTGCTCAACCGTCGCCGCGGTATCCATAGTATCCGTGTTGGTCATCGACTGGATGCGAACGGGATGGTCCCCTCCAATCGCTACGTCGCCCACATGAACCACACGCGTCCGGCGACGAACGGGCCGAAAGTAGTCGCCGATTCCAGGGACGGGCCCGAGCTGACTCATCAGTCGCCCAGCAATTCGTTGAACTTTGCGATCGCCTCTGCAAGCTTGCTCGGATCCTTGCCGCCGGCCTGAGCGAAGTCGGGTCGCCCTCCACCGCCACCGCCGACGACGCCCGCGACTTCACGGATCAAATCTCCAGCCTTCAGCCGATCTGTCAAATCCTTTGTCACACCGATTGCCAAAAGCGCCTTGTCTCCGTTGGCCGCCGCGAGACAGACGACGCCGCTTCCGATGCGGTTCCTGAAATCATCGACCATGGTGCGCATCGCCTTCGCGTCCGCATCTTCCACGATGCCCGCGATCGCCTGCGCGCCTTCAAAGGCCGCAATCGGCCGAGCGGTCGCGAATAGATCGTTTCCTCCACCACCCGACTTGCGGGCGCGAAGATCATCTATCTGCTTCTGCGCATCTTTCCGTTCCTCAAGAAGCTTTCCCACCCGGATCGGCAGTTCAGCCAGAGGCACCTTGAGCCGTTCCGCGGCATCCGTGGCAAGGCGTTCCTGTTCGCGGATATGGCGAAGTGCGCCCATTCCGGTGAGCGCTTCGATGCGCCTAATGCCTGCAGCAATACCTGTCTCGGACACGATTTTGAGCAAGCCGATATCGCCTGTTGCGCTGGCGTGTGTGCCGCCGCAAAGCTCGGTACTGCAGTCTCCGAAGGAAACGACTCGAACCTGATCGCCATATTTCTCATCGAAAATCGCGATCGCTCCGGCCTTAATGGCCGACGGATAATCCATTTCCCGAGTCTCGCCGCCTTGATTCGATTCGATCATCTCGTTCACGCGGTCTTCGATCTCCTCCAGCTCATCCTGCGTGAGGGGCGAATCGTGAGTGAAGTCGAAACGCAAGCGCGCCGGCCCCACGAGGGAGCCCTTCTGCATGGCCTGATCACCTAACGTCGCGCGCAGAGAGGCATGCAAAAGATGCGTACCTGTGTGATTCCGAATTGTCGCTTGTCGCGTATTCGCATCAACGACTAGGCGCGCCTCTTGATCGACAGCAACCTCGCCCTCAACAACAATACCCTGGTGCACAAAGAGTCCCGCAACGGGCTTCTGCACATCGCGCACTTCTACCTTACCGGTCTCCGTCGAAATCGTGCCGCGATCGCCCATCTGGCCGCCGCTCTCCGCGTAGAAAGGCGTCTCCGTAAAGATCAATTCAATCTCGTCCCCTTCGCGCGCGGAATCAATCGCCTCGCCGCCCTTCAACAGGACTGTCACGGGAGATTCGAATTCGAGCGCCTCATAGCCACGAAAGGTCGTCTGGACATCATTCCCAATCCGGCTGAAGACCTCTTGAACTGCCGTATCGCCACTTCCCTTCCAGGAGGCGCGGGCACGAGTCTTCTGGGCCGACATCGCATCATCAAAGCCCGACTGATCAAGCTCCATGCCATGACCGACAAGAATGTCCGCCGTGAGATCAACCGGAAATCCGAAAGTGTCGTAGAGCTTAAAGATCGTATCGCCAGGGAGCGTCGTCTGGCCTTTCGCCTTCAGCGTGTCGATCTCGCCGTCGAGGAGATCGATCCCCTTCGTCAGCGTTTCAAGGAAGCGCTCTTCTTCGCGGCGAATCCGGTCCGTGATGTAAGTACGGCGGTCGAGAAGCTCCGGAAATGCCTCTCCCATCTCATCGATGACTTTGTCTGCAACCGAATGGATAAAGGGCGTGTCTTGTCCGAGCAGCTTGCCGTGCCGAGCGGCCCGCCTGAGGATGCGACGAAGCACGTAGCCGCGCCCAGCGTTGCTAGGCAGAATGCCATCACCGATCAAAAACGAAAGCGCACGCGCATGATCTGCCACAACGCGAAGCGAGACATCAGACTCGTCGGACGCACCAGGGATGATATTCGTAAGTTCGCCAGCACGCGTAATCAGCGGCGTAAACGAATCCGACTCCCAGGTCGAGCGCTTGCCTTGCAGTACTCCCGCCCAACGTTCGAGTCCGCCACCGGTATCAATCGACGGCTTCGGGAGCGGCGTCATTTCTCCACTTGCATCTCGATTGAACTGCATGAAGACGAGGTTCCAAATTTCCATGAAGCGACCCGTCTCACTCGACGGATCATCATTCGGGTGCTCTGCGAGTTCGCCCCAATCGAAGTGAATCTCAGAACACGGACCGCAGGGGCCGGTATCGCCCATAGACCAGAAATTTTCCTTCTCGTCTAGGCGGTAGAGCTTCGACTCGGGAATCCCGATCTTGTTCTTCCAGATGTCGTAGGCCTCGTCGTCCTCTTGGAATACCGAGATACAAAGGTCGTCTGGATTGAAACCAACGCCTTCGATCAGCAATCCCCAAGCCTGCTCGATCGCCTCTTCCTTGAAGTAATCGCCAAATGAAAAGTTGCCGAGCATCTCGAAGAAGGTGTGGTGGCGTGCAGTGCGACCCACGTTCTCGAGGTCGTTGTGCTTACCCGAGACGCGCATGCACTTTTGGCTGCTCGTCGCGCGGACATAGTCGCGCGTTTCTTCGCCGAGGAAGGCTCGCTTGAAGGGGACCATGCCCGCATTCACGAACATCAAGGTCGGATCGGACTCCGGCACGAGCGGTGAGCTCGCAACGCGGCGGTGGCCACGCTCCTCGAAGTAGCTAAGAAAAGTCTCTCTAATCTCCCGGGATGGGAGGGACATGGGGGACACCTCGAACAGCTGTGTGAATTAGTCGGCCACAGGCAAGCACCTGATTTCGCGCGGAATATAGCGGGTGCCGCGCTGGAAACTCGATTCCTAGCGGGTTCCCGGAATCCCGGCTCTAATCGTTCCCCGCTCCGACGGATTCGGGCACTTCGTCCGGCTCCTACGGCATCTCCGCGAATTACCTCAATCGCCGCTCCGCAGGTTGCCCTTGGACGAATTCGACGTGCAACCGGGGCTGGTAAAGCTCCTCTCCACAAGACGCTGGGGCCTCACGGAAGCGCGCATACGCTCCGCCTGCTTCACCCGTCGCCATCACGATTCGTGCAGGAGGCGCGGGGTTCACAAAGGGGTAAGCGAGCGCAAAGCCCAAGAAGCCAAGCGCCGTAATCGGAAGCCCAAGCTTCCAAAGGTCACCTTCTTCCCACTTGATCCGCTTGCCCCGCGTCTTCGGCGCATCTGGCGTCTTGGGGCTTGTCCTCGGGCATCGCCGAGCTTCACCCCTTCAAGCGAAGTGGCAAGGCTGGCCCTCGGAAAAAACGGGGCCAATCCTGTGCTGGCTCGGTCAGCTTAGAGGCAGGCGCTAGAAACGGTCGATATTGAAATCGTCGTCGTCCATCAGGCCGTCGACGCCATCGTTCTCCGGCTTCTGATCTTCCGCATTACCGCCGTCGTCCGAGAACTCGTTCCATTCGGAGTCCGAGGTCGAAGCGATACCGCGAAAGCGCAGCGCAAAGTCGTCGGGATTCGACACGTGCTTGAGCGCCTCGTCGTAGGACACAAGGCCCGACCTCACGTGGCTCATCAATGACTGATCGAAGGTCTGCATACCGTAGGTCGAATGTCCCTTGGCTATATGTGCGGGCAGTTCCTTGGTGCGATCCTTGTCGGCGATCAGCTCGCGTGTCAGCGCCGTCGAGGTCAATATCTCGAGCGCCGGAACGCGGCCCTTGCCGTCGGCTCGCGGAACGAGTCTTTGACTAATCACAGCCTTGATGATCGTCGAAAGCTGCAACCGCACCTGCTTCTGCTGGTAGGGCGGGAAGACTGAGATGATGCGGTTAATCGTTTCCGTCGCATCAAGAGTATGCAGCGTACTCATCACGAGATGGCCCGTCTCAGCCGCCGTCAAAGCAGTTTCAATCGTCTCGAAATCACGCATTTCGCCTACCAGAATCACATCGGGATCCTGTCGCAAAGCGGCGCGGAGCGCGGCGGAGAAGGTGTGCGTATCGACGCCAATCTCTCGCTGATTCACGATCGAGCGCCGGTCACGTATGAGGAATTCAATCGGGTCCTCGATCGTCATGATGTGGCTGGTTCGTTCGGCGTTGATATGTTCGATCATTGCGGCAAGAGTCGTTGACTTACCCGAGCCCGTAGTTCCCGTCACCAGGACGAGTCCGCGTTGTTCCCGGGAGATCTTCTCGATCACCTTAGGCAGGTAAAGCTGGTCGATCGTCTTCACGCCGAAGGGAATGACTCGGAAGACCATGCCCACCGTGCCGCGCTGCTGAAAGACATTGACGCGAAAACGGCCGAGTCCAGGGATCCCGTAGGCTAGATCGCATTCGCGGTTTTCATCGAAGCGCGCGCGCTGGATAGGGTTCATGATCGAGAAGGCAATCTTCTGAAGCTCGTCGGGCAGCACACGCTCGCCGTTCTTCAGAGGCACCAATGCGCCGTCCACTCGGAACATCGGGGGTAAGCCCGACTTCAGATGAATGTCGGAAGCGCCACCCTTGGTGGCGACCTTCAAAATCTCGTTCAGATCCATGCTGCCCCTCAGAAGCCCCTGAGCCTGCTCATGTTTTCCAGCCTGCTTGACCGGTAGTCTGACGGCAGCGCCCGCCCCTATTTCGACCGATTGCGCAACTTCCTTGAGGAATCGGCGCTCGTCGGGACATGTTTCCAACTCCAGCGCACCTAAGTGATCAACAATTGTCGCGACATCGAAAACCTGAACATCTCCAATAACTTGGGACCACGACACGCATCTCGCCATCCGCTCGATCGGCGCCCAATAGCGGGGCTTCAGCTCTGGCCGTCAGCCGCATGCCCAAAAAAAGAAAGACGCCCGCGAGCCCCTACTCAGGGGGCCACACGGGCGTCATCATCAAATCATGCGGGTCTCAAGCCGGAACTGGATTTGCCCCGCTCTGACCGGTTTAACTAAACGTTTGAGCTACGCCTTCAAGCACGCCTTCAAGCACGCCTTCGATTAGACCATCGAACTAAATCTTCAAACTAGGCCTCCGGGGTCTCCTCGACTTCGATCTCATCACCCGCCGAGCCGGGCGCATCCGGAACATTCGCTCGCGCCGGAATCTTCAGCCCCTTAGCTAAATAGACCTCTTCGGCGAGGCGAGCCCCCATGTCGGGATTCTCCTTGATGAAGGTTCGTGCCTTTTCGCGACCCTGACCGATTCGCTCACCGGCGTAGGAATACCAAGAGCCACTCTTCTCGACGATTCCCTCGTCAACACCGAGATCGATCAAATCACCTTCACGAGAGATTCCCTCGTTATAGATAATGTCAAACTCCGCCTGCCTGAACGGCGGGGCGACCTTGTTCTTCACGACCTTCACGCGAGTCCGGTTACCCGTAACCTCGTCGCCTTCCTTGATCGCCGCAATCCGTCGTACATCGATCCGCACCGAGGAGTAGAACTTGAGCGCGTTACCGCCCGAAGTGGTTTCGGGGCTGCCGAACATCACGCCGATCTTCATTCGAATCTGGTTGATGAAGATGATCGTCGCGCCGGATTTAGAAACCGTACCCGTAAGCTTTCGCAGCGCCTGACTCATGAGCCGAGCCTGCAGACCAACATGGGTATCTCCCATTTCGCCTTCAATTTCCGCACGCGGCACCAGCGCAGCCACAGAATCGACCACTACAAGATCGATCGCGCCCGACCGCAGCAAGACGTCTGCGATCTCGAGCGCTTCTTCGCCCGTATCGGGCTGCGAAACGAGAAGCTCATCAACAGCCACTCCGAGCCGTCGCGCATAGTTCACATCGAGCGCATGCTCGGCGTCGATAAAGGCAGCGACGCCGCCGGTTTTCTGGACCTCGGCGATCGCATGGAGCGTGAGTGTTGTCTTACCACTCGACTCCGGCCCATAGATCTCCACCACGCGACCCCGTGGGAACCCACCGATCCCAAGCGCAATATCGAGGCTCGGCGCTCCACTCGAGAAGTAGGGAGTTTCGTGATTGACCGCGTCATCGGTCATCTTAGTGATCGAGCCCTTACCGAACTGCTTCTCGATACTAGAAACCGCGAGTTCGATCGCCTTGGACTTCGCGTCGCCCGCAACGCCGCCTCGTTCAACCTTTGCCTTAGGTGCTACCTGCTTGCCTCGTGCCATATTCTCGTCCTCCCGATGGGTCCTGGTTTAATTCGTTCACTCGCGCCTCATCTAACGTAAGACGCGTTTCTCTGTTGCTGTTCTTCAACTACACCGCCAATGATGCCCTCATCTACGGAGCCGATCCGCTCCCGCCCCGTCGCATGAGCGAGGGGCCAATTAACTCCGCACCAATCATGCTTCGTCGGATCCAATCGAGCGCGACCTGGGCGGTCAATCTTCGATGTCGCGAGCGGTCGACTTCAAAAACGAAGGACTGCGCGTGGGTCGCCGAGTCGGCGGTCGCCAGAGCGATCCAGACCAGCCCGACGGGTTTTTCCGGAGTTCCACCACCTGGGCCCGAGATACCCGAAGT
>Ga0115569_10003979_pt1 | contig 10768 bp, 6 predicted proteins | sample COGITO_mtgs_1205_2_FD_87295 | JGI IMG/M metagenome (GOLD analysis project Ga0115569, IMG submission 87295) | Pelagic marine microbial communities from North Sea - COGITO_mtgs_120503 | ecosystem: Environmental > Aquatic > Marine > Epipelagic | place: Germany:Helgoland, sampling site Kabeltonne...
AATCAGTCCCTCGTTTCCGAGCGCCGGAGCCCACCACCAAGTCAATCAGAGCAAGATCTGGTCAACGACCTTGGACAACTGGCGAAGGTTGCGGCACTCCTCGACGATGTCGCAGTACGGCATGTACTTGTCCATTACGGAGTCCCCGAAGCCCCAGGCCGACGGGCTCTCGGGGTTCAGCCAGACCAATGCTTTGGCCTTGTTCTGAATATCCCGGATGCACCAGGCTTTGGCGTCGTTGTAGTTGTTGCGCGCGTCGCCAAGGATGATCACGGTCGTCTTGTTGTCGATCGCGGCGAGATGATTCTTCCAGAACTCGTGAAAAGCGAAGCCGAAGTTACTTCGGGTATAGACGTTAATCACATCTCCCCCGTCGAGCGCCTTCTCCACTGCGCTGCTCACTTCCTTGTCGTTGAAGACGTCAGTGACTTCACCAAGCTCTGCGACAAAGACATAACAGCGGATCTTCGTGAAGGCTTCCTGCAAGCTGTACATGAACTGGAGCATGAAGCGTGACACGTTCGCGACGGAGGAGGACACGTCGCACATGATCACGAGCTTCGGTCGGTCCTTTCGGCGCGTCTTATACACGACCTCGAAGGGAATTCCGCCGCGGGCCATATTACGGCGCAGAGTTTGATGAAGATCGAGCTTCCCGCGCTTCAGCCGTTTTTTACGAATAGACAGGATGTTTTTGATGCGCTGTGCGAGTCGCGCCACCACTTCGCGCATCTTCTGAATTTCGTCTTCGGTCAGATGATAGAAGCTCTTCTCCGTCAGCATTTCGCGACGGAACTTCTCCATGTAATTGTGGTTCTGCTGCTGCAGCTCGCGCTCGGTGAAATTGCGGACCGTGCGGCGGACCGTCTCCATCAGCTTGCGGATCAGCTCCTGCATCTGCTGGATGCCTTCTTCACCCATCCCCATAGCCTTCATCCGTTCGACGAGGCCTTCGAGATCCTGCTGAGCGCCTTCGAGGCCTAATTGCTCCGTCGTCCGGCGACTAAAGAAGCCGACCTGAAGCATATTTTCGATACGCCCTGCTCCGGCATCTTCAGCAGCAGCGCGAATCATATTCTCGAGCTGCGACATGTCCTGGGTGAGCATCGCCTTGGCGAGCTCCGAGAGATCCAACTCACCGTCCATGTCCTGCATCATCTCTGCAAGCTGCGAGAGCAGCTGTTCGAGGTCGATTCCCTTCTCGGCCAGATCGCCTTCCATGTCTCCGAAGGCGCCCTTCAGATTGTCGTAGAAGCCCGACCAGAAAAGGTCGAAGAGCTCATCGTAGGTCGCGATTTCATCGCCGCGCTTGACCATGGCCGAGCGCAGCGCATCGCGAAAAACGTCTCGGTCATCAAGGGACAGCTCGTCGAGCGCGTTGAACGCGTCGATAGCTTCAGCAACTGAAACCCGGATCCCGCTCTTTCGGAGCAGGTTCGTAAACTCGATGATCTTCTTCTGCATATTCGGCGACCTAATGAAGGGTTGGGTCTAGCACTTGGAAAATCGGCGCTGGGTCGTCAGTCGCCAGGACCTAGTGCAGAATGCCCTTCTTGGCAGTCTCGTCCGGTGCGGGCTGGGGCTTCTCGGCCTGTGCCTGCACGGTCTTTTTCTCGATCAGCTTCGACAATTCATTCTGCGCCTTCTGAACATCACCCTCGTACTTAAGAATCACATTCAGAGTGTCGCCAACGATCCCTTCTTCGAGTTCGTCCGCGTTCAACGCCAAAAGCGCACGCGCCCAGTCCAGGGTCTCCGAGATCGACGGTGTCTTCTTGAGGTCGAGCGCACGAATCTTGTTCATCAGTGTCACGACTTCCTCCGCGAGGCGCTTATCTACATTAGGCACCTTGCGATCGAGGATGCGAACCTCGAGTTCCTCGCTGGGATAATCGATCCAGAGATGCAGGCAGCGTCGCTTAAGCGCATCGCTCATCTCGCGAGCATCATTCGAGGTCAGGAAGACCAGCGGTTGCGACCTCGCCTTGATCGTTCCGATCTCGGGAATCGTTACCTGGAAGTCCGATAGAATTTCGAGCAAGAACGCTTCGAATTCAGGATCAGACTTGTCGACTTCATCGATCAAAAGAAGCGTTGGCTCCTCAGAAGTGATCGCCTGCATGAGCGGGCGCGGCACGATGAACCGCTCAGAGAAGAAAACCGAGTCTTCATCGCCAACCCGATCCGCAGCATCGGCTAGGTTCGCCGCATCCGCGATCGTCTCAGAGACCTTGTCCTTGAGGATCTGCGTGTAGAGAAGCTGCTTCGAGTATTCCCACTCGTAAAGCGCCTTGGCCTCATCGAGGCCCTCGTAGCACTGCAATCGGATCATCTCACGACCGAGCGCCTGCGAGATCACCTTTGCGAGCTCGGTCTTGCCGACACCGGCCGGACCTTCGACGAGCACAGGCTTATCGAGCTGTTGTGCAAGGAACACGACCGTCGCGATCTGCTTGTCGCAGATGTAGTCCTGGTCGCCGAGTTGCTGAATAACGTCATCTACCGACTGAAACATCTTCGTCTCTCTTCTTTTCGTCTGAGTCTTCGTGACGGGCCTCGCCTGGCCCGAATTCGTATCTAACAACTCGCTCGCCGCATTCCCTCGATTGCTGATCGTCCGCCGCAGCTCATCGCGCCAACGCGACTCGCGCTAGGCGCCGAATCAGGACATCAAGTGAAGGACGTGTCCGAGCTTTTCTTTTTTGGTCTTCAAGTAGTTGAGATTATTCTCGTTGGGTTCGATCTCAAGCGGAACCCGCTCAACGATCTCAACACCGTACCCACTGATGCCCGCCCGCTTGCCCGGGTTATTCGTGAGGATCCGGATCTTCTTAACACCGAGGTCGGCCAGAATCTGAGCGCCGACGCCGTAGTCACGAAGGTCAGCACCAAAGCCGAGCTTATGATTCGCCTCGACGGTATCCAGGCCTTCTTGATCCTGGAGTTCGTAGGCCTTGATTTTATTCTTGAGGCCTATGCCGCGACCTTCTTGCCTCATGTAGAGAATGATCCCGGAACCGGCCTCCGAAATGACCCGCATGGCTGCATCGAGCTGCTCGCCGCAATCGCAGCGCATTGACCCGAAAGCATCACCGGTCAGACATTCACTATGCACGCGAATCAGGACCGGTTCGTCTCCCTTGATTTCGCCTAACACGAGTGCCATATGGTCGACGTGATCAATTTCGTTCTCGAACACGATCGCTTCGAATTCACCGTATTTGGTCGGCATCTTCGCAATCGCCGACCGATGTACGAGCTGTTCGTTACGGAGTCGGTAAGAGACGAGATCCTTGATGGTGACGATCTTGATGTCGTGTTCCTTGCCGAACTCAACCAAGTCAGGCAACCGGGCCATCGTCCCGTCGTCCTTCATGATCTCGCAGATCACGCCGGAGGGATGACACCCCGCAAGCTTTGCTAAGTCGACAGAGCCTTCCGTCTGGCCGACGCGACGAAGAACACCACCCGCGCGCGCGCGCAGCGGGAAGATGTGGCCGGGACGGAGGATATCCGTCGGCTTCGCATCGGGATTCACTGCCGCGAGTACGGTCCGCGAACGATCCGCCGCAGAGATCCCCGTCGTCACGCCTTCGCGGGCCTCGATCGAGATCGTGAAGGCCGTGCCGTAAGGCGTCGAGTTTTCATAGTCCTGGACCATCATCCCGAGGTGGAGCTTGTCGAGCTGCTCTTCCTCGAGCGGTAGGCAGATAAGGCCGCGGCCATGCTTCGCCATAAAGTTAATGGCTTCCGGCGTGCACTTATCGGCGGCGATCACGAGGTCACCCTCGTTTTCACGATCTTCATCATCGACGAGGATCACCATCTTGCCAGCCGCGATATCCGCGATTGCGTCGGAGATTGTAGACAGCCCGGGGCTCGGCTCGATCTCGCTGATCGGCTTGTCGGAAGACTTTGAACGGCTCTTAGAACCAGAGTCGGACACAGGAGTAGACATAATAAGGGGGTTCACCTTTGCGTACAGCGCCGTCCAGACCTGAAGAGAAGAACTCTCGGAGGTTCCGGCGGCGTTCGGAGGGCGCGCCCAGGCATCATACCCGGGGGTGATAACGGCCCGACAATAGGCATCGTTGACTAGGGTGTCAATCTCACCCCGCCCCGTGATGAGGCGACTCCGCGTCTACGCAAACGGCGGACTTCGGCCTTGCTCAGCGTGCTTCTGAGACGATCGAATTCGCCCGAATCGGCGGCGACACGCTCGGTGGCAACCCGTCAAAACGGGATTCGGCGCGACTCTCTGGGGATCGCCGAGGCGGCTCAGCTTTGATCAGGGACTCCGAGCGGAACTACGGCCCCGAGCGAAAATTCTTCATCACGCCCTTGAGAAATTCTTCCTCAGAGAGCGAGAACTTTCTGGAGAAATCGTGGCGGTCTTCGAGGCCTCGGTACAGCACGCGCATCAGTTCGCGGAAGGTTTCAAGGACGCCCTCGCCGCGAATCGCGACTGCCGGAAAAGTAGGCGTGTCGCCCCACTGCTTTTTGATCTCGGCGAGGTCCTTCACGTCTGGCATATCGCGCTTGTTGAACTGGACGACCTTCGGGAGGTTGTCAAATTCGATTCCGTGGGCCTTGAGGTTCGCTTCCATATCGCGCCAGGAGTAGGCGTTCGCGCTCGCGGCGGAACGCTGACTGTCGGCGATAAAAGCGATCCCGTCTGCACCGGCAAGGACAACTTTGCGGGTCGACTTGTGCATGACCTGACCGGGTACAGTGAAGAGTTTCATTTTGATCGAGAAGCCACCAATCGTGTCGAACTCGACGGGTAGGAAATCGAAGTAGAGCGTGCGGTCATCCTTCGTATCGAGCATCAGCATATGGCTGCGCGTCGCCGGGTCCATCATCTCGTGGAGCTGTTGCAGGTTCGAGGTCTTGCCCGAAAGTGCCGGCCCGTAATAGACCACCTTCAAGGTGATCTCCTTGTTGCCCATATTGATCTGAACCATGTCGAGGAACTCCTGCGGACGGACTGCGCATCCGTGGTTCCCTCCCCATCGGCGTTTCGGCCCTCAGGATTGAGGGGGCATTTCACCCGCTTGGTGCTGCGCGGGAAGGCTCGCTCCGGATCTCAGGATGCACATCAAATGCTGGTGCCTGCGGAGCCGCCTCGCCGGAGCTCTCCGATCAGCGTCCCCTCACGCCAGGATCAGCCTCGCGGACGAAAGGACTCGAGAAGCGTTCGCGCTGCTGCGGCCGGTGTTGTCTTCTGCCCCGCAACGGCGACCTCTTCCCGCGCGATCGCCTCCGCCATTCCGGGATGATCCTTAAAAGCACGCGCGACGCCTTCATCGATCAGCTTCCACATCCAATCCTTGGCCTGATCGCGGCGGCGTGTTGTGAAGGAACCGTTCGCGACGGTGATCTCGTGGTGTTCGAGGATCGTGCCCCAAACCTCGACCACGCCCTGCCCTTCAATGGCACTCGCAACCATCGCGCGAGGTCGCCATTCGTCGCTCATGCCGCGAATGAGATCGAGGGCGCTCGCATAATCCACGCGGGTTCGCTGGGCAGTGGTTTCCATGGCCCCATCGGCCTTATTGACGACTAACGCATCCGCAAGCTCGATCACGCCCTTCTTAATTCCCTGAAGTTCGTCACCACCAGATGGCAAGAGTAATACGAGGAAAAAGTCGACCATCGAAGAAACAGCTACTTCCGACTGTCCGATCCCAACGGTCTCGATCAACACAACGTCGTAGCCCGCCGCCTCGCAGAGAAGCATCGCCTCGCGCGTACGATGTGCAACACCGCCGAGCGAACCGCCGGAGGGAGACGGACGTATGAACGCCTCAGGGCACACGGTCAAGCGTTCCATCCGAGTCTTGTCCCCGAGGATACTGCCCCCCGTCACGGGACTTGATGGATCGACGGCGAGCACCGCAACACGCTTACCCTGCCCAACCAAATAAAGGCCGAGGGCTTCGATGAACGTACTCTTCCCAACGCCCGGAGGCCCCGTAATCCCGATGCGGATGGCATCTCCAGAGTCCTCGATCAAGGATTCAAGGATCTCCTGCCCCGCTATGTGATCTGTCTCGCGCGTGCTCTCGAGCTTAGTAATTGCACGAGCCATCTGCCGACGGTCGCCCGCGCGAATCGCACGCGCGGCTTCGGCAGAAATCGACTCGTTCGCGACCTTGGACATAGCGCTCGCCTAACTCGCCGCGCGTACTTTCAGAACTTCAAGCACTTCCGCTGCCGCTTCAGGAACGGGGGTTCCCGGTCCGAAGATGGCTGCCACGCCTTCGGCGCGAAGGAAGTCGTAGTCCTGCGGCGGAATAATTCCGCCTACGATCACGACGATGTCCGAGGCACCTGCATCCGCCAGCGCCTTAATGAGTGCCGGAACGAGCGTCTTATGCCCCGCAGCCTGACTCGACACGCCAACCACGTGAACGTCGTTGTCGATCGCCTGCTGCGCCGCTTCTGCGGGAGTCTGAAAGAGCGGCCCCACATCGACATCGAAACCTAGATCCGCGAAGGACGTCGCGATCACCTTGATGCCGCGGTCGTGACCGTCCTGCCCAAGCTTCACCGCCAGCATGCGCGGTCGGCGCCCCTGCTCCTCCCCGAATGCCGCAACGGCATTCGAGACTTTTGCAAAGGCTTCTTCGTCCCGGTACGTCGCACGGTAAACCCCAGAAACCGACTGCACTTTTGCGCGGTGTCGCGAGTAGATCTTCTCCATCGCCTCCGTGATCTCACCGACTGTTGCGCGAACCCGCGCCGCAGCCACAGCAGCTTCGAGCATGTTGCCTTCGCCGCTCTCGGCGAGCGCCGTGATATTCGCAAGCGCCTTCTCGACCGCGGCGGAATCGCGCGAAGCACGAATCTCATCCAGTCGAGCCATCTGAGACTCACGCACCGCCGTATTGTCGATATCGCGGATCTCCATAGCTGCTTCCGTTTCAAGCCGATATTTGTTCACACCAACGATCACATCTTCGCCGGTATCGACACGAGCCTGTCGGCGCGTCGCGGCTTCTTCGATGCGAAGCTTGGGCATGCCCTGCTCTATCGCCTCGGTCATACCGCCCATACCTTCGACTTCGTCGATCAATTCATTGGCCGCGTTGTAGACACTCTCCGTCAGCGATTCCATGAAGTACGAGCCACCCCACGGATCGATGACCGCCGAGATACCAGACTCTTCTTGAAGGATCAGCTGCGTATTCCGGGCGACCCGCGCCGCGGCATCCGTCGGGAGCGAGACCGCTTCATCGTAGCCGTTCGTATGCAGCGACTGGGTTCCGCCAAAGACCGCGGCCATAGCCTCAATCGTCGTTCGAATGATGTTATTCATCGGATCCTGTTCGGTCAGCGACGCGCCCGAGGTTTGGCAATGCGTGCGGAGCATCGTCGACTTAGGATCCTTCGGGCTGAATTCTTTCTCCATGCGCTCAGCCCAAATTCGGCGTGCGGCGCGCATCTTGGCGACTTCTAGATAGAAGTTCATGCCGATACACCAGAAGAATGAGAGTCGTCCAGCGAACTTGTCGACGTCCATGCCCTTTGAGAGCGCGGCGCGCACATAGTCGAGACCATCCGCGATCGTGAACGCCAACTCCTGAACCGTCGTCGCTCCGGCTTCCTGCATGTGGTACCCGGAGATCGAGATCGAGTTGAACTTCGGCATTTCCTGTGCCGTGTACTCGATGATGTCCGCGACGAGCCTCATGCTAGGCGTCGGAGGATAGATATAGGTATTGCGAACCATGAACTCTTTGAGAATGTCGTTCTGGATCGTGCCAGCAAGCTTGCTGCGCTCAACCCCCTGTTCTTCCCCCGCGACAATGAAAGCCGCCAACACGGGGATGACCGCGCCATTCATCGTCATCGACACGGTCACTTCATCTAGCGGGATATCCTTAAAGAGGATCTTCATATCCTCAACGGAATCGATTGCAACGCCGGCCTTGCCCACATCACCGGATACGCGCTCGTGATCCGAGTCGTAACCGCGATGGGTCGCGAGATCGAAGGCAACGGACAACCCTTGCTGTCCCGCCGCGAGGTTCGCCCGGTAGAAGGCGTTCGATTCTTCTGCAGTCGAGAACCCGGCATATTGCCGGAGCGTCCAGGGGCGGTTCGCGTACATCGTTGCCCGCGGTCCGCGAAGGAAGGGAAAGATCCCCGGCATCGTATCCGTGTGCTCGAGGCCTTCAAGGTCTTCCGCCGTATAGAGCGCTCGAACGGGGAACCCGTCCGGGCTTTCCCAGGCGAGACCGTCCACGTCTTTATTACGAAGCTCTTTGCCCGCGAGGGCCCGCCATTCAGCCATCTGATCCGCAGCCTTCGTGCCGCCCTTCGGATTCGAATCCGCCATCCTGTTACCCTCTTTCGTCGTCTTGATCGCGGCCCACGAGGGGTCCGCGTCTCACGCATCCTGCGTGTACATTCCGCGTGCAGCGCGTCTTCCGGGTCGACATCGAAGTAGAGGTCGACGCCCATCGAATTTTCGCCCGCATTCGCACGTTCATTCGCAAACTGAGACGCGCGGCGCGCGAGTCTAGCAGCCCCGCGCGCGCCCACATCTCACCTATTTCCCGCGGACTTACATCGCCCGGCGATAACGGCCTCCCACCTCGAAGAGCGCGTCGCTGATCTGACCAAGGCTCGCGACCTTCACCGTATCCAACAACACATCGAAGAGATTCTCGCCGTCCTGTGCGGCCCGCTGCAGGCGGTCTAGCGCTGCCTGCGCCTCGTCGGCCCAGCGAGCATGAAACCCCGCAAGCGAATCGAGCTGAGCCTGCTTCTCGGCATCACTCGACCGTTGCAGGCTTTCGTCACCCAACTCCGGCAACTGCGGGTTTTTCGGCAGGAACGTATTCACACCGATAATCTCGAGTTCGCCGGAATGTTTTAGCTGCTCGTAGTGCATGCTCTCGTCCTGGATGCGGCCACGCTGATACAAGGTTTCCATTGCGCCCAACACGCCACCTCGCTCGGACAGGCTCTCGAACTCTTTCAGCACCGCCTCTTCCACTAGGTCTGTCAGCTCCTCAACAATGAACGCGCCCTGAATAGGGTTCTCGTTTTTCATGAGGCCAGCTTCGCGATTGATGATTAGCTGGATCGCTACGGCCCGCCTAACCGATTCCTCGGTCGGCGTCGTTACCGCTTCGTCATACGCATTCGTATGCAAGCTATTGCACTGATCCTGGAGCGCCGTCAAAGCTTGAAGCGTTGTGCGTATATCGTTGAAGTCCATCTCCTGGGCATGCAATGACCGTCCCGACGTCTGGATATGGTACTTCAGCTTCTGACTCTTCTCGCTTGCGCCGTAGCGCTCTCGCATAGCAACGGCCCAGATGCGCCTTGCCACACGTCCCATAACCGAATACTCCGCATCCAAGCCGTTCGAGAAAAAGAAGGAGAAGTTGGCTGCGAAGTCATCGATGGACATCCCGCGCGCTAAAAAATATTCACAGAACGTGAACCCATTAGCGAGGGTAAACGCCAGCTGGCTGATCGGATTCGCTCCGGCTTCAGCCATGTGATAGCCAGAGATCGAGACCGAATAGAAATTGGAAATATGTTCGCGGCAGAACGTTTCCTGGATATCGCCTTGCATCTTCAGCGAAAACTCCGTTGAGAAGATGCAGGTATTTTGAGCCTGATCCTCTTTAAGAATATCTGCCTGAACCGTGCCGCGGACATTCTGTAGCACCTCGCTTCGCAGTCGCGCGTAAGTCTCCGCGTCAACAACGCGATCTCCTGGAATGCCGAGCAGCCCTAATCCGAGTCCGTCATGCTCATCAGGCAATTCGCCTTGATAGGCCGGCAACGAACTCCCCTTGGCCTCGAGCTTCGCAGCAAACGCAGCGACCGCTGATTCGAGTTCGCCCGCGCCACGAAGATGACGTTCGACTCGCTGGTCAATCGCCGCGTTTAGAAAAAACGCGAGAACGGTCGGCGCGGGGCCGTTGATCGTAAGAGAGACCGACGTCGTAGCCGCCGAGAGATCGAATCCCGAGTAAAGCTTCTTTGCATCATCAAGGGTGCAAATCGAAACTCCCGAGTTTCCAACCTTCCCGAAAATATCCGGTGCTGCAGCGGGATTGCGCCCGTAAAGCGTCACCGAATCGAATGCTGTCGAGAGTCGCGCGGCGGACTGACCAGAGCTAAGAAGATGAAAGCGTCTATTAGTCCGCTCAGGGCCACCTTCACCAGCGAACATCCGCGCCGGGTCTTCGCCGTTCCGTTTAAAGGGAAACACGCCCGCCGTGAAGGGGAAGTAGCCTGGCAAATTTTCAAGGGACAAATATCTCGCGAGATCACCCCAGTCGTCACTGCGCGGAATCGCAACCTTGGGAATGGTCATTCCAGACAACGTCGCGACGCGGTTCTCCACCTCTATCGACCGACCCCGCACTGCATAGCTTTGCTTCTCCGCCTTGTACTGTGCACGACGCTCGGGCCACTCCGACAGCGCTTCCGCAAGCCGGCCGTCGACCGATTCCACAGCATGCGTGTAGCCCGCAATGAGCGCGCCGACGACCACATCCGAATTATTCTGTGCGGCGGCAACGGCACCGAGCGGCCGCACGGGCTCGAAACCGAGACTCCCAAGCACACGAGCATGACCGTCCGCTAAGGCGGCTTGCTTGGCCCACGACTCAACCGACGCACGATAGGCACGCAGCGATTCTGCCAATTCCGCGAGATACCGCTGCCTCGCGGCAGGAACGAGACCACTCGCCTCAAAGCTCTGCAACTCGATCGGCGATCCGACAGAACGGTTCTC
>Ga0115569_10003984_pt1 | contig 10755 bp, 7 predicted proteins | sample COGITO_mtgs_1205_2_FD_87295 | JGI IMG/M metagenome (GOLD analysis project Ga0115569, IMG submission 87295) | Pelagic marine microbial communities from North Sea - COGITO_mtgs_120503 | ecosystem: Environmental > Aquatic > Marine > Epipelagic | place: Germany:Helgoland, sampling site Kabeltonne...
ATTTCGATGTATTTGGCCACCGTAGTGGCTTTGCGGGGCAAGGATGAATTCAATCTAGTGATTCCTTACGTGCGGTTTAACCCGCAGAATATTGAAAGCCAACTGGTGGTGGTGGACACCAGCGCATTGATTGATGGGCGCATCGCAGCGATCTGTGAAAGCAAGTGGATGGGGCATGCCTTGTTGATCCCTCGCTTCGTCTTGAACGAGCTGCAGGGGATTGCGGATTCTTCCGATACGATTCGAAAGGAAAAGGGGCGCAAGGGCTTGGATGTGTTGAATCGTTTGCGTCAAATGAAGCATGTGGACTTGCGCATTCATGAAAGCGACGTCGAGCGTTCGGAGGCGGTGGATTCCAAGCTGGTCTTTCTAGCCGAAGCGATGAAGGCAAAGCTGCTGACCACCGATTACAATCTGGCAAAGATGGCGGAGTTTCATGGGGTCGAGTGGTTGAACATTACCTCGCTGGTAAAGGCCTTGAATCAGGAGGTTTCCATCGGGACGCGTGTGAGTCTCGAGCTCGTGCGTGCCGGCAAAGATGCCGGGCAGGCGATTGGTTATTTGCCCGACGGATCGATGGTAGTGGTCAATGGCGGGCGCGCGCAAGTTGGCCATGAAGTGCGTGTGGAGGTGGACTCGGTGGTCCCGTCCTCGGGGGGCAAGATGGTTTTTGCCACTTATCGGGCTAATGCGATGGACGAGTAGCTGCCCATCGGCGTGCTGTTAAAAAAGCGTCAAAGCCTGTCGATCTACGGTATCGTCTTGAGTTATTGGCCGTTGTGCGCTTTAATCTTCCCAGCTCGGGCTTTCCGAGCGTATATTATAAATAATAACTAAATAAGGAATATATCATCATGCAAAAACAAAGCAAAAAAGGATTCACTCTCGTTGAAATCATGATCGTTGTGGTCATCATCGGTCTGCTCGCTGCAATGGCCGTGCCCGCGTTCCAGAAGGTGCGCACCACTTCGCAAACCAAGACGATTACAAACAATCTTCGTCAGCTCGCGTCTGCCGCGGATCAGTACTTTCTCGAAAATGGTTTAACTACGGTTGCTTCTGCTGATTTGGTTGGTACAGATAAGTATATCAAAACGCTGTCACAAGTTGCTGGCGAAAGCTATACTACACCTATCGAACCAGGCTCAGACATCGTGGCTTCTAACGGTGCTCCTGGCACTATCTCCATTGAGTTCTAGGCTGATCTTTAGATTGCTGAAATTATTACAGCCGTCCACTAAAGTGGGCGGCTTTTTTTATGCTTCAATTTAATCCACATAGGCTTTTGTTGTTTGTTGGTTCGGTCCTGTTGGCTTGTTGTCTCGGTTTTGGGATGTTTAATTCAGCAGCCGCCATTCAGTTGGTCCAGCATGGCGGCTATTGGTTGATATTGCTCACTTTCCTGCTGTTGTTGCTTAATTTGTATCAACGTGTGAGGGCGCGCACAATGGGAGCTTGGTTGCCGCGTAAGCAATGGCGCCTGCCTGCGGGCTATGTTCTTATTTGCACCGCTCTGTTGCTGATGATGCAGCCGTCGGGGTACAAGATTACCATGGATGAGCCGGTGTTGGCGGCGACCGCATTGCAAATGCACCTGGAGAAGGAGGTCATGACGGTGGCCCGCGGCTATGAAGTCAACGGAGTGTTTAGTCTGCTCGGCGGCTATGTGGATAAGCGGCCCTATTTTTTCCCTTTTCTTGCCAGTTTACTGCATGATTTAACCGGATACCGTGCGTTGCAGGGCGTGGTACTCAATGGCTTGCTCGCGCCACTGTTCTTGTCGTTGCTATTTGTCGTGGGGCGATTTTTTTGGAAGGATTGGGGCGGTTATTTAGCGGTTGGGCTATTCATGACTGTGCCACTTTTGGCTATGAATGTGAATGGGGCTGGGTTTGAACTGCTGAACTTGGTGATGATTCTCGGCAGCTCGATCGCCGCGTATACCTATCTACAACGGCCGAGCTCCAGGCGGATGGATAGCTTGATCTTGATGGGTCTGCTACTGGCGCAGACGCGTTACGAATCGGTGTTGTATGTGTTGGCAGTCGGGTTGGTCATTGCTGTGGTCTGGCTGAGGCAGCGAGCGATCGAGTTAACCTGGATCGCGATTGCCGCTCCGCTGTTACTGATCAGTTTTCCGTTGCAGCAAATTATTTTCGATGACTACGAGGGCCTGTGGCAGCTTGATCATCACGGTGTGGATCGACCCTTTTCTTTGGCTTTCGTGCTGTCGAACCTGTCCCGGGCAGGGCTGTACTTTTTTGCAATGAATCGACATCAGCCGAACAGTCTTCTGCTGTCTCTCTTATTTGTCGCGGCATTGGTCGGGTTGGCGTATCTAATCGTGCGGCGTCGCCTTCGACTCGACCTCAGTGGGAGTGGTGCACTTGCCTTACTCGCATTTGCAGCGGTTGTGCTGGGTAATTTCAGTATTCTCATGGCTTACCACTGGGGGCAGATTGACGACATTGTCGCCACTCGTCTGGTGCTGCCTTTTCTTTTACTTCAGGTTGTGGCTGTGGTGTCTTTTCTATCTCTGTTTCAACGGTTCAAGGCCTGGGGCGTCGTGTGCTTCTCTCTGATCTGCGTCTTTTTCATTAGCGTGACGCGCCCACTCTGTGCGCGCAGTGATTTTCTGATCTCGGGCATAGCCCACTTGGAGGTGAATTGGCTTCAGGAGCAGGTGCGTGCGCGACAGGGGCAATCAGTGCTGTTTATTAGCAATCGGCATTTAGTGCCGATAATCGAGCAGGTATCGGCGCTCACAGTTGACGATGCCATCAGTGGCAAGGCTCGTCTTGATTTGCATCAGCGTTTGGGGACCTTTAGCGAGGTGTTGATTGTGTATATTAGACCATTCGCAGTGGGTGCAGAGGTGTCCTCCGATCTGGAGCCAGTGGCGCGGGTAGAAGCGGCGTTAAATGAGGCATTTGAAATGGAAACGCTCGAGGAGGATAAGTTAACTGATCAGGTCGCGATTCGGCTCGCACGTCTAACGCGTGTGCGCTTGGATGAAGGCGAGCGGCTTGATGTTAATTTGGGCCCAGGGCGTACCGCATTCACGGATGGGCACGCCTATCGTGAATTCTCGAAGAGTCTGCCATGAAGCAGTGGTTAACAGATATAAGTGTTATGTTGCAGGCGAAGCATAGTCGTTTCCGGATTGGCTGTGCGGTGGTTTGCGCGCTGATTGGTCTGTTGGTGCTCTGGCGAGTCGAGCCGGAGCAGGCCGTGGTATTGGTGCGCTACGCGGGCTATTACTTGACGCTTATCGCGTCGATCGGATTGGCAGTTTATATGATCCAAGGGCTCCGGGCTGGCGTTTTCAGTGGGCTTTGTGCAAAGGAACTCAAGGTCGGCGCGCTTGCGGTGGTGGCCGGGAGTTGGGTGCTGTTCGTGCATGCGGATTTTGATTACAAAATCGCAATGGATGATTACCTGCTTGCTGGCACGGCGAAGCAACTGCATGAGACTCGGGAAGTGGCGCGCACAGATTTTGGGCGGTACATGGGGAGCACGTTTATACCGATCTCGGTTGAGGTGGATAAGCGCCCATGGTTTTACCCTTTCGTCGTGGCGACGTTGCACGATCTAGTCGGCTACAGGGCAGCTAATCCGTTTATTGTGAATGCCTGTGCGGGGATTGCCTTCTTGGCCGGGGTGTATCTGTTTGGGACCTTGCTGGGAGGGAGCTTTGCGGGCGCATGTGCGGTGCTGTTGTGGGCGACATCCCCTTTGCTGGCGCAAAACGCAACGGGGGCCGGCATGGAAATGCTCAACCTGCTGATGTTGCAGGTTCTATTCTTGCTGGCCGCATATTATTTAAGAAAGCCCTCAAGCACGCTCGAAGGCGCTCTGAGTTTGGCTGCGGTGTTACTGACTTATTGCCGGTATGAATCTGGGCTGTTTCTGGTCCCTGTCATCCTTGTCATTTTGATGGGCTGGTGGCGCGGGAAACAAATCCTGCTCGCGTGGGGGTCGGTTTTAGCGCTGCCTTTGTTGCTCGGCGTGGCGCTGCAGACGCGTATCTATGCCGCAACTGAAGCGTCTTGGGAGTTGACTGCCGGGGCGGTATCCCCTTTCAGCCTGAGCGCCTTGCTCGAGAATTTCCCTCATGCCCTGCATTTCTTTTTTAGTGCGGACGCCGGGCTGGCGAATTCTCTATTGCTAAGCGTCTTGGGGGTGCCTGCGATGTTGGCCTTCTTTGTGATGCTGAGAACCGAGTCTGTGAAGTATTGGAAGCGCAACCCAGCCGGTATTGTGACTGCGCTGTTTGGCTTTTTCTTGCTCGTGCATTTGATCGTCGTTTTGAGCTTTCATGCCAGTAAACTCGATAGTCTGTTTGTTTCCCGGTATGCGTTGCCGTTTCACTGGTTACTGGTTTTTTCGCTGGTCGGATTGCTCGCATATGTCGCAGAGAAAAGGCCTGGAGTGTGGCGCGTAGTTCTGGTCTTAGTTTTGTTGTTCACTCTGGTGTCTACCTTGCCCAAGAATGCCCAGGCGATCTTCTCGAATAACAATTTTATTGTTCGAGAGTATAATTGGATGGAGTCCCTAGGTGAAGATAGGATGGCGCCGAAGAGTTTAGTGATTGATCAATATACCGCGCCATGGGCATTGCGTGAGTGGGCGGCACTGGAGCCGCAAGTTGCGCTGTTGAGCTCGGCGCGTATTGCGAGTGAATTGCAATCAGGCAAATATCCTGCCGCTTATGTCGTGGAACGCATGCATTACGAGGGGAGTGGGTTTGTGGCAGATAATCCCCTCATTGCTCAGTTGCATAAGGCATTCGCGATGGAACTGGTTGAAGCGCGCAGCTTTCGGCCTTTTGAATTAACTCGCCTCTATCGACTGACTGGTTATCGACCACAAAAATGACAACAGAATTTGCAGAACAGACTTATGACCTCGATCTTTTGTCCGGCAGCCAGGATGCGTGGGATCGTTCGGAAGGATTGCGTTTTGTGTACGGTGAGATTTATCGGGGTATTCGTGCTCGCTGCAGCACTGACGGCGCTATGCTTGAAATCGGCTCGGGAATCGGTGTGAGCAAGGCCTTCTTCGATAATCTGGTGACGAGTGATGTGGTGAAGACGCCTTACGTGGATCGTGCCATCTCGGCCTATGAAATTGAACCTGATGTTGGCGGCGCGTGGGCCAATATTTTCGCGATCGATGTGTTGCACCATCTTAAACAGCCGATGCGCTTTTTCGAAAGCGCGGCGGCTGTCTTGAAGCCGGGAGGACGGATCATACTGGTGGAGCCCGCGGCAACTTTAGGCGGGCGTGTCTTTTATTCGCTCTGCCATCATGAGCCGATTCAGCCACAGTTGATCGTGCCGTCATTCGAGTTCGAGGCGAATGGGCCGGATGGTGAATTTGCGAATATGGGCATGGGCGTAGGCGTATTTATGAGAAACCGCGAACTGGCTGAAGCGCTGTTGGCTGAGTGGGGTTTGCGCTGTAAAGAGGTGAGCTTCCAGGATGTGTTCGCATACCCGCTGACCGGCGGTTATTCGAAGCCTCAATTGCTGCCGACAATTGCCCTGCAAGGCTTGCTGAAATTAGAGCAATATCTGCCGCAATGGTTCTATCGCTTATTTGGTTTAAGGATGGTGGTTGTGTTGGAGAAAATATAACAGCGTGTGCGGAATCTACTAGATGCAAGTTTGCGCTGGGGACGTATGCAGTGGAGCAGCAGAGTGATCGGCTTGGTGGTGTTTGTGTATGCCTGCGCGTTTAGCCTTCAATTTATTGGGGATTATCTGGGGCGTGCGCCGGTTTTGGATGGTCGGGAGAATTTAGCTTTGGCAGTCGAGTTTGCTGGCACGGGGCTACCTGATGGCCCGTTGTACCGCGCGATGTTATATTCGTGGGTGCTTTCGCTATTGCCTGTGGACGTTGAGCGGCTTCCTCAGTTGGCGCTCCTGTTCGGTGTGTTTTGCCATTTGTTGAGTGCATGCTTGGTGGGGACGATTGCTCAGAGGTTATGGCAGCAGCGGTCAGCGCGGCTGCTGGCTGCTACTCTGTATGGGGTATATCCGGTCGCCTTGTACTTCTCGGTTCAGGTGTTGGATATTACCTTTTCAATAACGTTGTTTTTGGCCGGATTATATTGCCTGCTGGCAGCGCTTGATATAAGAAGCGGGCGTCGCTCTTTCAGGCGCGTGTTTTTACTGATTGGCGCAGGTGCCTTGGGGGGCTTGGTAGTGCTGGCACGACCTAATTTTCTGCCGCCAGTGTTGCTGTTTCCAATGGTTCCACTGCTCTTCAGCGCGCTGCGTGGTCGACGCTCCGCGCCTCCTATAGATCGTGGGATTCGTAGCTGTCTGCTGGTGGGGCTTGCTTTGTCGGGGGTGCTGAGCGCACAGGGGCTGTTGAATTATCGTCATTGCGGGCAGTTTCGGCTGCTACCGTGGCAGGGGGCTTACAACTTGTATGCGGCCAATCGAGATGGCGCGAATGGGCAGTTTTATAAGCAGCGTGTCTCGTTCGATCAAATCCCGGCGGGGATGAATTCCACACGCTTGGAATCGGAGTATTTATATCGCGAGTCGCATGGTATGGATGCCGAGCTGGATGTTCGCGCAATGAATGCGTATTGGCGGGCTGTGGTGTTCCGTGAAGTCGGAGCGGATCCAGTGCGTTGGATTGCGTTGATGGGTAAGAAAATCGTCTACCTCTTTAATGATTGGGAGCAGTATAATAATTTGACTTATGCGTATCACAAGGAGCGCTTTTCGCTGTTACGTTGGAACCCCCTAGGCTGGGGGTTGCTGTGTTTGGCCGCATTGGGTGCTTTGATGCTCGGAGGCAAGCAACTGCCAAAGGATGTGGGACTCATGCTCATGCTTCTGTTTGTCGCGTATGCAGCAGGGGTGTTGTTGTTTTTCGTGAGTGCACGGTTTCGTTTGCCGCTGGCACCCTTGTTGTGCGTGTGTGCCGGTGGGCTGGGTGCGCTTCGTTTTCCGCAATTAAAACAGATCTGTTGGCGGCGCTACGCATGTCTGTGTACTGGGATTTTTGCTGCAGGGGCATTGTTGTACGGCGATTGGTTTGGCGCCCAGGATGACGCGACGTTTATTCAAGATGAATTATTGCTAGCGAATGCCGCGACGCGCCTCGGAGAGGATGCGGCGGCCTTACGGTTCGCGGAGGCGGTGCTGGGGCGTGATGGGAGCCGCGAGGAGGCGCGTCGGATTCAAGTCGCGAGTTTATTTAACCTGTGGCTGGTTGCGGACACGGATGCCGTGAAGGAGTCACTTAGGCTACGATTAGGAAGCGAGCTGTTGGTTCTTCGGAGTCATGATGCCTCAAGTCTATTTATTTCAGGAGTGTACGCGTGGACGATCAATGATCATGAGGGCGCGCTGGTTTCGTGGCGTGAGGCGATACGACGTTTTAAGTCCGAGGCTCTTTTTAGTGCCAGAGCGCTACAGGCGGTGGGCGCAGGGGGATTCTTTGCTGAGAATGACTCTGGGGTCGACCAGCTGAAAAAAATATTAAATCCGTGATGGGGGTTTACTCTGTTCGTTGAGCCGGCAATAAATCATCTAGATGCACGCTTCAGCCGACACTCCTCAATCAACATGCTGGACCCGTTGTGGTTTGGTACTTTACTTGGTAATCGTTTGCATCGGATTCTCAACGGTCGGTGACTATGGCATGACTTGGGATGAGCCGTTTCGCTTTAAAGGCGGGGACTCGAAGTTGGCTTATTATCAGTCATGGTTCTCTGGGGAGCCGATGGAGTCGCCGAAGGATAATTATCCGGGAGTGTTTGATTTGCCGCTGGCGCTGGCGGACGAGTGCTTGCCTAATCTTGGCACGCGCAGTGAAAAAGGGCACGTGTGGAGCTTTTGTTTCGGTTTGCTAGGCTTGCTGGCGGCTTGGCGATTGACTGCGCGAATTGGAGGGGAGCGTGCTGGATTCTGGGCCTTGCTGCTTCTGGTCACTGTGCCCCGCTATTATGGCCATATGTTTTTTAACCCTAAAGATATACCACTGGCAGCCACCTATTTGCTGGGGTTGTGGGCATTGGTGGAGCTGTTTTCGAAGTTGCCGCGTCCGTCTTGGCGTGCGGTTCTTTGGGTTGGGTGTGCGGCGGGCTTGGCGATGTCTGCGCGTATCGCGGGGCTATTGATTCTAGGCTATTTTGCGCTTTTTGTTTTTCTGTATCTTTGCGTTAAATACGTTGCTGCGCTGCGTGCTGAGCGAACCGTTACTCGTGTAGAGGTGGTTAAGGATCTGGGCTATTGGTCGATCCGTGGCGCGACATCGGGTGTGGTAGCGTTGCTAGTGTTGTCTGTTTTTTGGCCTGCAATTCATACGAACCCAGTTGAGCGAATGGAACAAACCGTTGAGACCGTTCAGAGCTATGGCTGGGGCGGAGTTGTCTTGATGGATGGTCATTTTTGGCAGGCATCCGATCTGCCGTTTTATTACATTCCATATTGGTTGCTGTATACCATCCCTGAGTCGGTGCTGATCTTAATTGGTCTCTCGCTTCTGTTCGGGGGAATGTCGCTGTTGCGTTATCGGCGCACCGGGCAATGGCCGAGTGCTTCGGAGCTATGGCCGAGGCTGTTACTGGTCTTTGCAGTGCTGTTTCCGCTGTGCTATCTGCTGTGGAAGGATCCGGTGTTGTATGATGGCATGCGGCATTTCCTGTTTGTGGTGCCTCCGATGGTTTGTGTGGCTGCGTTGGGCTTGGAATGGATGTTGCGTCGAGCGAAAGCCGCTGGTCGACAGTTGCTGAGCGTGGGCCTACAAGGCGGGGTTGGGCTCGCATCACTGGTGGTCATCATCGAAATGGTCTCCTTGCACCCTTACCAGTATGTGTATTTTAATCAGATTTCAGGAGGGCTGCCCGCCGCCTATATGCGGGATGAAACCGATTACTGGGGGGTCTCACATCAAGAAGCGGCTGAGTGGTTGAATCAGTATGTCGAGGCAATCGATCCAGCGGGCGGGCGCGTGTTTAAAGTACATCAGCGCTATACACGGTGGATGTTGCAGGAGGCGCTCGATCCGAATCGTTTCGAAATGTGGCAGTCTAGAGAGGGAGCCGATTTCTTTGTCTCCATCACTCGCTTTAATTTGCACAGCAGTTACCCGGAGGCGAAGCTACTACATGTTGTCGAGCGACAAGGCGTGCCGCTCTGTTTTATCTATACCTTAAGTGACGAGGATCCCAAATGAGGATTTTAATCGAAGCCCATCACCCTGCGCATATTCACTTCTGGAAATACCCAGTTCGTGAGTTGATTGACCGAGGGCATGAGGTATTGATGATTGGCCGTGATCGGGACGTCATGCGTCGATTGTTGGAGGTCTATGATTGGATTCCTGCTGAGATTCCAACACGCAGGACGGGAAAGAATAAATTTCCTTTGGTTGAGATGTTGGAGCGGCAGTGGGCTGTGGCTCAGGCGATTCGCCGCTTTAAGCCTGATGTGATCGCGAGTTTAATGGGTAGCTATACGCAAAGTGCGAAGCTGCTGGGGGTGCGAAACCTGGTATTTACAGATTCCGAGTTTCAGCATTTTAATCATCGAATCGCTCATCCATTTGCAGATGAAATCCACACGCCTGATTGTTTCTATAAAGATCTGGGCAGGAAGCAGTGGCGTTATCAAGGTATTCATGAGTTGATTTTTTTGAGCCCAGTTCGCTTTGTTCGGGATGCTTCGTTTTTAGGCCGCTATCCCCAGTTGCAGTCGGATCACTATATTGTGCTGCGTCTGTCTGCTTGGAATACGTTTCATGATTTAGATCATGTGGGCATCGGTGATCAGGTGTATTCATTTGTTGAGCGTGTTAAGAATGATTATCAAATTGTGATCTCTGCGGAGGAGAGCAAAGTCCCGCCTGGGCTCGAGGAGCATGCGTTAACCGTGGCACCTGAGGATTTTCACCAGCTTCTTGCGCACTCTCAATTTGTTCTGAGTGAGGGTGCTTCGACTGCGAGCGAGGCTGCTTGTTTGGGTGTCCCTTGTGTTTATGTAAATAGCACGGAAGCGCGCGGGTATCTTCGTCTATTGGAAGATCGCTATCAATTGATTCGAGGATTTTCTGAGCCAGTTACAGGTATTGCGGCTGCTTTGGAGTGGCTGGATTCGTTGAATGATCCTGCCGTTCGTCTTCAATTCGTTGAAGTGGCCACTGGTTTTGTTGAGGATTCAATTGACCTAGTAGACTATGTTATTGAGCAATTAACGCGTGAGAGCTGTTAGTTGCTTGTTTCGTGTTTCGCTCCTTTGTCATAGAAAAATAAAGGCAGTGCTAGTATTGCGAGTATGATGTAGGATTGAATCCTAATTGATAGTGCGATGAGTGCTGCCGCTGCTGCTGGGACTCCGAATCCTGCGCCGATAAACCCAAATGCGACTTCCCTTAGGCCTAGATTTCCGGGGGTAACAGAGATGTAGAATGTGATCCGGTATAAGGTATAGAAAAGTATAATGATCGGGAGGCTTAGCGGGTTCGAGATCTGGTCAAAGTAGCAACTGAAGATGGTTGTCATCAGCACGAGAGAGAAAAGCGATAGGATGAAGAAGGGGATGTAAAACCCGGGCTGACTGATATCTGAGCAGCGCGTCCGAAATTCTTTTAGCCAGTTGATTAATTTTCCTTTTGTGTTGTTTTCTGGCAGGGGGAAGTGGCGAAGCTTTGAGAATGCAAAAAGAGCAGCACTGCCGCATCCGATGAAGGTGAGTGCGGCGAGTAGGAACGTTTTCTCGTAGGCAACCCATA
>Ga0115569_10003985_pt1 | contig 10755 bp, 9 predicted proteins | sample COGITO_mtgs_1205_2_FD_87295 | JGI IMG/M metagenome (GOLD analysis project Ga0115569, IMG submission 87295) | Pelagic marine microbial communities from North Sea - COGITO_mtgs_120503 | ecosystem: Environmental > Aquatic > Marine > Epipelagic | place: Germany:Helgoland, sampling site Kabeltonne...
AAATGCAAATTTAAGAAAAGCCACAAGAGTAAACCAGCACGGGGTGAGTCGAAAGCGCATCCCACACTTATATCAATCAGGATCGGACATTAGTGGGGTGACTCTGTAAATACTACTCAGATTCGCCGCCTTTGTCGTCGTCCAGCACCGCCATCAGCTACGCCACACGGACACATTTGCTGCGGGGATAAATAAGGACACCCATAGTTTCAGGCGCTGGTGAAACTCCAAGGGTGTTCCATCGTGCCAGGCGCTAACAACCTGCACTGAGCACCTTCAAAGCCACAACAGTCGCTCGGCTTCATACTTGTCAGCAAGCAATGGTCTGCAGGTGCGAAGAGCCAAAAGGCACTCGCTTCCGCCACGGTCACAAAATTCAGGCTCAATCGTTCCAGTCAGAAGCGATGCAAATAACGTGTCAGAGTCCAATTATTTGCCAAATATTTGCCAATTCTAGCTCAAATTGACGCGTATCCCTGCATTAAGCCGCAATTCGACTTTTCCGTAAGGCGCTCATAAGTAGTATTAAGTGAATTGACGTGCAATATTAGGATTTCTACTTCTCGGTTCGAATCCCTCCCTCTCCGCCATTGGAACGAAGCTCAAGCAAATGATTTGCGAAGCGAGCGGGGGATGAGAAGGTCGTTCGACGGAAGGAGCTCCGCGACTGGGGAAGGGGCACACGCAGTGTGATCGCGAACCGATGAGGCGCAGGCTCACCAATTCCTCTTTTTTCGCCATTTTAAGACGCAGTCACCGAAAGGGGCGGGGGCATGAGTGTGCAGGTTCGATTCTCCCTCTTCGCAATTGGGCAAGGGCGCTTTCTGCCGATTTGAAATGGAAAACCGGCACTTTATGATAAAGCGCAGGTTCAAAACGAACCCCAGTCAGTCTAGGATCGTGGCGTGCCGCTTTAGCAAACTTGCGTGGAGCGAATTGTTGTACTGATGGACATTGCGTTGCTAGGGCTCTGAGCGTTGGCTGAAGCTTCACGCTGCCGTTTTTAGGGCCAGGCTGTAGTCAATCCCGCGTGGAGCGAGTTGTTGTAGTGATGGACATTGCGTTGCTAGGGCTCTGATCGTTGGCTGAAGCTTCACGCTGCCGTTTTTAGGGCCAGGCTGTAGTCAATCCATCGCGTTCTCGGTTGAGAAATGCGGCTAGACACTGGCCCTCAACATGGCCATCGCCCGTCGCCGCCAAGTGATGCGCTAAGCGCACGGCAAACACATCTATCGCAAGTTAATGTTCGAAGGCGGCTGTGTGGTATTGTCTAGGCGGGTGCTTTCATTGCCCTTAGCGAGTCGGCTGATTCCGCGATTGCGTTGATTCGTGCGCGTTGAAAAAAAATAATGATTGCAACGTTAGTTCTGTGATGAACCCAGGCACTGTGAGTGCTGGAAGGGGTGTGCCGATAAATCGTTTAAATAAGAACTTTACATGGTTGCGGGAGGGAAATAGATTTTTAACGGTTTTTGGGGAAATTAAAAATCAACAAAAAAATGTTAAGTAAATTACGTGCATCGTTGAGTGTTGTCTTACTGCTGCATGGTTCGGTTAGTGCCGATCCGGCGGTGTCGGATGTTGTTGCATCTAAGGGTGCGAGCACAACTCTGGTTGATTTGGGCGGTGGCGAGACTTTAAAGCTAAAGTGGATTGCTGCGGATGTCTTCGAAATGGGGAGTCCTACTTGGGAGTCCGGTCGCGGTAGCGACGAGCGCCGACACCTTGTGACTTTGACTGAGGGCTATTGGTTGGGCGAGACGGAGGTAACTCAGGCGCAGTGGCAAGCGGTGATGGGGAGCAATCCTTCTTACTTCAGGGGCTCGAGTTTACCCGTGGACAAAGTGAACTGGCATGATGCGATGAAGTTTTGCCTCAAGTTAACCGAGCGTGAACGTGCAGCCAGTCGTTTGCCCGAGGGTATGGCGTATACTCTGCCGACAGAGGCACAGTGGGAGTATGCGTGCCGCGCGGGTGTGATGGGGGCATATGCGGGCAGTCTCAAAGAGATGGGATGGTATTCTGCGAACAGCGACGCCAAGACGCATGCTGTTGGACAAAAGCTTCCGAATGCCTGGGGCTTTTATGACATGCATGGCAACGTGTGGGAGTGGTGCATTGATTGGTCTGGAGACTATCCGAGTGGCAGCGTTGTTGATCCTAGAGGTGCAAGGTCGGGCATCGGCCGCGTGTTGCGGGGCGGTAGTTGGTTCAACTTTGCAAGTTTCTGTCGCGTTGCCTACCGCGGCATCAGCGGTCAGGGCAATCGCAATTTCTATAGTGGCTTCCGCTTGGCCCTCAGCCGCTAGTTTCCGGATGGTAGAATCGCAGGGTTTTCGCCCAAGAGTTGTGTTCGTTTGGGGCATGCGATTGGAGGTGTCATTGAAAATAGGCTACCAATTTTCAGTGATTGGCGAGTGGGCACGGATCTCGATGCAGCGGGCCTGCGCTGATTCGGAGCTATTTTCGGTTTTATTTGTCGATTTCCCTTATCGTCGAGCTAACAGAACCGTTTGTCCATTTATCGGGTCTACTTCAGGCGGCCCTAAATGTGTGTAAATGAACCCCGTTTCCCGTCTTGAACTACCTTAAGATAACCGAAAAGCAAAAAGGCAATTGTCGCTTGAATAGCTGCCAGTAGTGGTTTTAGGGGCGGCTTTATTGAGATCGTACTTGCTTGACGAGGAATATTTGAATGTTATCGGCTATTCATCAATTGTGCGCACACCGTTGCGTCTATGCGGTGTTTAAAAGAATTCAGGTTACTCTTTCTTGTCGAAGGCTTCACCACTCTCGTTGGTGCCTATTGCTAGCCAATTAAGATAAAACTATCATTAACCTACTGAGCTAACTATGTATCCTAGAATCAAAAATTTATTAACAAAAACACTTATCCCAGTTCTCGTGTCGTTAGTTTCGAGTAGTGTTCTCTTTCTCACGGGATGTACTCAATCTGAAAATAAAGAACTGAAAGTCGGTACGAACATTTGGATCGGCTATGAGCCCGGTTACATTGCTGAATTAGAGGGGCTTTATCAGTCAACGCCCGTAAATATGCGTCAATTCACCTCAGCGACCGAAGTCATGAGGGCGTTCCGCAATCGGTTAATTGATGTTGCAGCGTTGACCTTAGACGAAGCCTTGCAGCTTGCGCAGCATGATGACGACGTTGCGGTCATTTTAGTTGCCGATATTTCCGATGGTGCCGATGTGATTATGGCTCGGCCTGAGATTAAAACGGTGAGTGGTTTAGCGGGCAAACGAGTTGCGGCAGAAGGCTCGGCGGTCGGCGCCTTCATTATTGCGAGAGCATTCGAACAACATCAAGTGGATCCAAAATCTGTGGATGTGGTGTCCGTCACTGTCGACGAAGCGGTTGCCGCTTACGATAACAATCAGATTGATGCTGTAGTTACGTTCGAGCCATTTCGCACAAAACTGCTAAACGCTGGAGCGGTCGAAATATTCAGCAGCAAGCAGATCCCGAACGAAATTGTAGATGTGTTGGTGGCTCGTAAATCTGCGATTGAAGAAGACGCAGCATCATTACGAGACTTTGTGGCAGGATGGATTGCCGCGGTTGAACTGATTAAGACGTCGCCAGAAAAAGTGAATCCAATCATTGCCCGTCGTCTGGAGATTACCATTGAAGAGGCGGAGCTCGCTTATGATGGCCTCAAATTGCCGGATCTTGCCACCAATCAGTCGCTCTTGACGGGCCAGGACCCCACATTGACCCTAGTGGCGGGAACGTTAAACCGCTTATTACTTGAACAGGGCCTCATTGAAAAAAGTGTCTCTGTAGACGATCTATTTAGTGGAGTGCTGGTAAAAGGCTTGTAGACATGAAGGCGCTACTAAGTATACGGTTTGTAGTGCCATTTTTAGCGGCGCTTATTATTATAAGTGCGACAAGTCTCGATGTTTATTTGACCTCGAAGCGTATCAATGCAAAAAAACTTGAGTCGATTATTGAGAGTTTGAGATTCAGTGCGATTCAAACGCAAGGTAATATTAATCGAGCGCTCCGGCGTGATGATTTTGTGGCAGCTAAGCAGTCACTTCTAGATTTAAATTATCTCTCGCTGATGAGCGCCGCTTATCTGGTTGATGATGAACTGTGTGTCAAACAATCAACCAATCTGAATCAGGTAAACTTATTTTGTTCTGAACTCAATATCGTTGATGATCAAAAATTAAGCCGCGTACGCGATACACACATAGGTGTCGTTTTTGAGGAAGTAGAGCAGCAGCGGGCATTTGCCGTTTATCCTATTGATAGGTCTCGGGTAAATAATGATTTGAGGCCAGCAGTGTGGCTACTGGTCGTCGTATTTGATTACGAAGATGATATACAGGCTCTCAGTAAAGAAATTCGAAGTTCTTCGATTCAAAGTGGTTTCATTACATTATCCTCATTTGTGTTGTTGTCGGCGGTGCTTCATGTGCTTGTCACACGTCGTGTCTTTAAGATTGTTAGTGCAACAAATCGCTACTTGTCGGGAGAAGTATCTGCCAGGACACGTCTGGCGGGTGATGACGAGCTTGGTCTTATTGGTTCTGCTTTTGATCGCATTGCTGATGCGGTTGAACAATCCCAAGAAGAGCTCAATTGTGTAAACGCAGAGCTAGAGAAGAACAACTATGAACTTAGGCTGCGGCAGTTGGCGTTGGATGAGCACGCGATTGTTTCTATTACTAATTTTGAGGGCGTGATTACTTACGCAAACCAGAAATTTTGTGATATCAGCCAATATCACCAATCAGAGGTTATAGGCAAGACGCACGCTTTTCTGAAATCAGGTGAACATGATGCAGATTTCTTTGTCGATTTATGGGAAACGATAACCTCTGGCGAGGTGTGGCAAGGGGATACCAAGAATCGAGCCAAAGACGGCAGTTCCTTTTGGGTTGCATCAACTATTGTGCCTTTAGTAGATCCCGAGACTCAGTCCTATCGTTACATTGCCATTCGAACAAACATAACTCAGCAGAAAGAGTTAAACAGCGAGATGCAAGAAACGCAGGTCAAGAACAAGCGTATGTACGGCATCATTGCGCATGAGCTGCGTACGCCAGTTGCTGCGATTTCAATGATGGCTCAAAATGGCGTGGATCAATGGGTTAAGGATCAAGGAGTAATCGATACTGCTGCGCATGATCTTTTGCATAGTATTGATGACATGAAGATGCTCGTCAACCCAGAGCTTAAGCGTGCAATGCGCCTTGATTCAACAACAGTTTCCGATGTAAATAACGGCATCAATGCGATGGTGGCATCGGCGATTGCTGTGACGAATATACAATACCAGCAACTCACCACTCTGCCGGGCGAGATGCAACATGAGCGTTTCTCTACAGATACATACCGGGTTAAGGCGGCAGTCACCAATTTGGTGAGAAATGCTTGTCTGCATTCAGAGGGCTCGAAAGTTTGGTGCGTCACAAGCTTGGACGTTGATGATAAAGGGCAATCTATCATTCGTTGGACGGTGGGTGATAACGGTAAAGGTATCTCCGGTGTTAAGGTGCCAAATCTATTTAAACCTTTTGTACGCGGCGATTCACGTGCAGAGGGAACCGGTTTAGGCCTACATATTGCGAAGACATGGATCGAAGAATTGGGTGGAGATCTTATTTATCGCCAGTCGGTTCAGGGGAGTGATTTCATCCTTACCGTTCCAATGAAACGCATTCAGGGCAATCAAGCAGCAACCACTGACTCGTCTGAAAATGATGACCAGGAATATTTAAGGAGGGTGGCAAGCCAGTTGCGGCTATTATTTGTTGAGGATGACAAGCTGATCCAAAAGGTAACAGCTCATGTCTTGAAGCCGTTATTTGCAGAGGTTACTATCGCAAATGACGGTCAAGAAGGCTTGCAAATGGCTGCAGGTGATTACGACCTGATATTAACGGACTATTTTATGCCAAATCTAAACGGTGCGCAAATGAGTGCGACCTTGCGCGAACGAGGCGATCAGCGCCCGATTATTGCTGCCACTGCGGCAACGATTGGCAAAGAAGCAGACGACCTTATAGCATCTGGTGCCGACGTTGTTTTGCCGAAGCCGCTGAATGCGCAGGTCGTTCTAAAGTTAGTTGGTGAATTTATTGCGTCTGGCCGTTTTTCCCGATTAGACAAAATTGCGAAACGACTTCAATGAGTAGAGTCTCCTGTGCATCTAAGGCGGACAGGAAACCTTTTGAGTAGCCGGCTCGTGGCCGGCCCTCAATCGCAATAAAGCACTTCACTCCGCCTATAAGCTTGCTCGCTGCACTTAGGTTCTTCATCGCGAAGTAAATGAAGAAGTGACTATTCGCATTATCCTTTCTTTGTGCACCGATCAGTTGCTTTAGTCTGCAATCGTCAGGCTTTCAAGAAATGCTCAAGCTGGCTGAAGCATGCGACGTAAGCGCTCAGTGTAATGTAGGAGTTGTGTGCGTCCTGGGTAAGGGGATTGCGGAGGATTGTGGGGCAAGCAGTGTAGTGGTTGCTTGGTGCCGCTGAACAGGGGATGGCTAAGGCTCAGTATAATTTAGGTTTAATGTACGCCAACGGCCACGGCGTCGCAGAAGATACTGTCCGTGCTTATATGTGGCTCAACCTAGCAGCTGCGCAGGGAAATGAGGGCGCCAAGCAGAGTCAGAGCATGATTGTCGGGCGTATGACTAAAGAGCAGATTGCCGAAGCTCAGAAACTGTCTCGAGGGTGGACGGCGAAATTCGCCACACCTTAGGTTCGCGGTTTCTTGGTGAATTTAACACGGACCCCTGGGTGGATTGAAAACGTCTGCTCGGGCGCTGCGCACAGGATCTGGCATTTTTGACTAATCTAAGTGACGCTAACTCTTCAAGGGCTTAGTCAAAGCGTGGGTAGTTGTGTTTGACGCCGTCATCTTGCGTAGGCTGAACTGTGAGTCTGCTGAGTCGCCAACAGCAGCGCCGCATCACAGCAGCGCTGCTCCAGCATCCGCCGCATCCGCCGGCGCTACATAATCCATATTGAACACATACCACACCGTCGACGACTCGCGGCCGCAACTGATTTCCGGCAGTGTGACCGCAAAGCACACATGGTTTGGCAGGGCAATCGACAGCAAGAAGGCGTCCAGATCGATGCCCAAATCCTCTCCGCGTCCATCCGCATAACGTTCCCATGCCGCTTGCAACTCGGCACAACTGATTTCCGGTTGCTCGATCAGTCCCCCTAGCCACAGCCCCACCTGCGCCGGCGAGGCTTGATAAGTAGCAGGCCCACTGATCCGTTGCCCCGTCACCGGGCAGAATAAATTAAAATGACTGAGTTCGAGCGCTATAATTTCCATGCTTACAGTATAACGAGAGGATCAGACATTAGAGGTCCTATCGGTGTGTTTTTAGGGTTAGGCGATAAAAAATACATAGTCTACTAGTCTTCGGAATTTTAACTTTTTTGAAGTATAAATTACAATTAATTAAGAAAAGCAAGATCTAATCCAGAATGTAATTTTTTAATTATAAAGGAGGATTTATCTTTAATGTATAATGAGAAAGGACGAACTATAACCTAATCTCAGCGTGCCCGAAACCGCATATTGCCTATATGTTCTGTTGATATGCGCAATGCGTTGGTGTTGATTAGGGTCATAATTTTAGGGTCAGGCTATAATAGCCAATCGCTCATTGAGCTTTGCCAGTCCCCTTACTCAAGGAAGTCCATTGGCAGGTAGCAGACGAGCTTCAGCGTGCGGTAGCTGTGGGGATAGGGGTGAACATTGGCGTCGTAGTGCCGCTGAGTGTCTTCGATGATTTTGACAGCCACATGCTGACTCCAGGTCCCAGGCCCGCCGCCCCAACTATAGCACCTCAGGTGGATGGTGCCATCGATGGCCTGCTTGTGCGCGCGGTATTCAAAATAAGTGGCCTCACCGTGCGCATGCGTTTCACTCATCTGTACCCCAGGCGCCTGATTGGAATCACTGTGGTCGTGCAGTACCCGAAGTGAGTGACGTTATCAACGGTGCCTGCGGGAAATTCGCTCAACGCTTTGGATCCGAGGCGTTCAAATTTATTCGCACACCTGAGAAAGTCGATCAGAGGCTCCGATGAAGCTTTTGTTCGATCGTCGAGTGCGGTGAAGTGCGCATCGGAGACGGTATCGAGTTGCTCAGTTGAAACGTTCCACCTCTTGGGCGGGATGTTTACTTCTAGGCTATGGAAGGTTCCAGCAATTCGTCATACTTCTTTAGATGCGACTCCTTGCTGTCTCGTGGGAACCTGGAAGTGGGTCGCGCAGGCTGTCCGGTGTCATGTTGGAATTTAATCGGTGCAATTGACTCAAGGCCGTGCCGACCTCATGCGCGTGCTCGTTAATTTGAGTAATCGCATGTGAACTCGCGGAGCGCGTAAGTGCTGCGCAATCAACCGATGTTTAGTCCTTTAACTCGATTCGTTCGATACGGATGTTGAGGTCGCGTTCGTAGCGGCGAACCAATTTCATTTCGTCTTCGCCGGGGAGGGACACCGCGTGTCCGCATGCGCCCATACGCCCCGTGCGTCCTACGCGGTGGATATAGTCGTCAGAGCTCGACGGCAGGTCGACGTTGAAGATGTGTGTGACGCCTTGAATGTCTAGACCTCTGGCGGCGACATCGGAGGCGATGAGTATTTTGATTTGTCCAGATCTGAATGCTTCGAGTGCGTTTTGTCGTTCGAATTTACTCAAGCCAGCATGGAGCACGGCGACGTGCATGTGTCTGCGCTCAAGGTCGGCTCCGAGTTCTTCGGCGCTTTCGTTGCGGTGGACAAAGGCGATGGCTCGTTCGGGGCGGATGGTCTTCAGATATTGGTGCAGTGCGCGTGCTTTATTATGATAAGGTGCTTCGATGTAACTGTGCTCAATCGTCGGCACGATTTGTTGTGCTTTCGCTTGGAGCCATTGCACGTCTTTGCCGATGTCTTGCGCAGTGTGAAAGGCGTTTCCTTTTTCGGTGGCGGAGGTAAAGACTAATTGCCGCTGGTCGCGAGGTGTCATCTTCAGGAATGCTTCGAGGTCCTCGATACTGTCATCAGCCAGCATGTTGTCGGCCTCGTCGATCACGATCATGTGGCAGAGGTGTAGCTTAAGCTTACGCTGTATGCCGAGCTCGAGCATGCGCCCGCAGGTGCCGACGACGACATGCGGCTTTTTCTTTAACTTTTCTTTTTGACGTTGAACCGAAGCGTTTCCGATCAAGAGCTGGCTGCGAAGTTTTGATGTATGGCTAGGTTCGAGCGCACGGATGCATTCGTGGATTTGCACTGCTAGCTCCTGCGTGGGGGAAAGGATGGCAAGCTGTAGATCTTTTGTTTCGGCATCGATGCGTTCGAGTAGTGGGAGTAGGTAGGCGAGGGTTTTCCCGCTACCAGTTGGAGCGCTGAGCCAGGCGTCGTGCTGAGTATGGATGACAGGGTAGGCCTGAGTCTGGATGTCTGAGGGCGTGGTGATTTGCTGCTGTAGCAGTGCCTCGATATGACTTTCCGAGAGCCCGAGTTGTTTGAAAGAGCTCATGTGCGTGTCCGCTAGGGCTGGTTGGGTGTTTGGATCAGTCGAAGCTTGAGCTTGGTTTCACCCATTTCAATACAGTCGCCCGATACGAGTTTCTTGCGCTTTTGTGTTTCCACGACGCCGTTTAATAAAACACGACCTTCTGCGATCAATGCCTTCGCTGCTCCACCACTGGTGGCGAGACCTTCGAACTTAAGGAGTTTATGGAGCTCGATGGGCTCTCGGGTGATTTCGACATCTTTCATTATTAAGCAGCTTGTGTGCGGGGGAGGTGTGGACGCAAGTGTCGAGTCGCTTCGTCAATCACTCAATTAGTTTGGGGCAACATCAGGCTCTCTCAAGTGTCAGCTCTCTCAAGTGTCAGGCTATAGGGTCCTCAAGTGTCAGGCTATAGGAAATAGTCTCAGATCCTGTTGGGTCGTTGTGGTATGGCCAAGGAGTTACTCGATCGCCTGCTCAGCGATTACAGCGTCTGTGGGTTGGAGGTAGGCTTAAAACTGACCTCACTGATTCGAAGAGTTCTGCGGCACGCCTGTAGGCATCGCCGATCCTTAGCGCCCAACAGGATGCCCCTTCCATCGAGTGGAGGGAAACGCGCCGTCGTTTCTGCGTCATCGTCGTGCCGCTTGGATCAGTGGCAAAGAGAGTATATGACCAGGTTATAGCAGGACCCATCGAGTGGAGGGAAACGCGCCGTCGTTTCCGCGTCATCGTCGTGCCGTGTGGATCAGTGGCAAAGAGAGTGTATGACCAGGTTACAGCAAGACCCATCGAGTGGAGGGAAACGCGCCGTCGTTTCCGCGTCATCGTCGTGCCGCGTGTGAATCAGTGGCAAAGAGAGTGTATGACCAGGTTATAGCAGGACCCATCGAGTGGAGCGAAACGCGCCGTCGTTTCCGCGTCATCGTCGTGACGCGTGGCAATGGCGGAGCAATGCCCTCCGGGGATACGGGCACGCGGCCACTTTGTGAGGGAACAGAAGCGTGATTTTAGGGACAGGCTATTTAATGCTTTAACTTCAAACAGCTCCGCCTAAGCAGCTTGTGGCATCCAGGTTTTTTTATCCTGATAGACGACTTTGATCCGGAGCCCGCCATCTGGGGTCTTTTAGAAAATGAGTTCGTTAGACATATTCTAAATACTTATATTTTCCTTTAGACCCCTTTAGTTCCCTCGGATCATCCAGCCTCGGCCTCGGCCTCGGCTGCTAGCTCGGCCTCAAAATC
>Ga0115569_10003989_pt1 | contig 10750 bp, 9 predicted proteins | sample COGITO_mtgs_1205_2_FD_87295 | JGI IMG/M metagenome (GOLD analysis project Ga0115569, IMG submission 87295) | Pelagic marine microbial communities from North Sea - COGITO_mtgs_120503 | ecosystem: Environmental > Aquatic > Marine > Epipelagic | place: Germany:Helgoland, sampling site Kabeltonne...
CTCATAATCCGTTTGTCCGGGGTTCGAGTCCCTGTGGGCCCACCAATTAAATCAAGGGGTTGCAGCAACTGCGCCTCTTTGACCCAAGTAATTTCCCTCCAAAGACTACACAGAGACTACATCCTTCTTCTTTCACCTCACCTGTCACTATGGAGTGGAGTCAAATAGGGGGCGGGGGCATTCTATTTGTCACGCTTGAGTCAGGCTGCTCCACAAACATGCGAAAAGCTGATTTAGAAAAAGAAGGGGTGGGGAGAAGAGAACTTCTTGAGCAAGATTTTGTTATAAAACCCAAAGCGCACAATGCGCATTGGGTTTTATTCTAATAGGCCCTAAGCATCCGCCATTTCTTCATTAGCGGCGTACCAGATAAACAGACCAAACGCGATCTTGTTCAGTACGTCAGCCAAGTTGTAAACTATGTTAAGTGTGCCCATGTCAGTACCTCCAGCGAGGTAGCCAAAAAAGTAACCTATGGGATAAATAGCCCATCCGATCGTAACAGTCCACTTCATCAGATTGTAAGATTTCTGAACAGCAGGCGGAGCTGCGCTGGCCGCGACCCGGCTCGCTTCGCCGGCAAAAATTTCATAGAGAATGAAGGCCCACCCTAACATGCCTATTGCAAAGCCGAGTGTCGCGTTCATGTAGCCCGCTTCGCCCATGTATCCGGGGATCAGCATAACCAGCGTGCCAATCAGTAGACGCCAGAACACTCCACCAGCCACCTTTGTGATGGCAGAGAGTATGAGATAGAACTCTATCATTAGCAGGGGCACAGTCAGCAACCAGTCAATATAGCGAAAATCAGTTGGTGTGTTGCCCGTTGAAACCCATACCTCGCGCATGTAGAAGTAGTGGAACGCTGCAATAAACGTGACTAGCGCGCTAACGGTGAGTGAAGTTGCCCATTTTCCGCCCATTCGAAGCGATTCCATCAGGAAAAAAACCGTCGCCGCTGCAAGGGCCATTGAAATCAACCAGAACGAATAGCCGACGAAGTCACCGGACTCAAGCATCATCGAGTCACCGGACGCAGCCAAGACCGCCTGACCTGTCGTGAGTCCCGCAAATGCTATTATATATTTACATAATTTTTTCATTGCCTCTCTCTCCCGGGATTGTAAAAAAATTGATATTATCCTTAATTATGTGACCTGTAAATACTAAGGTTCATACGCAGAGGACGACAGTGTTGTTGAAAAAATGTAAAAAATATGCACTTTTCAGTAAAAAACGGCGTGTTTTTGGCTAACATGGCTGTAAAACATCGAACTTTGGGCCTAAGCTATGAAAGAGAAGATAAAAAATATTACTGGGAGGGTGTTATGGAGCCAAAAATAGAGTCTGAGCTAAAGAAACTATTGATAAAAAGTCAGGTTCTCTCTCACCAGTCGGCACTTTCAGGTCTCACCCCAGAGACTAGTTTATATGATGCAGTTGACTACCATCTCTCGAATCCGGGGTCAGGGGCTCGCATGTCGCTGTCTTTAGCGGCTAGCTTGGCACTTGACATTTCCCCGGACAAAGCAGCACATCTTGCCGCTGCCGTAGAAAGTTTACATAACGCCTCTCTAATTCAGGATGATCTTCAGGACCGAGATGATCTAAGGCGCGGCAAACCTGCGGTTTGGAAAAAATTCGGGCCGGACCTGGCCATAAATGCAACGGATCTGTTGTTATCGAACGCCTATGCGCTGGTAGCTAACATTGATGGAGTATCTTCAGTTCAGCAGTTGATATCCACAATGCACCAAGCGGTCGTGAAAACGCTGCAAGGTCAAATGAAGGATCTGAGTCGTAACCAATCGGAAAGCATAACTGAGGGAATCGCTATAGCGGCAGACAAATCTGGACCTCTATTTTCCCTTAGTCTGCAGTTGCCGCTTATCCTCGCAGGCCATGAGGACTATGTTGACCTTGCGGGAGAAACAGGTTCGTTATTTGGAGTGGGCTATCAAATTTTCGATGATATCCAAGACCTTTCTAAAGACCGATGCGCCGACAATCACTTTAACTTGGCTCAATTAGTCAACGAGAAGGGGCTGTCAGGTATACCGGATAACAGGGCGGAGGATCTGGCTCACTCTTACCTGGCACAGGCCTTAAAGAGTGCGTCCAAATTACCAAATGGCTGTGCCAATTTACTCTGCGAGAACTGCGTCACACTTCTAGCGGTGCTCGAAAAAGAGGCTGCATGATTCGCGCGATTGTTGTAGGGGGTGGTTTTGGAGGAATGGCTTCTGCTATTCGACTCAGCGCTAAAGGTTATCGGGTCCAGATTGTTGATCGCTGCCCTCGATTGGGAGGCAGAGCCCAGGTGTTCGAGCGAGATGGATACAAATTTGATGCCGGCCCGACTGTAATCACAGCGCCATTTTTGTTCGATGAGCTTTTTTCACTTCACGGCCGGCATCGCGAAGACTACGTTAAATTTAAGGCGCTAGATCCGTGGTATCGGTTTCAGTTTTCAGATGGAAAAATCTTTAATTACGGTGGAGATATTGAGGATACAGAGGCTGAGATAGCTCTTTTTGATCCAAGAGATGTGAGCGGATATCGCCGTCTGGTGGCGCATTCGGAAAAGATTTTCGACCTCGGCTTTACGGAATTAGCTGACCAGCCGTTCCATAAAATAACCGCAATGTTTGCTCAAATACCCGCATTAATTAGGCTAAAGTGCTACCGTACCGTATGGCAGATGGTGTGTGCTTATATCCAAAACTCCGAATTAAGACAGGCTTTCTCAGTTCAACCTCTGCTTGTGGGTGGAAATCCTTTTGATACGACTAGCATCTACGGATTAATTCATTTCTTGGAGCGTCGTTGGGGCATCCACTTCGCAATGGGTGGCACCGGCGCCTTAGTCGATGCCCTTGCCAAACTCATGAAGGAGCTCGGTATTGAGATCCATCTGAATTCCACGGTTCAGGAGATACTGGTTGAGGAAAACAAGGCTTGCGGCGTGCTCCTCGAAGATGGCAATAGGTTAGAAGCTGATGTTGTTGTCTCCGACGTCGATCCAAAGCATCTTTACAAAAATATGCTTCAGCCCTCGCAGCAATCTTGGTTAGCGCGGAAAAAGACCCAGCACCATGCCTTGTCGATGGGCCTTTTTGTTCTCTATTTTGGGACTGATAAAATCTACCCCGATATAGCGCACCATACTATCTGGTTGGGTCAGCGATATAGGGAGTTACTTACTGAGATTTTCAAAGGCTCGTCTTTACCAGAAGACTTTTCGCTCTATTTGCACCGTCCGACGGCGACAGACCCGAGTTTTGCACCCGAAGGTTGTGACTCATTTTATGTGCTGGCGCCAGTTCCCAATCTCAATGCAGGCATAGATTGGGCAACCCAAGGAGCAATACTTCGCAACCGCATCATTGAATCTATGAGTCAGACTATGTTGCCTGATCTCGAACGTCATCTGGTGACAGACTTTTTTATGACACCTGAAGATTTTGCACATGACTACTTGAGTGAGGGAGGTGCTGGGTTCTCAGTGGCGCCGTTATTCTCACAATCAGCGTGGTTTCGATATCATAATAAATCAGAGGGGCCCGAGAACTTGTTCTTAGTAGGTGCGGGCACTCACCCAGGGGCAGGATTACCTGGCGTCGTGAGTTCAGCTAAGGTTCTCGATCGACTCGTTCCAGATGCGCATCACACTAGAAATAACGAGGCTGCTTAACTGTGCATTCAATCGGACTATGAATCAATCAGATAAATCTATAGGTTCGGCTCTAAGCGTGCTGGGCCAGCATGGTAAGTCCTTCAGGTTTGCGGGCCATTTCCTTAGCCGAGATCAATTAGAGGGCAGCGCGAGGCTCTACAGGTTCTGTCGCTTCATAGACGACCTCGTTGATGAGACCTTGAACTCAGATACAGCAAGGGCTCAGCTAGAGCAATTTAAAAAAGAGCTAAAAATTGGGCGTAGTAGTCATCCTGTGATTCAGGATTTCATTTGTCTGGCCTCAGACAGTCGAATGCAGCCGAAGGTTATTTCAGAGCTAATTAAAGGCATTGAATCTGATTTAGAACCGGTCATTGTCGAAGATACTGCGCAGCTGGTGCGTTATTGCTATAGAGTAGCAGGGACTGTAGGTCTGTTGATGTGTGACGTGCTTGACGTTTCGGAACCAAGAGCTAGAGTCCATGCGATCGATCTTGGAATCGGAATGCAACTGACCAATATTGCTAGAGATATTCGAGAAGACGCTTTGCGGGGTCGCAGATACATCCCGGCTCAATGGATTGGCGACATCTCACCACAGGCTCTTACAGTGCCCGGTAATTCTCACAGCAGCGTGATCCAAGCGGCGGTAGAGAAACTTCTGCAACTCGCCGAGCATTATTATGATTCAGGCTCGGAGGGCCTGAGATTTTTACCTCCCCGCTCTAAAATTGCGATCTCAATAGCCGCGAAAGTTTACCGAGAAATCGGTGTAGTCTTAGGCGAGCAAGAATATGATCCTTTTTTAGGGCGCGCGCATGTCACGCTGCCGCGCAAGTTTCGTGTGGCATTAAAGTTAGCCCTGTCGAGCCGTCGCAGTCGAACTTACGTGCCGCACGTGCAGTCACTCCATTTACACTTAGAAGATCTTCCAAATGCACACGCCTCTGCTTAGCGAAAATTCATCCAGTTATGATTTAGTCATTATTGGCGGCGGGTGCGCAGGGCTTGCTTTGGCTATGGCAATCTGTAAACGGGTGACTAAGCCTAGTCATGCACCTAAAACCCTTATAATTGAGCCGCGTGCTCAATACATCGATGATAGGTCGTGGTGCTTCTGGGAGCGTGAAAACAAGGTGAATAAAAACCTCGTCGCAAAGTCCTGGCCTACGTGGGAGTTCGGGACGAAGTTGGAGCAACATAAGCATAGTTCTAAATCGGGGTGGCAATATAATTATGTCCCCTCAATTCGATTTTATGATCAAGCCGAGCAACTAATATCAAAGCACGAGCAGATCACACTTCTAAAAAATACACGAGTGACAGGTGTTACACCTAACCCCAGCAACGTCGAAGTCACCCTAGACAGCGGTTCAATCAGCGCAGAGCAAGTCGTTGATACTCGCGTTCCAGATTCTTTCGATATGAATAAAGCTACATTAAAACAAATATTTTATGGTATCGAAATCGAGCTGACCACAAAAAATGCTATTGAAGATATAGCGAGAGTAATGGAGGACATGCGGGCTGACAGTGATGGATTTCTCTTCAATTATATTTTACCGATTGATGAAAAGTCGATTTTGGTAGAGGTGACCCGTTTTTCGGGTGCTCCGTTGGCGCCTGAGACTTTGCGAGAAGCGGCTCTTGAACTAGCTAATCATATTAGCGATCAGAGTAAATACAAGATAACCCGCGAGGAGTCAGGTGTAATACCAATGGGCGTAGCGCCACAAGTTGAGGCAGCAGACCCACGGTGGGTGCGGACTGGAATAGGAGTCGGTGCCGCTCGCCCCTCAACGGGGTATGCTTTTCAACGCATACAGGGCTGGGCGGACATGTGTGCGAAGACAATACTGGCTTCGGGGCAGTGCCAAAGCTTTCCTTCCGACAGTGCTAAACTAGCCTGGATGGACAACATTTTTCTTTGTACGATTCGAGATGATCCTACGCTTGCGCCCGAATTGTTTTTATCACTTGCACGCAATGTGAAGCCTGATCGCCTTTTACGCTTTCTTACCGATTGTCCTAACAGAACAGATGTGCTTGCTGTGATCGTAAGTTTACCCAAGTGGCCTCTTGTGCGAACTGTTTTGGTTGATTTATTTCGGGGTTTATCAACCAGAAAAAGAGGTGGCAAATGGCGCAAAGCGTTATAGAAAGATGGCCCAAAAGAATTGCTTTTAGCGCGATGATGTCTTTGGCGATTTTGGCTTATAACTTTTGGTTACACGACAACTTGTCAGGACAGCTCGCTATACTCATTTCCCTTCTTGCGATTACTGGTCTCCCGCACGGCGCTATCGATCCAGCTATTGCCAGACGCGCCGGATTTTGGCAGGGTGCCGGAGGGCTTATGGTATTTTCCTTATCGTATTTTCTATTATCTCTTGCAATGGTTGGAATATGGTTCGTATCTCCCGAGGTACTTGTGATTCCTTTGTTAGTAATTTCGGCCTGGCATTTTTCCGGCGATTGGCTTGTTTTTTTCGATAGGCCTCTTAGTCTTGCGGTAAGCGTATCAGTTATAACTTTGCCTGCTTTTTTCTTCGAGGTAAAAGTAACGTCAATATTTGATTTACTTGTCCCAAATTCTAGTGCTGTTGTTGTAGAGCTAATGGGCTTTATCGCGGTTGTTAGCACTTTGTATGTGGTATGCAGATGTATGAGCGCTCCAGATCTGAGTAAAATAGCTCTAATAGAGATCTTTACGCTTTTTTGCGCCTCCGTAGCATTGCCGCCAATACCTTACTTCACTCTTTATTTTTGCCTGCTGCATAGTCCACTGCATTTACACGAGTCACTGTCTAAACTTGGCTTTTCTCAGGTTATGGTTTTTGCTTTGCCTTTTACCGTGCTTGGCATCGCGGCAGGAATTGCTTTTCTAATTCATCTTCCGGCTGCAGATTTAAGCCAGCAGATAATTCAGGTGATTTTTATAGGCTTGTTCGCTTTGACGGTGCCACACATGGTGCTTATCGCACTTTCAAGAAAAAGAGGTTCATAGAAAGATAAGATGACTGAAATACTAAAACGAAAAGCAGACCATATTGATTTAGTACTTAAGCAGCGGCTCGAAACCGCGGCGCAGGCTAGTCCATGGGATAAAATTCAATTGACACACAATGCGTTACCCGAAAAGGATGTGCTTAACTTTGACCTTACCTCAGAGTTTTTAGGTAAACAACTGCGTCGGCCATTTCTAATTAGTTCTATGACAGGCGGTCCCCTGAAAGCCGAGAAAATCAATGCACATTTAGCAGAGGCAGCACAAGATCTTGGAATTGCAATGGGGGTAGGATCCCAGCGGGTCGCTTTACTTAGTGCTGGCAATGGTGGCCTAACAGGCCATTTACGCAGGTGGGCTCCGGACATCCCTCTCTATGCGAACCTAGGCGCAGCCCAATTGAGGAATGATTTTTCGCTTTCCGATGTGCAACGTGCAATAGATATGATTGAAGCAGACGCCCTGATAATCCATCTGAACTGCCTACAAGAACTTATGCAAGAAGATGGTGATACGGATTGGCGAGGGCTTTTGAATGCTATTGAAACTGTGGCCCGATTTTTGGATGTGCCTGTAGTAGCAAAAGAAGTCGGCATGGGTATTTCTTCCTCGACAGCAATTCGATTGGTTGACGCAGGTGTTCAAGCGATAGACGTCGCGGGAAAAGGGGGTACAAATTTTATTCAAGTAGAGGCTAGCCGTACGGCCAATAGCAGACTGAGTGCCTTGGGTGAAGTATTTCGAGACTGGGGTATCAACACGCCTGATGCTGTGCAATCTGTTCGTGCTAGCCTTCCCCATATTCCCATTATCGCATCAGGTGGTATACGTCATGGACTGGATGCCGCCAAGGCCATCAAACTTGGAGCCAATGTTGTCGCTCAAGCGGGTCCGGTTTTGCAGGCCGCAACAGAGTCAACGCAGGCGGTGCTTGACCATTTTGAATTCATTGAATCAGCGCTGAGGATTGGGTTGGCTTGCTCAGATGACTAAGTGCTAGACAAAGCGGATAACAGGGGTATATTTTCTACTTTGTAGCCCACCTCTTCAAGCAGCATAAGTATGTTTTCTGGACTGGAAAAATAAGAGAATCCTGCCAGATTTAGTTTGACCTCAGGCGACAGCAGATACGATTCGAAGACAGGAATTCAAAGCGCACAACAGCGGAATTGTTGGCAAGAATGGTAGCTAATTATTTTTGTATAGAATAATTAATGGTACTGACACCGTTTAGTCACAACACGACTGTTTGAGCACTGTTTATATAAAAAGCCGAGTATTCTCTGTCGACCCAATCCGGACGATGGGGAATTTCTAAATTCACCTCAATTCTAGCTCGATGTGCTCTGCAGTATTGCTACTCTCTATATCGCTCATAATTATTTCCAATTGATTGCTTGTTGGGGCGTTAGCAGTAGGAGAAAAGGTGATTGAGGTGTTTACCCGGCGTTTACTTTTTCAAAGATCGGCCGGGCTATACTTTGTAAGTCATTGATAATATGGTAGAAATGGGTGGACTTGAACCACCGACCCCAGCATTATGAATGCTGTGCTCTAACCAGCTGAGCTACATTGCCATTTTTTCTACTGCGACTTCCTATTGTACTGCATCTGAAAATTTGAAATCCCATTTCAGGCTCGATATATGGCGTATACACTGGCGCGTGAAATGGCAATTAAAAGTTCCGGTATTGACAAGTTAACTGTCTCCAATCAGCAAAAGCCCCGATTAGGAACTCCTATATTGCCACTGCCTTTTCCCCAAGACGCAAAAGCTCGCTGTCGGAAATATCGGTAGTTTTCGGCTGACACCAAATGTCTGCCTAGGTTAAATAAGTTATAGACAGCAGCATGAGCACCCAAGAATCGTTGTGCTTGATGCATCGATTTAAACTTGCGCATGCCCCGCTCCCTAACTCTTATAGGTTCGTGCGACAGCTCACAACGATTGTTGGCATACTGCGTCGTATCGTGAATCGTTTCTGGAATAAGTTCTCTATGAGCCACTCCGTAACTTCTGAGCTTATCGGTCACTATCTTTCTTGGCTCGTCTTTGTGTTTATTCAATAACCGCTTAAAGAACCGCTTTGCGGCCTTTCCGTCACTCCGCTTCTGCAAGTATACATCGATGACTTCACCGTCTTGATCTACGGCTCGCCACAAGTAGTGCCGCTGACCCCGGATCTTCACGAATACCTCATCAATGAAGAACGTATCGCCATACCCTTGATGCTTTCGCCTTAACCTCCGAGCGTACTTCGGCCCGAACTTGTTGCACCATAAACGAATGGCTTCATAACTGACAGTCACGCTCCGCTCAGCCATTAGAACTTCGATATCACGGTGGCTAAGATTGAAACGGTGGTAGAGCCAGACTGCATATTGAATGATTTCGGGTGCACGGATGCCTAGTGCCTAGGGATACTAACAATTTAACAACTTAATACTGTTTGGATATTAGTATTCTCGATTCGTCGGGAGCTTAAATTATTAAGTTGTTAGTGTCCCCTTTATTTTCATCGATTTTTTAGACAGCGAGCCTTTGCGTCTTAGGAAAAGGCGGTGGGAATGTAGAAGTGAATTGATGAGGCTTTTACCGGCTTGATAAGTTAACTTGTCAATGCCCTTTATCGTTCATTCCACCGATTTTGAAAGCCTAGACATAAAAATGATAGCAAGCTCAAAACTAGGCAGTGGCTCTACATTCCAGTGACTACACATCTCTCGCCAAACAAACAACGACAGACCGTTTTCGCGAACCAGTGAAGGGATATCGGCCATGCATCACGCGATGATTATCCACGAGAGCCACATCGCCCTCTTGCCAGTCGAGGGGCAAAACAAAATCCTTGGAAAGTCGGTCTAGCTCAACCAGAGCTTCGCCCGGAATTGCGCTATCGTCACCAAATGTAAGCGGTTCTTCCTTGTCCTCTCCCACCGGTTTCCAGCCAAGATGAGCCGCAAGAACCTGATTGTAGAAGGACTCACTACCGTCGGGCAGTTGCTTTACCGCAGGCATCACTGGCGTTGTTGTTATCAATGAACCGTCCTCTTCCCAGCGCCACGAATAACCTAGAGTTCGTAGCCTCTGCTCGGCTTCATCAACGGTCTCTACGCTCAGCGTGCTACACCAACTGCGTCCCTGACCGGAATCAGCGTCTGCCTGGGCGGGCATCTGAATTTTATATTTCAATCCCAACTCGGCAAATTGCCTAGCCCATTCTGGATGCCGCTCTCTGAAAGCCGCATACAGCCAATCCGAACGGCAAAGAGGCGTCGCGCCTCCCTCCTCTGCCGCGCTTAGACAACAGAAGAAAAGTTTCTCGGGCGAGAGAGGTGTTTGCGCCATTTCGTGATGCAAAAAAATCTCTACTTCGGGCGGTGCTTCATTGGCTGTGAATACACGCGGAGTAAAATTGATACGGACGGCATTAGATAACGATTCCTTGTAGGTAAAATCGCCATAGCCAAATGCTGCACTAAACGCATCGAAGTCTTCTGGACTGCTCACTGGAAAGCCGCGGAACAAGACAGCGCCAGTGCTCGCAAGCTGCTCCTTAAAGCGAGCAACTTCAGCAGTGAGCCAATCCAGAACCTCCGACACCTCTGTGAAACCGGCCTGATTCTCTACGATAGCGGGAAATGTACTGTCAGTCATAAATGGGATGAAAACTGTTAAAGGCCGCCTCACAGAAAACACCTGGATCGTTAAAGCGACGGTTGCGGTTCAATTGTGAAATAGCTGCCATATCTTCAGCTGTTAGTACGATATCCTGCGCTGTTAGATTTTGCAGCATACGCTCAGGATTAGTGCTCTTGGCCACAACCGATGTGCCCCGCTGGATCCCCCATCGTAATAATACCTGTGCAGCAGTGCAGCCAATTCTAGTGGCAATAGATTTTACTTCAGTCTGCTCAAGGATGGATTCGTCATGACCTGCCATATCCAGCTCAACATAAGACAGAGAGCCTAAGGGTGAGAATGCCGTTACTTCTAGCCCATAATCTTTGGCGATACGAATGAGTTTCTCTTGAGCCAGATAAGGATGTGCCTCTATCTGCAAAAC
>Ga0115569_10003990_pt1 | contig 10748 bp, 12 predicted proteins | sample COGITO_mtgs_1205_2_FD_87295 | JGI IMG/M metagenome (GOLD analysis project Ga0115569, IMG submission 87295) | Pelagic marine microbial communities from North Sea - COGITO_mtgs_120503 | ecosystem: Environmental > Aquatic > Marine > Epipelagic | place: Germany:Helgoland, sampling site Kabeltonne...
AAATCAGGCGGCAAGGTATATAACGATTAAGGAGGCCATCAATGGCTAACGTATTAACTGATTTGGCAGCAGATATTTATAAAGCTGCTGATGTTGTAGGGCGCGAGCTTGTAGGCTTTATTCCCTCGGTAACAATTAACGCGAATGGCTCAGAGCGAGCCGCTAAAGGCGATGTAGTACGCGCATCTTTCACGCGAGCAGCAACCGCTGTAAACGTAACTGAAGCAATGACTATTCCTGAAGGCACAGACCAGACTGTAGACAACAAAACGCTGTCTATAACTAATGCTCGCGCTGTTCAAATTCCTTACACTGGCGAAGATATCCGACACTTAAATAACGGTATTGGCTTCGAAACGGTGTACGGCGATCAAATTAAGCAAGCTATGCGGACACTATGCAACGAGATAGAAGTAGACCTCGGTGAGGCGTTTGGCGTTGCAACTGGCACGGCTGGCGCTGTAGGAACTGGCGGCACTACACCATTTGCGACCAATTTTGACGTAATTGCCGACGTTCGCAAGCTATTGGTTGATAATGGTATGCCTATGAATGACGGGCAAGCTTCAATCGTTATGAACTCTGCGGCAGGAGCAAAATTGCGTCAATTGTCTACGCTTACCCAAGTGAATACCTCTGGCGGCACAGATTTGTTGCGCCAAGGCGTTTTGCTTGATCTACAGGGCTTCATGCTTCGTGAGTCTGCGGGCGTATACACTAACCTTACCCCCGACCCTGATGAAGTAATGAACGTTGCATTTCATCGTGCGGCGGCAGAGTTGGCAATACGCGCTCCAGCCGTTCCTAATGGCGGTGACGCAGCAGATGATGCGATTGTAGTGCAAGACCCAGCAAGCGGCATAGTTTTTGAAGTACGAAGCTACAAAGGCTATCGTAAGTCAATGATTGAAGTCGCAGCGTCATGGGGCGTAAAAGTGTGGAAGCCTGATTTTGTAGGATTTATTAAAGGCTAATATAGAAAGGGGGGGCGAAAGCCCCTCTGTTTTTTTGGAGCTTTTATGGCCTTAATAATTGAAGACGGGTCAGTAGTGTCTGGCGCTAACAGCTACGTTTCAGTAGATAATTACGCGGCATGGGCAGATGCGCGTGGCTTTGCTTATTCTAGTTACCCCGCAATAGAACAAAAAATCCTTAGAGCAATGGATTATATTGAATCTCTGCCTTTTATTGGGCAAAAGCATATTGAAACCCAGCCTTTGCAGTGGCCGCGTGATTATGTATATATAGATGGGTATTCTGTTGAATCAGATGAAATACCAAAAGACGTTAAAACTGCATTGTACGAAGCTATAAAAGCAGATATAGACGGCAACAGTAAGATGCTAACAACAGAAAGAGAAACAGTTAGCGAGAAGATTGGCGATATTAGCGTTACTTATGCGTCCAATAGCTCTATGCAAAAACAAACTCCTTCTTTGACCAAGGCGCTTAGAAAGCTTTTGCACCCAATGAGCAGCGTTAGTCGCGCATGAGTTACAATTATCAGCCGCTATCAAAAGCCGCTACTTCAATGATTAAAAAGTACGGCAAAGACTACTCTTTTAGCTCCACTACAGTCGGAGCGTTTAATGCTGGAACAGGAAAAACAACTAACACTAGCGTCACATACAAAAAGTCTGCTTGTGTTTTTAATTTGACTGAGGCTGATAATGGCGGGTTTGCTGTAGTAGCAGGAGACAGAAGAATGTTAGCAGAAAGTTACGATTACAAAGTGGGGGATAAAGTAACAATAGACAGCGAAGTGTTTAGAATAGTAGCAGTTAGCCCTAATAAACCGTCTGACACAGCTTTAGTTGTCAATTTGCAAATACGAAAATGAGCCAAACACCAAAAAAAGCAGCCGAAAAGTTAATTGGACACACGGAAAAGTTTGTTCGTGGCACATTGCTAGGCGCATCATCTAGGATAATTGAAGACACTCCCGTTGACACTGGACTGTTAAGGGCTAATTGGCAAGCGACCGTTGACAGCTACCCAACAAATACGGTTTTCAACCGAGGCGGTCAAGCGGCTATGTCAGAAGCCGCAGACAAGGCTTTAACAATAAAGCTTGGAAGCACTTTTTATTTGACTAATAATATTGTTTATGCCGGGTTTGTAGAGTTGCAGCGCGGCATGGTAAAAAAAGAAATAAGTAGATTGTCTAGCAAATTGGGCGCAGCATGAGCACTTATTTTAACGACATTCAGGCAGCTTTTGATGCAAAACTTACTGCAAGCGTTTCTCATCCTATTGCTTATCCTAACATTTTTTTCGTTCCTTCTGCTGACACCATTTATATACGTCCTACGTTTTTGCCAGCAGAAACTTCTCAGGCATCGTTAGGAAGTGCTGGAAAAGATGAAACTAACGGTATATATCAAATAGAAATTATGACGCCAAGAGGGTCTGGCAGACCTTCGGACGTAGATTCTGTTGCTGATGCTTTTAAGAGAGGCACAGTTTTAACGTACAATGGCATTCAAGTGCGAGTTAGGTCTGTTAGCATAGGCGTATCAATAATGATAGATGCAGCATATTATTCAGTTCCTATTTCGGTAAATTTTCAAACTTTTACAGAGGCTAGATCATGAGTATTGCAAATGGCGCACAACACAGCTTGCATTATGTCGCTGAGTCGACTTATGGAGTAACACCCGCTACTCCCACATGGACTTCGTTACCCCATACGGGAACGACACTGGCGTTAACTAAAGACGCTATTGAAAGTGAAAAATTACGGGGCGACAGACAAGTAGAAGACTTTAGGCACGGCAACAAATCTATTGGCGGCGATATTTCGTGCGAATTAGAATATATTGCTTTAGATGATTTGCTAGAAGCGGGCTTAGGCGGCTCATGGACTGCAGATGTTTTAAAAGCTGGAGTTACAAGGCGGTCGTTTACTTTCGAGCGCAAATTTGGTGATTTGGCAGTCCCTGAATTCCACAGGTATAGCGGTTGTGAAATAAATACTATTTCTATGTCTGTAGCCCCTAATCAAATGGTCACAGTAACGTTTAGTGTTGTTGGTAAGGATTTAGTGCTTGCAACTACAGAAGTCGCATCTAGCACTTACAGTCCAGATTTAGGGGAAACTCCTTTTGATTCTTTTACTGGCTCTATACAAGAAGGGGGGGTTTCCATTGCGGTAGTTACCGCGCTCGAAATGACGCTTGAAAATGGATTAGAGCCGTTGTTTTCTATAGGAAGCCAAACCACTACTCAGCCAGCAATAGGCAAATCAAGAGTAACAGGCAATTTGACTACTTATTTTGATAGCAAAGCAGTATATGAAAAATTTGTAAATGAAACCGCCTCTAGCATCCAATTAACGCTGACAGACGTAGACGGCAATGATTACGTTATAGACATAGGCAACGTCAAGTATAATTCTGGACAGCCTGATGTGGCGGGAGAGGGTCCTATTACGATTGCTATGGATTTTGTTGGTCTTTACGACAGCACAGATGCCAGCAATATTGTTATCACTAGAAACACGGCGTAAAAATGGACATAGGGCTACTTGAAACTAAAGACGCGCACAACACTGGAAGCGAATGCCGACTAATACAGGCAGATGGCAAGGTGTCAGAGGCTTTTGTAGTTGTGCAAGGCTTAGACTCTGACGCTTATCGCATTGCAAAACGCAAGCAAAGGAACAAAATTGTTAGTTTAAGAGAAAAAAATGTAGACTTTGATGAGTATGATTTTTTTTCAATGGACGTAAATTTTGCAGCAGAAATTATTAATGGCTGGGGCAATATTACACAAGACGGTAAGCCAATCAAATTTACCAAGGCAGCAGTAAAAAAATTCTTATTAAACAGCCCTGTGAATGTAGACAGGGTTTTAGAATTTTGCGGTGAGCGAGTAAATTTTACGAAAGGTTAATTGCAGAATTTGTTAAATTTGGTAGATATTGTTTATATATATATAGCAAGCCACAAAATTCTACAGTTAGCCGATATGATTCATTGCAGCAAGTAAAAAAGACAACAGGGAAAACTCCTGATGACTTAAAAAATGCGCCGACCTTGCCTATCGAGTTAGAACACGCTTGGGAAGCGTTCAATTTGTTGACAGAGTTTAGCTACACTGAAATTTTTAATTTTATGGCCGTTACAAAACGTGATCTTGAAAGTTGGGAAGTAGAAGCCATTGTTAAATTAGCTAAATATCGCGAGGTAACACCGACATGGCCGTTGAAGTAGCAACTCTCCAATTTAAAGCAGATACCAAACAATTAGAAAGATCAGAAAAGCATCTGCGAGACCTTGGCACAGAATCAAAAAAAACAGAAAGAAACGTTGAAAAGTTACGCAAAAAATTAAAACAATCTGCTAATGACTCTCGGTATTACGGAGAATCTACAAAAAAAGCTGTTGTCGGCACTCGCAAGCTAGGCAAAGCATTTGTCGGATTAGCTGCAAGTTTAGGGTTAGTAGCTGGAGCCGTCAAAACAGTAAGCATTGCTAGAGAATTCGACATTATCAACGCTTCTTTAAAGACTATGACAGGAAGCCAAGCCGCTGCAGATAAGGCTTTCACTAGGATACAAGAATTTGCAGCCACTACCCCCTTTGATTTGCAGCAAGTAGCGGGGGCTTTTGTAAAACTAAAGTCGTTAGGATTAGAGCCATCAGAAGAGGCGTTATTAAGCTACGGCAACACGGCCTCTGCTATGGGTTATAGCTTAAATCAAATGGTAGAGGCAGTGGCAGACGCATCAACTATGGAGTTTGAGCGTTTAAAAGCATTTGGTATTAAAGCCAAGCAAAGCGCAGACGAAGTAACCTTTATATTTCAAGGCGTATCTACTTCTGTCAAAAAGAATTCAAATGATATACAAGAATACTTGCTGGCTATTGGTCAAACGGAATTTGCTGGCGCAATGGCAGAAAGAGCCAAGACTTTAGATGGTGCAATATCAAATTTAGGAGACACGTTTGACTCTTTATTTTTAACTATAGCGCAAGGCGATCAAGGCATCATGAATGATGTCGTTAGGGGAATGGAAGGAGCGTTAGCAAGAATAAGGGACGCTATTGCATTAACTAATGGCACAGCATCATTAGATTTACAACTAGGAGAAGTTCAGCGAGATTTAGAATATTACGAACAACAAATAGAAGCTAGCGGCGAGTTTCTTGCTAACTTATTAGGATTAACAGATAAGCGGGATGAAATATTAGCGGAAAGACAAAGGCTGCTAGACGAGATAGCAAAACAAAATAAAGAAGCAGCAGACTCAGAAGCAGCGGCGGCTAGAAAAGCAGCGATAGAAAAACTTTATACAGATAAAGAACTAGCGGACGCGGCAAGAGCGGAGGCTTTGAAAGACGCGGCAGACTTTATAAACCACTTAGAAGCCCTAAATGACACGCCGCGTGAAGCGCAAAAAAGGCGAGAGCAAGAATTAACTGACGAACTAAAGGAATTAAAAGACAAAAAATTAATTGACGAGCAAACATACCAAGAGTTATTGACAGAAATTACAAACAACGGCATAGACGCTCGTCGAAATTTACAAATAGAAGAATTTGACAGGCAGAGAAACGCAGATGAAGCGCGACTAGACCGCTTACATGAAGAAAATGATCGACTAATGGACGGCTTAATAGTTGCTGACGAAAAAAAGAAAGAGTCAGCTATGAATACAACAGACGCCATTTTAAGGGCAGAAGATTTGTTATTAAAAGGCAAGTCAGAAAAGCAAAAAGCAGGATTTCGTATGGCAGTTAATCTTGCGAACGCAGAAAAACGCGAAAATGCTAAACAAATTGTTTCTGATTCCTATACGGCTGCGATGAAAGCATATAAGGCGCTCGCAGGAATACCAATTATTGGACCAGCGCTAGGCGCAGCGGCGGCGGCAGTAATAATAACGGCAGGAGTGGGGTACGCCGCACAATCGTTGTCTGGTAGGGCATTGGGAGGTCAAGTTAGGGCAGGAGAATCTTACGTTGTAGGAGAGCGAGGTCCAGAAGTGCTAACTATGGGCGGCTCTGGGAACATTACAACTAACCAGCAAATACGCAATACTCCCCAGCAAGCGGTAGCAAATAAAACGGCAAACGTAAATTTCAACATTACGGCAAACGACACAGAAGGGTTTGAAGACCTATTAATAAATCGTCGGGGAACGATTATTGATATAATAAACGAGGCATTAAATGACAACGGACAAGCGGTGTTAGTATGACATACCCAACAACCCCAGAATTTGCCGCGATAAACGTAGAAAGTCAGCACGCTAATATACGTTCAGAAACTAGAAGTGGGCGAACCCAAACGCGGTCTATAGGCGCTCAACGATGGAAATTTACAGCTAAATATAACGACCTAACACGCGCAGAGTTTGCGCCTGTCTACGCTTACATATTATCTAAAGGGTCGGGAACAACGGCGTTTAATATAACTCCGCCAGTTATTAGTAATAGTCGTGGGAGCGTTTCTGGCACAGTTACTACTGCGGCTGCAAGCATAGGAGCAAGCAGCGTTAGCGTGAGTGGTTTTTCAGGTAATATAAAGGCAGGAGATTTTATCAAGTTTTCTAATCATTCTAAGGTTTACATGGCAACAGCAGACGCAAATTCTGGCGCAGCTTTAGCTATTGCTCCTGCTCTTTTAAGCGCAGTAACATCTTCCACAACGGTATCATATAACAACGTAACTTTTAACATGCGTACAGCAAAAGATGTGCAAAAATTTGGGTTGAGTGAATTTGATAAATACACCTACGAAGTAGATATGATAGAGGTTATCTAATGCCGCGTACTGTAAACGCTGCTTTATTAGCTGCCCTTTCAAGTGATAGTTTTGAGATGGCGCATCTCATATTTTTAGACGTTGGCTCTGGAATATATTTGACTGACCATGCATCAGATATAACATATATTGATCTATATCAAGCGTCTGACCATTTAATAGAAGTAGGTAATACTACAGAAACGCAAGATTTAAAAGTCAACACCATAAACATCGGTCTTTCTGGAGTTGATCAAACCTACATATCCATTTTTCTGCAAAGCAACTGGATAAATAAACCCGCTACGATAAGGCAGGTTGTAATAAATAACGGCGCGATTGTAGGTTCGCCGTTGACGTTATTTCAAGGTCAAATCACTAAATTCTCAGTCTCCGAAAATAACAGGACATCAAAAGTTACTGTCTCTATAGCTAGTCATTGGGCGGATTTTGAAAAAAAAGCTGGTCGCCTAACAAACAATACCAGCCAGCAATATTTCTTTCCGCTAGACGTAGGGTTCCAATATGCGGCTGCTACGGTAAAAGACCTCAAGTGGGGTCGTGAATAATGGGCATTCTAAGTAAAATATTTAAATCTGTTATTGGGTTTTTAATCGGCGGTTTTGATGACGATCAGCAACAAGCAAGCGGCGTATTAGTAAACAAACAATCTAATATTGACGGCATACCAATTATCTATGGCCGCAGAAAAGTGGGAGGAGTAAGGGCGTTTATTTCTACAGGCGGGAACAAGAAAAACGAATACCTTTATATGGCTATTGTTTTAAGCGAAGGCGAAATTCAACAAATAGAGCAAATATATGTAAATGACGTTTTGCATACTGACAGCAAATACAGCGGATTAATTACTGTAGACACCACAAAGCTAGGTTTAGACGGCCAAGCTTACAGCCCGATATTGGCAGGGGCAGACTCTTCGTGGGGTACTCTCCATCGCTTGAGAGGCATTGCGTATTTAGCAATTAGAATAAAATACGACCAAGACGTTTTTGGCGGCATTCCAGAGATTAAATGCGTTGTCAAAGGTCGCAAAGTTTATGACCCTAGAAGCGGGTCAACTGTATACAGCACCAATCCAGCTTTATGCTTGCGCGATTATCTTACAAATACTAGATATGGAAAAGGTTTAGCGGCTGGGTTAATTGACGATACTTCTTTTTCTAGTGCAGCAAATACTTTAGACACAACGGTGACTCAATATTCTGGCTCTGGTACTCAAAAACTATATGAATGTAACGCAGTAATAGACACAGAAAAAAAGTTATTAGATAACGTAAAGATATTGCTTCAAGGAATGCGGGGGCTAATGCCGTACAGCAATGGCATTTATTCTTTGATTATAGATAAAAACGAATCCAGTTCTTTTAACCTAAATCCAGACAATATTACGTCAAGCATCAGTGTTGATAGTGCCGGTAAAGATAAAAAATACAATCAAGTAACAGTCAAATATATAAATCCAGATGCAAACTGGCAAGCCGATGCAGCTATATACCCAGACCAAGGCAGTGCAGAAGAAGCAGCTTTTTTAGCTGAAGACAACGGCGAGGTTTTAAAAAGAACAATTACACTAAATACCATTACCAGTGCTTATTCCGCTAAAGATTTGGCTCGGATTATATGCCTAGCTTCACGCAATAATACGTTATTAGTAAAAATTACGGCAACATCAGAGGCGCTTGAAATTGCTGTTGGCGATGTGGTCACCTTAAATCATCCGTCTTTTGGGTGGACAGGCGCATCAGAAAAGGAATTTCGAGTTACTGCAATGCAGTTACAAGATGACGGCGATGTGGAGCTTACCCTACAAGAATATACTGCCAGCATATATCCTTGGGTGGTAGGGGACGAAGCGTTAGCCAGCCCAGACACAGATTTACCTGACCCATTTGATGTAGCCGCTCCAACTAATTTAGTTTTGACTAGCACTACATTTTTGCAAGACGATGGAACGGTTGTGCCAGCGATATTAGCGACATGGGACGCAGCAGATGACGCTTTTGTTGACGGGTACGAAGTCCAATGGAAGCAACAAGCGGACGCTGAATATGAAGGCGCAATAACAAGCGAAACACAATTTGAAATACCTATTGTTAGGGTAAACATTGTTTACGATGTAAGAGTCAGGTCTATCAATTCGCTGGGCATTCGCAGTGTTTTCATAAGCTCTACGTCTACGGCAGCAGGTGACGTAACACCTCCATCGCCGCCAACCGCTTTGACAGCCGTTGGAGGTTACAAGCAAAATGTTATTACTTGGATTAAGCCGACCGCAACAGATTTTTCTCATGTGGAAATTCAGGCTTCCCTAGCAGCGACTACGTCAAGCCCATCTTATGTTGGGTCAGCCAGCACAAACGGCGCGTCTACACTTGATTTAACCAGCATAACGGGGTTGGCAGAGGGCGATACTGTTATCTTTTTTGCGACAGATGACACTTCTGGTGCGGTATTGGCTAGCACAGGGTGGAATGCATTGGTTAGCAATCAATTAAACAACAGCATATTTAACAGCATATATTACAAAGTCATGGGTTCAACTGTTGATGCGTCAGTGGACACTGCTTCTACGGTAGACGCAATCACCGCGATAGCATTTAGAGGCGTTGAATATGAAAGCATAAGCTCTGTCGTTGAGGTAGCAAGCGGCAACTCTATAACTCCCCCAGCCGTTAATGTTACAGCCAGCAATTCAGTAGTCGTTTTGCTTGCTGCAATTGATGACGATAGCTCTACAGTTAGCATTCCGTCTACTGGATACACGACAGCGGCTCAAGACGGTAGGCTCGGCGGCTCGAACGCGCAATTATACAAAACAGGCATTGCAGCAGGAACAGAATCGCCGTCAGCGTTAACGTGGTCAACTACTGATGCGTTAATCGTTAGGGCGCTGGTTTTAAAACCGTTTGGAACTTATGTAGTTACTGGGGTAGAGGATAGCCAATCATTTGTACACCCAATAAACGGATTTGGAGTAGAAAGGTTTTATAAAGCTAGGTCGTTTGATCGTTCCGGAAATGCTTCTGCATACACTGCAACTGTATCTGCAACAACCGCATTTGTAGATGACGATGCGTTTACTCAAAACGTCTACAATTTATTTGCTAACGCTAACGTCAATCAAATAGAAATATACGCCACGCTGCCCTTGCTAGGCGATTATCTCGGCCAAGTTATCTTTTTGACCGCCGACAATTTATTGTATCGCTGGGATGGTTCGGCGTGGATAAAATCAGTACCAGCAACGGATATTGATGGGCAAATAATTACTACTCAAATATCAAACAATAGTATTACAACAGATAAAATTGTCGCTAATAATATCACTGGCGGCTTAATGGCTACCGCTGGCATTATTACAACGGCAGCGCAGATTGATAACGCCGTTGTTGAAGCCGCTGCCATTAAAGACGCAGCAATTACTACTGCTAAGATTGCCGACTTATCTGTAGAAACGCTAAAAATACAAAATAACGCGGTCACTTTGCCGCTGGGCGCACAAAACCAAAATTTCAATAATACCATTGGAAGTGCGTGGACATTAGTTTGCGACACGCAAATGACTTGGACTTCTGCAGAGGGCAGACCTCCTTTTGTTATTTGCCTCGGTACGCTTGATTTTGTATCGACAGGGGGTTCAACATCTCCAGTCAATATAGAGCTTAGAATTACAGTTACAGACCAGTTCGGCACTGTAGTTTTAAAGCAAGGCATAGGTTCTAGTCACAATCAACAGTGGGGCGTAAATATGACCATTGCGTCTTTTCATAGTAACTCTTTTGGAACTTCCCCAAAAACTTTTAAATTAGAAGCTCAAACGGCTGGTCCATATAAAATTGGCAACAATTCTATAGCTGTTTTTGGGGCGAAAAAATGATCGGTGTTTTATATGATATAGACGGCAGAATTGTCGGAACTGTAACGGGTCCAATAAATCACTGCGAAAGCGAAATAGCTAGATCAACTTATAACGGGTT
>Ga0115569_10003992_pt1 | contig 10746 bp, 9 predicted proteins | sample COGITO_mtgs_1205_2_FD_87295 | JGI IMG/M metagenome (GOLD analysis project Ga0115569, IMG submission 87295) | Pelagic marine microbial communities from North Sea - COGITO_mtgs_120503 | ecosystem: Environmental > Aquatic > Marine > Epipelagic | place: Germany:Helgoland, sampling site Kabeltonne...
CTGAACGTTTAGGCTTTGCCCTTGGTTCAGTTCCCATTCCTCATTCGAGGCAACGGAGGCGGGTTATAGGCCTGCCGAAGCAGACTGTCTAGCCCTAAAATTTCTTTTTAGTGACTTTATTTTTCAGCCCTTCCAGCAACCAGCCTTGGGGCTAAATCCGTTTCCCATTTCTGGGCAACGGAGGCGGGTTATAAGCCTGCAAAAGCAGGCTGTCTAGCCCTAAAATCGGTATTTGTGATCTTTTTTCTGAAAACCACGTTCTGGCGCGCTAAATATAAAAACAATCAGCGTGAACCAGGCCCTTCTAACAGGGTTACAACGATGTTTCCCAATCACGATTTTTATATAGCAGGTCTGTTTCAAGATGAATAGGTAAAAGATACCGTTCAAAGGGATAAATATCGATTTTCACTGCTTTTCTCCATTAGACCATCTGCGTCGCCCTCGATAAAATGCGTTGCAACACACCTGCATTAAACCAAAACCAGCGGTATCGGCATATAATGATTTCGGGGCAATGGCAAAGCGACGACATCAGATCATAGAAAATTCCTAATTACCTGATTCATAACCAAATTAACTATATGAATTTGATCGAAATGATTGACTTCTTATAAAAGCTACGGCATGTAAAGGCTGCATTCAGGCGGCTGGTAAGCCATATGGGGACGTGAAAATGCGGGCAAATTGCTTGACCAAACAGGCATTTCAAAGACGGTCTTGTCGGGCTGTAATGTCAATTGCCCTAACCTGCCTTTTCTTTGGCGGTTTGGTCACCGCGCAGGCTGAATCAGGCTTGGCGCGCGAATCAGCCAAATCACTTCATGTCGCTTTTGCGCCGATGGAACCTATTTTTCAAACGGCACCAGCCTTGCCAACAAGTCGTCCGGATCCGGCACTTGCCTATCCGGCAATCCCCGTTTCGATCATCCCGCCAATGTCAAAACCGGCACTTATCGATGTTCTTCCAAAATCAACCAAGATGATTGGCGAGATGATTCGGTCACAAACCGGATTAGAAAGCGGTGCCGAAACAGAATTAAAGCTTCGCAATGGCGAAGGCATTGGTGCCCTATTGCGCCGTGCCGGATATGATTCGGCATCAATTGCCAAAGCTATCGACGCTGTTTCGGGCAAAGTTAGCCTGCGTCGCCTGCAAATTGGCACTAAATTCCAAGTGGCGTCGCAAGGGTTTCGCTTTTCGACCAAGCCCGGGCGCGACATTTATGTGATCCAGCATCCCGACAGTGGCTGGCTGGCGCTCACCGCGCTTCGTCCGATCGATCGTTATATGAATTTTTTCCAAGGCACGGTTGACGATTCTATCTACCGGGCCGCAATGGCAGCTGGCATCAACGAAAACGCCTTTAATGACTATATCCGTGTCATGGGCTTTTCGGTCGATTTCCAGCGCGAAATTCGGACAGGTGACCGATTCGAGCTTCTCTATGAAACCGAGCGCGACAGCATCGACGGCAAAATCGTTGGTGGCAAGCTGCATTATGCTGGTCTTGTCTTATCTGACGAGCAATTGGGATTTTTCCGCTATGACGGCGATGAAAACACCATTGGCTGGTATGACGAGAATGGCAATTCAGCTGCGCGAACCCTTATCCGCACGCCAATTTCCAATGCCCGCCTATCATCATCTTTTGGCCATCGCAAACATCCGGTTAGCGGCTTTAACGCCATGCATAAGGGTGTTGATTTCGCGGCACCACACGGCACGCCTATCATCGCCGCCGGATCGGGCGTGATTCGTGAGGCCGGTTGGAAAGGCAGTTTTGGCCGCTATATCCGAATCAGACATAATGCCACCTATGATACGGCCTATGCACATATGTCACGCATCGCGCCAAATATTCGCCCGGGGTCACGCGTCAAACAAGGCGAAATCATCGGGTATGTCGGATCAACCGGCAGATCAACCGGCGCGCATCTTCATTATGAAGTGATGGTCAATAACCGGCAGGTAAACCCCATGACGGTTCGCCTACCAACCGGCGAGCGGATTGATGATCAGCATTTGCCAGCCTTTCAAAAAACCGTTGCCGCCATTGATCAAGAAGTTTTGTTGCATGGCACCGTCCGCTTTGCCGGCGCCGTGCCGAATAAAAACACGCAATAGCCCAGCATCACTCGCGGTAAGTTCGTATCATACAAGCCCTATTGCCTAAATTTATACTGGCAATTGGCGATTACCTCTGGCTAACGTCAATGTCATAAAGCGGTATAAGGCATTATTCTGAGGAACATATCATGCAAATTCATGAGCTTTGGCATTATCCAGTCAAAGGGCTTGGCGGCAATCAGATGCCTTCGGCTCGTCTGCGGCAAGGTGGCTATTTTCCCAATGACCGGCAATTTGCCATTTCGATTGGCAGCGAAAAAGCCGCAGCTGCCAGCGATGGTACATGGTTGCCAAAAGCGCATTTCCTGCAATTAATGTCGCATGAATTATTGGCCGAATATAGCTGTCGCTATTGCGGTGATGCTGCTAACCCCAAATTAGAATTACGTCATCAAGGCGCTATATGCCTAAGCATTGATCCGACGCAGCCAGCCGACTGCCTCCGTCTTGAAGATTTCTTTTTTACCTTGCTTGGCAGCACGCTTCGCGGAAAGCCGCGTTTTATGAAGATGAACCATCAGGCCTATAGTGACCAATCAACAGCGCTTATCAGCATTGCCAGCACGGCCTCACTTGATGCTTTTGCAGACGCGACCAACACAAAGCCCGACAGCCGCCGGTTTCGTATCAATATCATTATTGATGGAGAGATGCCCTTTGCCGAGGACAATTTGATTGGCAAGACATTACGCTGTGGTGATGCGCTGCTGTTGGTCAAGAAATCCGTTGGCCGCTGCACCGCAATCAATGTTGACCCGGCAACGGCCAAACGCAGCCCAGATGATTATGTGCGCTTTATGAAAGCCCATTTTGGCCATAGCAATCTTGGCATTTTTGCCGAAGTGATCAATGGCGGCATGATTAAGATTGGCGACAGATTGCAGCCAGCCTGAATCATGCCGAGCGCCGATGGCTTGCCGTGATGACCGCAGATTTAAAAGGCCCATTTCGACATTGCAAAACCCGCAAAGACACGTTTGTTAGGATGGTTGATCGCTATCTTGATCACCCTGAACCGCCTCGGCAAGCTGGGCCGGAGACAGGTTTGTGCGATCATCCGCGCCATTTTTAACAGCTTCATTTTTGGCAGCACCATTTTTAGCAGCACCATTGCGGGGGCTAGACCGCCGCTTTTTCGGCGCGGCATCACCTGTATCATCTGCACCATCGCCACCATTGGCCTTTGCTGATGCCTGATTGGCGATGCCATCAGCCTCGGAAGCAGCCTCGTCATTTTCTGTTGCTGATTCCTGATCACGCCGTGGTTCGCCAGGGGCACCGTCATCATCAGCCGCGGCATTGGCCTGTTCTTGCTGGCGTTTGGTTTCGGCAACGCCAACAGCCGCCTGATGAAGCCGGAAATAATGATCGGCAAATTGGGTATAGGCTTCAGCCGAAATCCGTTCACCCGATGTCGCCGCGTCATGTGCAAGCGCCATATATTTTTCATGAAGCTGTTGGGCATTGCCCCGCAATTTCACGTCAGGGCCATTTGACTCATAGGACGTATTGCGGTTTGGCACATGATTATGATTGCCACTCGTATTTCCACGACGGCCACGACCACGGCCGCGTTTGGCGTTTTGAGGTTGTCTCATTTGGTTTGATACCACATTCGTTATTAAAAACGGTTATCGATAAATCTAATCAAAGTCATTTCGGTTGCGGTTAGTCTATTAACGACAGTTCGGCATAAAGCCGGTGCAAACGATCCCATTTCGTTAGGAAAGGCGCTGGCGTATTGGTGACCAAAATCACCCCGCCGCGAATGGCGATACCATAACGTTGGCTTCATATTAATATCAAGAAAAATATCACCCATTTCACATTTTAATTGAAAATGCGAGACAGCGCGTGATGCCAGCAAGATCGTGATAGCTGCCACTAAGCTGTAAATTTGCTTTTTCGGCCTCGGCGGTAACAGCATTTTCCTGCCCGCGTCCGATTTCAACAAAGGCCATACCACTAACCGCAAGCGCCGCGGCAAGCCGTGGCAAAAGCTGCTGCCAGCACGCCATACCATCAGCCCCGCCATCAAGCGCCAAGGCCGGATCAAAAGATTTCACATCCACTGCAAGCCCATCAATTTCGCCTGTCGGGATATAGGGCGGGTTTGACAAGATCACGTCAAAATCGCCAAGCGGGCCAAGGTCATCAGCAAAGCTATGCGCGGTAAACGCGGCGCGTTCGCCAAGACCAAGGCTGGCTGCATTGCGCCGCGCCGTGGCAATCGCATCAAGATTCACATCAATGCCAACACCATTTGCTTGGGGCAATTCAGATAATAACGCCAACAGCAAACAGCCGCTTCCCGTGCCAAGATCAAGCAAGCGCAACGGCCGGTCTTTGGCGGCGTTGCGTGATACCCATCGAACAGCCGCATCAATCATTGTTTCTGAGTCGGGGCGCGGGTCAAGCGTTGCTGGCGATACGGCAAAGCGAAGTGACCAAAATTCACGCCAACCGCGAATGCGGCTGATTGGCTCGCCCGCAAGACGGCGTGCCATCATCGCCGCTAGCCGGTCATCACAAGCCTGATCCATTGGCGCAATATCTTCATGCGGCAAGACAGCTTCATCACGTCCCAAGGCCATGCCAAGAAGACACCGCGCATCACTTTTGGCACTGACAATACCGGCATCGGCAAGAATTTGCTCAAGCGCATAAAGAATGGTGCTGGCTTCTTGTTTTGCTGGCAGATCGGTTTTTGCATGATCGACCGGCGTCACCATTATACCCCTTCGGCAAGCCGCCGTGACTGGTCTTCTGACACAAGCGCGTCAACCACCTCGTCAAGCGCCTCGCCAGTGATGACACGATCAAGCTTATATAGCGTGAAATTGATACGATGATCGGTAACACGCCCTTGCGGGAAATTATAGGTTCGGATCCGTTCAGAACGATCACCTGAGCCAACCTGTCCTTTGCGTTCGGCGGCGCGAACAGCCTCAACCCGCGCGCGTTCGGCATCATAGATACGCGCCCGCAAAATCTTCATCGCTTTGGCACGGTTTTTATGTTGTGATTTTTCATCCTGCTGGCTGACAACGATGCCGGTTGGCAAATGCGTTATGCGAACCGCCGAATCAGTTGTATTAACCGATTGCCCGCCCGGGCCAGATGCCCGAAACACATCAATCCGAAGATCCGATTCATCAAGCTGAATATCAACTTCTTCCGCTTCGGGAAGCACGGCAACGGTTGCTGCCGATGTGTGAATGCGTCCGCCAGCTTCGGTTTCAGGAACACGCTGCACCCGATGCACGCCTGATTCAAATTTCAACCGCGCAAAAACATCATTTCCCGAAATTGTGGCAGTGGCTTCCTTATAGCCGCCAATGCCGGTTTCCGACACTTCCATAACTTCGAATTTCCAGCCATGCTTCGCGGCATAGCGCTGATACATCGAAAATAGGTTTGCGGCAAAAAGGGCTGCCTCGTCACCACCCGTTCCGGCGCGCACCTCAAGAATCGCGTTCCGCGAATCATCTTTGTCTTTTGGCAATAGCAAAAGCTGCAGAGCGGCCTGGGCCTCGGGAAGCTGGGCTTTGAGACTATCCGCTTCGGCCTGCGCCATTTCCAGCATATCAGGATCATCTTTCGCTTCTTCAACCATGACCAGCGCATCAGCAAGCTCGGCTTCGATCCGGCGAACCAGTTCGATCTGCTCGCAAACCGGACGAAGGTCAGACAGCTCGCGGGAAAACTGCGCTAGATCGCTGTTGCTCATATTGGCCGAATCCGACAGCCGGTCTTCGACTTCGCGGCGGCGTTCAAGTACTTTATCCATTGATGAGTCGAGGCTCATGCCAAAACTCCTTTTTGGTCTAGTTTCAATCACTGTGAATTTGGCAGATCAAACGGCACGGCTGCCAGCCGGAATAGACTGCCAGCTATGGGGCGAGAAGACTTTCGGCAATCGCCGCCGCAAGGCCGCTAGAATCGGCCAAATCAAGCGACAATTCCTGTTGGCTTCCATCGCTTAGATTGCGCAGCTGGACGGTATTTTTGGCAAGCTCATCACTTCCCATAATCACCGCGATCCGAATACCGGCCTTATCGGCTTTTTTCAATTTTTTACCCATTGCGCCACTTGTTGGCAGGTCAATATCAATACCCGCATCGCGAAGCTGTTCGGCAAGACGAAACGCCGCTTGGCGCGCGCCGTCATCAGCCGTCAAGATCGCCACTTTCGGACTGTTCACCGAAGCGGTTTCAACAAGCATGGCAAGCCGCTCGACACCAGCCGCCCAGCCCACACCGGCCACCTGCGGCCCGCCAAGCATTTCCGCAAGCCCGTCATAGCGCCCCCCACCCAGAACCGTTCCTTGTGCGCCAAGCGATGTGGTGACAAATTCAAATGCCGTATGGCAATAATAATCCAGCCCACGAACCAATAGCGGATCAAAAACCCAGGCCACACCAGCGCCATCAAGCGCCGCTGTCAGATCGGCAAAATGCGCCTTTGACACATCGTTCAGATAATCTTGAAGTCGCGGGGCATTTTGCAATATCGCGCGATCACCAGCATCTTTTGAATCCAAAATGCGAAGCGGATTTACCGCAAGGCGGGTTTTGCTGTCATCCGATAATTGGTCGGTAAATGTTTCCAAATAGGCAATCAAGGCCGCACGGTAGGCCGCACGACTGTCGCCATCACCAAGCGAATTGAGATGAAGTTCACAATCATCAAGCACGCCAAGCGATGCCAAAAACCGTGCGCCACAAGCAATGATTTCAGCGTCGGCAAGCGCATCATCTGGGCCAAGATATTCGATGCCGACCTGATGAAACTGGCGCATCCGGCCCTTTTGCGGACGCTCATAGCGGAACATCGGCCCCGCATAGAAATATTTCAAAGGCAGGCTTTGCGTCAGCCCGCCCGAAATCATCGCCCGCACAACACCAGCAGTATTTTCCGGCCGCAAGGTCAAAATTTCACCGCCACGATCGGCAAAGCTGTAATTTTCCTTGGTGACAATATCGCTGCTTTCACCAAGCGGGCGAGAAAATACCTCGGAAAATTCAAAAATCGGCGTCGCCATTTCTTGAAAGCCATAGCGTGCCGATGCCGTCCGTGCAGCGTCAATCACCAAACGATGTTTGGCCATGCTATCGGGAAGAAGATCAGCGGTACCGCGGGCAGGTTGAAGTCGTGACATGGGCTGTAATCTGCTTTTTAAGTTTGTGTTGATGCCGCTTCGGCGGCTTTTAATTCGGCAACGCGGGTTTCAACCAGATCAACCACATGTTCAACAATATCACCATTTGACAGGCGATGATCAGCCATGCCTGACAGATAAATCTGATGTGTTCCTTTGCCGCCACCGGTTAGGCCAATATCGGTTTCACGCGCCTCACCCGGCCCGTTCACAACACAGCCGATGATTGAAACGGTAATCGGCATATCAATATGTTCCAGCCGATCTTCGATAATTTGCACAGTTTTGATAACGTCAAATTGCTGGCGCGCGCAAGATGGGCAGGAAATAACCGTTACACCGCGGCGGCGAAGCCCGAGTGATTTCAGCATTTCATAACCGGCTTTCACCTCTTCGGTCGGGTCTGCCGATAAAGACACCCTTACCGTATCGCCGATACCGGCCCATAGCAGATTACCAAGGCCAATCGCCGATTTGATCGTGCCTGCCCGCAGCCCGCCTGCTTCGGTGATGCCAATATGCAGCGGGCAGTCAATAACATCGGCAAGCTGTTGATAGGCAGCTACAGCCAAAAACACATCTGATGCTTTGACTGAAATTTTGAATTCGTGAAAATCATTATCCTGTAAAATCTTGGCATGTTCCAAGGCAGATTCGACAAGCGCTTCGGGGCAGGGCTCGGCATATTTTTCAAGAAGATGCTTTTCCAGCGATCCAGCATTGACACCAATACGCATCGAACATCCATGATCACGCGCGGCCTGAACCACCTCGCGCACCCGCGCCGCATTGCCAATATTACCAGGATTAATCCGCAAGCAGGCAGCACCGGCCTTGGCCGCCTCGATGGCACGGCGATAATGGAAATGGATATCAGCAACAATGGGAACCGGACTTTGCGCGCAAATGGTTTTCAGCGCCGCGGTACTATCCTCATCGGGGCAGGACACCCGCACAATATCGGCACCTGCCGCCGCTGCCGCATTGATTTGCGCCAACGTGCCTTCAATATCACTTGTCAGGCTATTGGTCATGGTCTGCACCGAAATCGGCGCATCGCCGCCAACCGGAACCGACCCGACCATCACCTGACGGCAGCGACGGCGCTCAATTGTTCGATAAGCCCGATAAGCGTTTGACACTGTTGCACTCCAAATGACGGCGCGGCGCACCCATGTTGAATTTGCCCCATTCTATACCCTGTTCGGCGGGCAAGCGCCAGATCATTGCGTCACTTTGTTCAGATGAGGCGTTGCCATTAATTTGCAAGAGGTGATAGCAGGCCATGCCTTTTGTCCGGCAAGTGACGCGCAAAAGCGCAAAGCCCCACGCAAAAACGCCAAAATCAGACGAAGAACCCGAAATAGGGATCAAGCGCCAAACTATCTGGAAACAACAACATCCGCGGCTAATAATTTGGAGAGCTGGCGAAAGACAGGCTGGCGTAAAAGGCTAGCGCACCTGCCGCAATTTGTCGGTAACCAGCGGCAGATCGCGGACAATCTGGCCGATTTCGCCGATTGACCGCGGGTCATCGCCACCAACAACAACCTGTAGCCCGCCAGCATTGCCGGTGCTGAGATAAAGCCGCGTATTGCCTTCGACAACATAGCTATCACCAGCCTGCATTAATTTGGCCATCACTTCTTCGCCATTGTCGCGCACGATCTCGACCCAGCTTGCGGCAACCGCACGAATGGTGATTTCCTGCGCCGGATCACGAAGATTGGCGATGGCGCTATTTCCCGCCGACTGCGGTTTGCCATTTTGCGATATGGGGGTAATGACCTGTGTTTCGGCCAAATCACCTGATAAAACGGGGCTATTCGCATCGACTGTCGACACGGCTGGTTCACGCGGCGCGATAATCGCTGACGCAATTTCAACGGGTTTCGCCGGTGCCGTTGTTAGCGGCGCCTTAGCGATGACGGTTTTTGTCGTGGCGGCCAGATCATCTGTTACCGCGTTTGGCGTTGGCGTTGCAGCCGCCGCGGCAATCTCTTTTTCTGGCTGAACTGGCGCAGTCATATTTTGCGTTTGCGCCTGACCGTCAACCGGCATAACCGTCATTGTGCCTTGATCGATAAGCGTGTCTCGCATCGCGGCAGAATCTGACGGCGTTGCCGCGACGTCATTTGGCACCATCGCCATCTGATCATTCACATCACCGCCATTTAACCAGTACCAGCCGCCATAGGCAATGCCAGCACAAACAACCAGCATTGATGCAATGGCTGGGGCCGAACGCTGTGGTGGCCGCGTACTCATCGGAATTTTATAGTTTGGCATGGCCGCCGCTTTGGCCGTCAATGCCGAATAGCGCGCCACAAGTGATGATGGATCAAGCGCAACAAACTGGCCATAGCTTCGCAAAAACCCTGTTACATAGGCTGGTGCTGGCAATTCATCAAAAGCACCGGATTCAAGCTTTGACAGATAATCAACTGAAATCCGGAGCTGCTGCGATACATCGCCAATTTTCAAACCCTGGAGCCGACGCGCATGTTTCAGCGTCGCACCGATCTGTTCGAAACTATCACCTGCAACCAACGGTTTGATTTCTTTATCTTGAACGCGCACCAAGCTGGTCTCCATTCATTAACCATATGTCCAAAAGCACCAGAAATTTCCGATGATTGCAAACAAAACTTTAAGTTTTCAAAAGAACAACCCACGACCATATGGCTGATAACGTTGACTGATGTCGGTTTGTATCGCAGATTTTCGCATGTTTAGCAAGCATCGGTTACTATTACCGCGATATCAAGACTCGTCATCCAGCCCATAGGCTGTATGCAGGCTACGAACCGCCAATTCGGTGTATTCAGCATCAATCAAAACCGAAATCTTGATCTCGGATGTTGAAATCACATGCAGGTTTACGCCCTTTGTCGCCAGCGTTTCAAACATGGTCTTGGCAACGCCGGGCTGGGTCCGCATGGCCGTGCCCACAACCGAAATTTTGGCAACATTTGGCGAGGAGTCAACCGACTCAAACTTTAATTGGTCTTTAATTTTGTTAATTATATCAACGGCTTTATCAAGATCGCCACGGCTAACCGAAAAACTGATATCGGTTTTCTTCACGGCGCTTGATGCGCTTTGTACAATCATATCCACATTCACATGATTATCTGCCAAGGCGCCAAAAACACCAGCAGCAACGCCGGGCTGGTCAGGCAGACCAACGATGGTAATTTTGGCCTCGTCGGGGCTATATGCAATCCCGCTAATGGTTTCTTGTTCCACGACTGAATCCTCATTCACGACTAAGGTGCCTGGTGCATCATTGAAACTTGAGCGCACCTGCAGATTGACATTATGGCGCATCGCCATGGCGACTGATCTTGTTTGCAAGACCTTGGCACCTGATGATGCCATTTCCAGCATTTCTTCAAAGGTGATTCGCGCTAATTTGGTTGCTTTTGGCGCGATTCGCGGATCGGTAGTATA
>Ga0115569_10003994_pt1 | contig 10745 bp, 9 predicted proteins | sample COGITO_mtgs_1205_2_FD_87295 | JGI IMG/M metagenome (GOLD analysis project Ga0115569, IMG submission 87295) | Pelagic marine microbial communities from North Sea - COGITO_mtgs_120503 | ecosystem: Environmental > Aquatic > Marine > Epipelagic | place: Germany:Helgoland, sampling site Kabeltonne...
AGAAATGACCATTAATGAAGCCTGTGACTTTTTTGAAAAGATTCCTAAAATATATAGGAAGCTTAAAACCATTAGAGATGTTGGCCTTGGTTATATTACCCTTGGGCAGCAATCTACCACCTTATCTGGTGGAGAGGCCCAGCGTATCAAGCTAGCAACAGAACTCTCAAAAAGAGATACAGGAAATACTTTTTATATTTTAGATGAGCCTACCACTGGCCTACACTTTGAGGATATAAGAGTGTTAATGATTGTGCTTCAAAAGCTAGTAGATAAGGGAAATACAGTTTTAATTATAGAACACAACCTTGATGTTATTAAAACAGTAGACTACATCATTGATATTGGTCCAGAGGGCGGAAAAAGTGGCGGTAAGGTAATGGCCACTGGAACTCCTGAAGAAATTGTAAAAACAAATAAGGGTTTTACGGCAAAGTTTTTAAAGAAAGAATTACAAAATAAGTAGTAAGTATCAAGGTAAATATGTACTTTGATTATTGATGGATTACTAATTTTAATACATGTACTAATGAGGTCTGAAGAAAATCACAAAAACTGGAACCAGCAAAAAACCAATGACTCTTGGGCAATCTTTAAGATCATGGGCGAGTTTGTAAATGGTTATGAAAAGATGAGCCGTATTGGCCCCTGTGTTTCAATATTTGGTTCTGCCCGTACAAAACCAGAAGACAAATATTACAAACTAGCACAAAGTATAGCAAAACGCATTACACAGAGTGGTTATGGAGTAATCACTGGTGGTGGTCCTGGTATCATGGAAGCAGGTAACAAAGGAGCGCACCTAGCGGGTGGAACCTCTGTTGGTCTTAATATTACATTGCCTTTCGAACAACATGACAACCCATATATAGATAAAGACAAGAGCATTGATTTTGATTACTTTTTTGTACGCAAAGTTATGTTTGTAAAATACTCACAAGGTTTTGTAGTTATGCCTGGTGGATTTGGAACACTAGATGAGTTTTTTGAAGCCTTTACCCTCATACAAACTAAAAAAATTGATCAGTTTCCTTTAATTTTAGTAGGAAGATCCTTTTGGAGTGGCTTAATGGATTGGGTAAAAAACACGCTCCTGGAAGAAGGTAACATAAGCCCAGAAGATCTAGACATGGTTCATGTTGTTGACACAGAAGACGAAGTACTCTCAATTTTAAATAACTTTTATAACAAAAACAACTTTAGTCCTAACTTTTAATTTAATAACTCCCCAGTTATATGCGTCATACTTTTATTTTTTTATCGCTACTATTTTTCAGTATTTCTTGTTTTTCACAAAACACTATAAAGACCATGTTTTACAATGTCTTGGAATTTCCAGAATTAAACCCTAATAGGATTTCTCTTTTACAAGACATTCTGCAAGATTATTCTCCAGATATATTCATGGTTTGTGAATTACAAAGCCAGGAAGGTGCAGACGTTATTTTAAATGTAGGCTTAAATGGTGACGGAAACAGCAACTATAGTGCGGCCCCCTATTTTGAAAACCAATCTGGTGGCGGTGATCTGCAACAGGCATTATTTTACAGAAACGATATGTTTGTGCTAGAAAACACAGAAATTGTAACCACACCCGTAAGAGATATAAACAAATACACGCTGCTTTTAAATACTGCAAGTCAAGACACCAACCCTATACGTATCTATGCATATGTAACACATTTAAAATCAAGCCAAGGAAGTGCCAATCAACAATTAAGACTTTCTATGGTAGAGGCGTTTGTAAATGACACACAGCAACTTGAAGATGATGCCTTTGTATTATTTGCCGGAGATTTTAATATATACACCTCTACAGAACCTGCATACCTAGAAATATTAGACCAAACAAATAGCCTAGCTATGGCAGACCCTATAGATACTCCAGGGTCTTGGAATAACAATGAAGATTTTAGAGCAGTACACACTCAAAGCACTCGCACAAGTTCTTCTGGTTTTGGTGGAGGCGCTGGTGGCGGTCTAGATGATAGGTTTGATTTTATTATGGTATCGCAAAATATGATGACAAACCCCAATCTTTTATACAAGGCAGATAGCTACAAGGCCTATGGAAATAATGGAAACTGTTACAACAACAATATAAATGACATTAACTGCGGAGGTGTTTACAATCAAATAATACGGGATGCACTTTATAACATGAGTGATCATTTACCAGTAGTCATGGAACTTGAGACAGATCAAGAAATTGTAATTTTAGATATTCCACAACAGATGGTGGTACAACCATTTTCATTAAAAAGCACATTGGTTTCAGATGTGCTTACTGTTTACTCACCTCAAGGAGATACCCAAGATGACAGCTTTGTGGTATTTAATACTTTAGGACAAGAAATACTAAATTTTAAAACAAAAGCTAATACTACAATTATAGACGTTTCGCAATTAGCAAAAGGTGTTTACTATCTTACCAATACATCTTCCAACCAAACATTAAAATTCCTGAAGACTTTTTGATACCTAAACACTACTTGTCTATACTCCTTTTTGTTGCGATTTTACCTATCTGGTCACAACATACAATCACTATAGATGCTAGTTTAGATGACACCTCACACACTCTTGATGTTAAGCAACATGTGCTTTTTGAAAACACAACGGGCACAAGTTTAGATACGCTCTACTTTCATGATTGGGCCAATAGCTTTAGTACAAAAAAATCTCCATTAGGCCTGCGCCTTGAAGAAAATTATGTGAGCACTTTTCATTTCGAGAAAGACAGTGAAAGAGGAAACACTAGTGTTAAAACGGTATTAGACGATACAGGAAACATTCTTGTTTGGAACCGTGGAGATGAAGTTGATTTGCTATATGTAATACTACCAAAACCGCTGCAAGACGGAGCTAGCTTTGGTATTAACTTCACCTTTTCAGTTAAAGTAGCACAAGACACCTATACCCGCTATGGGGTAGATAAAGATGGAAACTACAAACTACGGTATTGGTACCTATCACCAGCTGTGTATGACCAAAGTTGGCAGGTATATAGCAATAAAAAATCTAATGATCTGTATCAAAGGGCCTCACGTTTTAATATCACTTTAAGCCTTCCAGAGCTGTTTCAAGTCTCTACAGAGCTTGATATACTTGATACTAATGTATCAAAGGGAATTAAAACACTTACTCTAAAAGGGAATGATCGCATAAAGGCAACCTTGTTTTTAGGAAAGACAAACCTATTCGAAACCATTATTATTAGTGATCTTGAGGTACTAAGTAACCTGTCAAAATCAAAGACAGCCCCTGCCATGCGGGCAATTAATCTAGACAGAATGGTGTATTTTCTAGATCAAAAAGTGGGCCCTTACCCTTTTAATAAAATAGTTATTAGTGATGAGGATACTAAAAACAACCCTGTTTATGGTTTAAATCAATTACCTGGTTTTTTAAGTCCCTTTCCTACTGGTTTTGAGTATGATATAACACAATTTAAAACCCTATCTAGAACCTATATCGAAAACACACTGTTACTACACCCTAGAAAAGATGCCTGGCTTTTTGGGGCATTGCAAATTTATTTAATGATAGAGTACGTAAATACGTATTACCCTAAGATGAAAGTACTGGGTAGTTTAAGTAAATTTTGGATCATTAGGTGGTCTCATATTGCAGATTTGGAGTTTAATGACCAATACTCGCTTTTGTATTTAAACATGGCACGTAACAACATTCATCAACCCCTGAGCACGCCTAAAGACGCTCTTACTAAGTTTAATAAAAAAATAGCCAACAACTATTATGCTGGTAAAGGTCTTGAATATCTGAAAGATTTCTTAGGAAGTGATGCTTTAGATACAAGTATAAAGCAGTATTATAAAAAATACAAACTAAAACCAAGTTCACCACTAGACTTTAAAAATACTATAGAAGCTTCGAGTCCAAAAAATATAGATTGGTTCTTCAATGATTATGTTCATAAACGCAGTACCATTGACTTTAAAATTAAAAAGACCACAAAAAGAGCAGACTCTATAGATATTACTATTATAAACAAACGAGATAATATATTACCTGTATCTGTATATGGAAATAGTAAAGATGGAACGCTCTTGTTTAAAAAATGGTCTGCACCAATAGATAGTATTGGTATAGTAACTGTTCCCTCAAAGGATTTAAAACGTCTAGAGTTAAACAAACAAGGCTTCATAACAGAGTACAATAGAGCCAATAACATAAAAAGATTTGGAAGTGTTTTTAATAGACCACTTCAGTTTAGATTATTTAAAGATGTACAAGACCATAGGTTTAACCAAATGTTCTTTATGCCTGTGGTTGAATACAACCTATATGACGGTATAACCACTGGGTTAAAGTTATATAATAAAACATTACTACCTAAAGGGGTGCATTATAAGTTAGAGCCGCAATATGGTTTTAAATCTAAAAAACTTATTGGAAGCGCCTCCCTACAATACACTAGCCAATTTGAACAAGGTAGGCTCAGGAATATTCGGTATGGTTTTTCTGGAAACTATTTCAGCTATGATACTGGACTATTTTACAAACGCTTCACACCTTTTATGACTTTTGCCTTTTCAAACCAGGATATTAGAAATAATGAAAAGCAGTTTATTAGCCTAAGAAATGTAACAGTTTCAAGAGACATAAATCCAAACAACCCTCAACAAGATCCTAACTATAGTGTATTCAATGCTAGTTATGTGTACAGCAACCCAAACTTAATAAACTATTACAGGAGTGTTGTTGATTATCAAATCTCTAGTAAATTTAGCAAAATAGCGCTCACCTTTGATTACAGAAAACTTTTTGAAAACAACCGACAGCTTAATGTAAGACTATTTGCAGGAGCTTTTTTATTTAACGACACCAAACAAAGTGATGACTTTTTTAGTTTCGCCCTAGACCGCCCTACAGATTATCTTTTTGATTATGGGTACTATGGCCGTAGTGAAGACACCGGGCTTTTTAGCCAGCAGCTTATAGAAGCTGAGGGAGGTTTTAAATCTAACCTAGGGGTAGACTTTGCAAATAGTTGGATAACAACAATCAACGCTAGTACAAACCTATGGCGTTGGATTTTAATTTATGGTGATGCTGGATTAGTACATAATACAGATAGTGGCACTAAGGCTGTTTTTGACTCTGGTATACGCATCAATTTAGTTCAAAATTATTTCGAAGTATATTTCCCGATGTATTCTAGTTTAGGTTGGGAACCTGGCCTAGAGAATTATGACCAAAGAATACGTTTTAAAATTACCCTCTCTCCCAAAACACTCCTAGGACTATTCACCAGAGAGTGGTACTAAAGACATCTGGATATGAAATCATTATACAACAATTGGAGAATCATTATTTTAGCATGCCTAACCTTAGGTATGGCGCCATTTTTCCCTGAGCCGCATCTTTGGGGCAAACTAAAATGGGTTGCTGGTGGCGCATCGGGTATGGCCCCTAAAGATTGGTTTGATATCGTATTGCATGGCCTCCCTTTTGTTTTACTGATTCGTATCTCAAGTATTAAAATTATGTCATTTATTAAATAATTCTTAATTAAACCGTACTTAAACTATTAATATCGCAACAATTAGCCATTGTTTAGCATCTCGTTTTTTAGTACTTTTGCGATAAGCCCAAACCAGCTAATAGCCCAAACATGCAAACAGATCCAGAATTAAATACAGACATGTCTTTTGAAGATTTTAAAACAGAAGTTTTAAATGATTATAAAATTGCAGTTACAAGTAGGGAGTGTAGCCTTTTAGGACGTCGTGAAGTTTTGACTGGAAAAGCTAAGTTCGGAATTTTCGGAGATGGTAAAGAAATACCTCAATTGGCGTGGGCAAAAGCATTTAAAGCAGGAGATTGGCGCAGTGGTTACTACCGTGACCAAACCTTTATGATGGCCATTGGAGCTTTAACTATACAGCAATTTTTCGCAGGGCTTTATGGCCACACAGATATTCATGCAGATCCTATGAGTGGCGGGCGCCAAATGGGTGGTCACTTCGCAACACCAACCATTAACCAAGATGGGAGTTGGAAAAACCTATCAGAACTAAAAAACTCTAGCGCAGACATCTCCCCCACTGCTGGGCAAATGCCAAGACTCCTTGGACTAGCACAGGCATCAAAAATATACAGGCAGGTTGATGGTCTTGAGCACTTGAGCCATTTATCCTCCAAAGGAAATGAAGTAGCTTGGGGAACCATCGGAAATGCAAGTACCAGTGAAGGCCTGTTTTGGGAGACTATCAATGCTGCAGGTGTTTTACAAGTGCCAATGGTTATTAATGTTTGGGATGATGAATATGGTATTTCTGTACATGCAAAATACCAAACAACTAAAGAAAATATTTCTGAGATACTCAAAGGTTTTCAGCGAGATGAAAAAGGGAATGGGTATGAAATTATTCGTGTTATGGGTTGGGATTACCCAGCTTTGATTGATGCGTATCAAAAAGCCTCAGACATTGCCAGAAAAGAACATGTGCCTGTTCTAATACACGTAAAAGAATTAACCCAGCCACAGGGTCACTCTACCAGCGGGTCTCATGAGAGATACAAAAACAAAAAACGTTTGGATTGGGAGGCTGCTTTTGATTGCAATGTAAAAATGCGCACCTGGATGCTAGAAACTAACGTAGCCTCAGAGCAAGAGTTACTGGCAATAGAGAAAGATATTAAAATACAAGTACGCGATGGTAAAAAAGCAGCTTGGGAAGCTTTCGTTGCTCCTCAAAAACAAGAGCAACAACAAGCAATAGCACTACTTACAGATCTTGCTAAAAATGCAGCAAATAAAAGTTTTATAGAGGTTATTACAAATGAACTAGCCGCAGAAAAAGAACCACTTAGAAGAAACATTGCTGGAGCGGCAAGAAAAGCACTACGGTATGTAATTAATGAGCAAAGCCAAGAAAAAGAACAGTTACAAAACTGGTTAAATCAATACTTTGAAACCACACAACCAAGTTACTCTTCTAACCTTTACAGTGAGAGTGATGTAAATGCAAAGACAATTGCAGAGGTGCTCCCAACCTATAACGCAGATGCAGAAGATGTTGATGCTCGCGTTGTTTTAAGAGATAACTTTGATGCTATTTTCAGTAAATATCCTGAGGCGTTAATTTTTGGCGAAGATGCTGGTACTATTGGAGATGTAAATCAAGGTTTGGAGGGGATGCAGGAAAAATACGGTGAACTTAGAGTAAGTGACACTGGTATTAGAGAAGCTACAATTCTTGGACAGGGTATTGGAATGGCAATGAGAGGGCTACGTCCTATTGCCGAAATACAATACCTAGATTATATCTTATATGCTTTACAAATAATGAGTGATGATCTGGTAACGGTTAGATACAGATCAAACGGGCAACAAAAAGCACCCCTTATTGTACGAACACGAGGACATAGACTTGAGGGTATATGGCATAGTGGATCACAAATGGGAGGTTTAGTTCACTTATTACGTGGTATGTACATTTTAGTGCCTAGAAATATGACTAAAGCAGCAGGATTTTATAATACACTGCTATCTACAGATGAGCCAGCATTGGTTGTAGAATGCTTAAATGGATATAGATTAAAAGAACCATTACCAACTAATTTAGGAGAATTTAAAACTCCAATTGGTGTAATTGAAACCATAAAACAAGGAGCAGATATTACTTTAGTATCTTACGGAAGCACCTTGCGCATTATTGAGCAAGCTGCAAAAGAGCTACAACAAGTGGGTATTGATGCAGAAGTGATAGACGTACAATCATTACTGCCCCTAGATATAAACCATCAGATGGTAAAAAGTGTAGAGAAAACAAACAGGCTACTAGTTATAGATGAAGATGTTCCTGGAGGTGCGTCTGCATATATTTTACAACATATTGTAGATGAGCAAAATGGATACCAATATCTTGACAGTAAGCCACAAACCTTAACTGCAAAACAACATCGCCCTGCCTATGGCACAGATGGAGATTACTTTAGTAAACCATCCGTAGAGGATGTTTTTGAAAAGGTATATGAAATGATGTATGAGGCAGATCCTGTAAAATTTCCGAAACTACGATAATACATATATTATGAGACGATTGTTTTTTATTGCTGTGGTAACACTTACTTTTTTTAAAGCAAACGCGCAGAAGGTATTTTCTGTAGATCAAGCCTATAAGGCAGATATTAAGGTATTTGTAGTAGACAATAACTACAAAGCAGATCTTTTAGTATACAAGGTGGATGCAGCATATAAAGCCGGGAAAAACGATGGTAAGTGGTTCTTCACTGACCAAGCTTATAAGGCTAGCAAAAAAATATATTTTGTAGATGCAGCTTACAAAGCAGATCTAAATATTTTCTTCGTGGATGCTGCATATAAAGCAAAATGGGAAGATAAATCTAAAATTCACTTACTGTACTAAGCTATTGTACAAGTGTATTAAACAGCTATTAAACAAAAATCACTATTTTTTAATATTTCTCTTACACCCCCTATTTTTTGACACTTAGCCGTAAAAAAAGCAGTTTTTTTAGATTTTATAGTAAAAAAATAGGGGTGTTTTTGTTTTAAATCATATAAAATTACCAAAATTTCAAATTTTTCCATTATCAATACTTCATTTTGAAAGCTTAAAGACTTGAAATAATTATCATAATCGCTATTTTAAACGTCTTTTTTTTTCAATATGTTACCGAATGTTAATTAATCTATTTTTATTGTTTGTTATTGTAAAAAAAGGCTGAATTTTGTTGGTTAAATTTAGTTTATGATAAATGCTTATATAAAAGGAACAGGTTCTTACGCCCCTAAAAACGTGGTAAAAAATGATTTTTTTGAGAGCGTTGGTTCTTCAGATAAATGGATTTATGAAAACCTAGGGATAAAAGAGCGTAGGATTTCAACTGGCGAAACCACAAGTGATTTAGCTTACCAGGCAGGCTTAATTGCAATTCAAGATGCTGGCCTACAAGTAGAAGACATTGATCTTATTATAATAGCCACAGCAACTCCAGACAGGTTGGCCCCTTCTTGCGCTTGCTTTGTTCAAGAAAAATTAAAAGCGAGCAATGCTGTTGCCTTTGATATTTCAGCAGTGTGCTCTGGAGCATTATTTGCTACAGCTACAGCAGTACAATACATTAAATCTGGAATGTATAAAAATGTACTTGTGATAGGCGCAGACACCTTTTCTACCATTACAGATTGGAACAGAAGAGACGCTGTCTTTTTTGGAGATGGCGCTGGCGCCTTAGTACTCTCTCATACTACACAAGACAAAGGTTTTCAGGATTTTATTTTAAAAACAGACGGCACAGGGAAAGAACATTTTACAATACCAGCGGGTGGATCAGAGAAACCTGCCAGCAATGACACCCTTTCTAGTGGAGAACATTATTTTAAAATGAATGGCTCACAGGTGTATAAAACTGCCATAGATGTTGTTCCTAAATGTATTGACGAAATACTATCAAAAAACAACTGTAGTATAGATCAAATTAAATACCTCCTACCCCATCAACCTAGTATTAGAATCTTGCAGGAGGTAGCTCGCAGGGTTGGTTTGCCATTTGAAAAAGTAAAAACAAACATGGATAGATACGCCAATACATCTGGAGGGACTATACCTATTATTCTTGACGAAACGCTAAAAGAAAACACATTTGAAACCGGCGATTTATTATTATTTGCTGCCGTAGGAGCTGGCTGGACATGGGGAACCGCCCTGTACAAATGGTAATTTTATGATTCACTATTCTTAAATATAAAAAATATGCTTTCAAATACTACATTTCTAATTACCGGTATTGCAGACAAACACTCTTTGGCTATGTTTGTGGCAAAACAGATTATCAAACAAGGTGGTAAGGTTGTATGCACTGGCCTTGGAGTGAGTAAACATCACACAAGTTTATCAGAAAAAGCAAAAGGGTTTCTCAATAAAAATTATGAAGATTTTAAACTAGCTGTTTCCCAGGAGCTTGGTGAGACTCATGTTGAAATACTAGACGCCTCTTTGGATGAGAACATTGATACTTTTGCTCAAGAGTTGTCTAACAAAGGATTGAAACTAAACGGTTTTCTGCATGCAATAGCCATGGATAAGACCATTCGTAAAAAAGAGGTGAAACCCCTTCTAGATGTTACAAAAGATGAGTTTTGTGACACCATGAATGTATCTGCCTACTCTCTTATAAGACTATCTCATTATTTGCTTAAATACGATGTATTACAAAAAGGCGCTTCTATTTGTTCTTTGAGCTATATAGCGGCAGCTAAAGTAACGTTTCATCCCTACCGAAATATTAGTATTGCAAAGGCGGCATTAGAAAGAATAACCGTAGAGCTAGCCGATGAGCTTGGAAGATCTCATGGCGTGCGAGTTAATGTAATTAGGTTCTCAACCTACATGGGTAGTAAAGCTGGAAATGCAACCCTAACAAACCAGGACATTGAGACCGCAAATAAAATGAGCCCACTTGGTAATGCAAAACCTATGGATCTTGCCCATGAGATTGTACACCTATTTAGACCAGGACTCTCTATTACTGGAGAAATAAGACATGTAGATGGTGGGTATAATATTACAGGATAAGACGTTAAATTTTAAATAAACAGTTTGCCTTATGGGAAAAAAAATCAACTTCTTCATATTAGCCATCATCGTTATTATTTGTGTTTATAGCGCGAGTAACTACCAGGAATTAACATCTACAATAGATTCTGGGGACACAGCTTGGATGATTGTAGCTAGTGCATTTGTATTACT
>Ga0115569_10003995_pt1 | contig 10744 bp, 10 predicted proteins | sample COGITO_mtgs_1205_2_FD_87295 | JGI IMG/M metagenome (GOLD analysis project Ga0115569, IMG submission 87295) | Pelagic marine microbial communities from North Sea - COGITO_mtgs_120503 | ecosystem: Environmental > Aquatic > Marine > Epipelagic | place: Germany:Helgoland, sampling site Kabeltonne...
AAAATATCTATACTTTTAAATTCTCTTTCTATTTCTAGAGTAACTTCTTTAACCGATGATTTTTTTGTTATATCACATATTTTTATAAAGTTTTCATTGGTACATTTTAATGAAGTTTCTTTTAAGTTTTTGAGATTTCTTCCAGAAAGAATAACTTTCATTCCCATTTCTGAAAGCTTTATTGCTGCATTTTGACCAATGCCAGAACCTGCGCCTGTTACCCAAGCTATTTTGTTTTTTAAATTTCTTTTCATAAAAAACCTTTTCTATTTTGAGTGTTAAATAATAAAAAACTATTGAGCAGTAAGACCGCCATCTACAACCAAACTTGATCCAGTCATAAAACTTGAGTTGTCAGAAGACAAAAATAATATTGTGTTTGCTACTTCTTGAGATGTACCTAGACGACCTAATGGAGTTTGCGTAATTCCTGTTAAGTGAGATTCTTTTAAAGACATATTAGGGTTTTGGTTTATTCTTGCTTCTGCAACTTGTTTTCCCATATCTGTTTCAATTATTCCTGGGTGAACTTGATTAATTCTAATAGGATATTTTTTCTTACCAAAATATATTGCCATTGACTTAGTAAATGTCGTTATTCCTCCCTATGTCATAGAATATAATGGATATAATTGTGAGCCAACTAAACCTGCAACAGAACTTAAGTTGACTATGGAACTTCCAAATTCAGATTTTTCACCAGCTTTTTTTAAAAAGGGCATTAGATGTTTAGTTCCTAAAAAGACCCCGGTCAAATTAATGGATATCAATTTTTGGTATTCTGAAATTGTAACATCTGTTATTTCTTTACCCAACCATACTCCGGCGTTATTAATTAAAATATCAACGGTTTTATTATTCTTCTCAAGAGAATTAGAAAAGTTAATCCACTCGTCCTCTTTAGCTACATTTATCTCAACAAAGCTCGCTTCATTACCATGGCAAGAAACCTCCTTTATTGTTTTTAGTCCTTCTTTTTTGTTTGTGTCTAAGATAAAAATATTAGCTCCAGCCTGAGCTAAAACTAAACAAACACTTTTACCAATTCCTTTTGAACCTCCGGTGACAATTGCATTTTTTCCGCTTAAAATTCTCAAATTTAATTTCCTTTATATTTAGCTTTGTATCATAATTCTATATAGATAACGTTCTTCTTGCATATCATAATCACCATTTGCTTTGTGCATCAAAATTCTATTATCCCAAATAACAAAGTCACCATCTTTCCATATATGTCTGTATTCATTCTTAGGTTTAGATACGTAATACATTAACTCATCAAGTAACGTTATAGTTTCTCTAGTAGAAAGTCCGATTATTTTTTCCATTCGGATGGGGTTTATATAAAGGCAAATTTTTTTATTTTCTGGATGAACTTTTATAAGTGGATGAATTACTTCAGTTTGATTTTTTATTTCTTTAGTTAAGGACATTAACTTTCTTTTGCTTAGTGAACTTTGATACACATGAAGTGCCTCTAAACTTTTGATCTTATTTTTTAAATTTAAAGGTAATTCATTATAAACTAAATGCATATTCACAAATTGAGTATCTCCACCAATTGATGGCAGCAATTTAGCATGAAGAATTGTTGCCTTTGGTGGACTTAAGTCATTGCTGTGATCTGTATGGTAGCCTTCACCTGGAATATAAGGTTTACCATCTTCAAACTTATCCTTATTAGAAATATAATGGACTAGATTGTTTTCTTTCAGAGCAAATTTTTTGTTATGCTGATTAAATATTTTTCCAAAAATTTTGGCACTATTGTAAAATTCATTTGGGTTTAAATTTTGGTTTCTAATGACCAAAACTGAATATTTAGAAAAAATTTGATTAAGTTCTCTTATAATTGTCTTATTGGGAATAGATTTAAGATCAAGATCTAAAATTTCTGCGCCAGTATGCTCTGATAATGGTTTAAAAGTAAAATGCATTATTTAACAAAAAAGCTCCCTTATAAAATGATATTATTATAACCTTAAAGTAGCAATTAAATTTACAACATTCATTTTTTTAATTAGCATAATCATTATTATTTAATTTGGAGGTTTTATAATGAATGTTGTTAGTAAAATAAATGAAACTCCCCAAAATAGAGCTATATTTAATAGTCCTGACAATGTTTTTAATTGGTCTTGGCCTAAAGTACCTAGGCATAAATTTCTTAAAGAAAAAAATGAAGCTTATGATTTTGGTATAAAAAGCTTGTTAATACCGCTTGATATTGCTCACATTTTGAATACACCCTATCCTGCAACAATTCCTTCTATTTTAGCTAGATATATAAGATTAAAAAAAGATAGTGCTCTTAGTCATGAATTTATTGCTTCAGGAGAAATTTATTATGTATTAGAAGGTCGTGGCGAAACTAAAAATAATGATGTGGTTATTAACTGGTCTAAAGGTGACGTCTTTTGTCTTCCTGGAGGGAATATTACTTATCATTCATCATTAACAGAAGATTCAATTTTATTTTGTGTAACAAACGAGCCCATTTTATCTTTTGAAAAGCTTATGCCCAAAAACAAAGATAGTAATTCTTTAAAACCAACTCACTGGACTAATAAAAAAATTCAATCTCATCTAAATGAAATATATAGTAGACCTAAAACTAAAGAAACTGCAGGTGTAGCTATTCAATTTTCTACTCCTGATACTTTACCTAGTAGAAATACTATACCTATGATTAATACAGCCTTAAATACACTTGAATCTGGAGGTGATCAAAGAGCACATAGACATAATGGTGCAGCGCTTACTCTTGCAATACAAGCTGAGAATATTTATTCAAATATTGAGAATGAAAAATTTGATTGGGAAGAAGGTGCTGTTTTAATTACACCTGGTACTGAACTGCACTCCCATCATAATAGAGGTTCAAAAAGAATGATGAGTTTTGTTGTACAAGATGAAGGTTTGCATTTTTATCTTAGAACAACAGGTTTTAGTTGGAGTTAATAATTTTAATAAGAGGTAGAGAATGAAAAACTTTAAGTTAGAAGTTTTTACTGATTACGTATGTCCATGGTGCTATTTAGGGGATGCCAGAGTCAAAAACTTAAAAAAAGCTTATGAAATAGATATTGAATTAATCCATTTTCCGCTTCATCCAGATACCCCAGTTGAAGGAAGAAAGTTATTAGACCTCTTTAGATCAACACAGGATGATATTGATAAAAAAAATCAAAACATGAGTGCTTTGATGAAAAAAGAGGGGCTTCCTTTTAATGATAGAGTTTATACTTTTAATAGTAGGTTAGCTCAAGAAATCGGTGTATGGGCTGAAAAATTAGATCATAGTACTTCTATACACGATAATTTTTTTGAAGCTTATTTTGTACATGGTTTGAATATTGGATTAGAAAATGTAATTTTAGAAATTGTTGACAAATCTGGCCTAGATACGGATGAGGCTAAAAAAATTATTCAAAACCGTTTATTTTCAGACGAAATAGATCAACATTGGAAGAAATCAAGAAACTATGGCGTAACAGGGGTTCCAACATATGTTTATAATAATCAAAGTATAGTAGGTGCTCAACCATTAGAAAACCTCTATGAATTTTTAGATTATTTTAACGTCCCAAAGAAATGATTTAGTATTCTTAAATACGAAGATTTTATAAAATGGTTAAAAAAAAGATATTATTTATCCATCATTCTCCTTCTATAAATACGAGAAAATTATCAAAATTTGTTGAAAGTAAAATTTATAATTTAAATCTTAAAATTAGTTTAAAGTCTTTAGCACCACTTAATGCTAACACAAACTCTTTTGATTCAGTAAATGGAGTGATAATTGGTACTACTGAAAATTTCGGATATATGGCAGGGTTAACAAAAGACTTTTTTGACAGAAATTATGATTCACTTAGACAAACAACTCAAGGTCTTCCTATTTTTTATTATGTAAGAGCTGGTCAAGACGGAGAAGGTAGCAGATTGGCTATAAATAAAATATTAAAGGGTATGGGATGGAGACAGGTTTTGCCTCCAATCATTTTGAAAGGTCCTTGGAAAAATTCATTTTTTGACAATTTAGAAGATAAAGTTTCAAGTTTTGCTAATGGAATTGAATTAGGAATTTATTAGCCAGTGCCAGGATATCTAGGTATATTTTTTAAACCTCTTAGTAAAGCTTCTTGAAAATGTATCATGTCATCACTAACTTTGCTTTCGGTGTTTTCTAATCCATCGATAAAGCTTTTAACATCCTTTTCTAAAATTGCTATTGTATTGTTATCGCTGTAATTTTGCTTTGCCCAATCAATATTGTTTAAATTATCACTAAACCAGTTCTTACCTGATGAACAATTAAGAATATTTAGCAATTGCTTAGAAGATATATTTAAATTTTTTGCTTCTGCTAAAACATGTCTAACTGCTAATACTGAGCATGAGGCAACAAAATTATTTAAAACTTTAACTGACATTCCTGAACCAAAATAACCAATATGATGTATTTTCTCTCCTAAGATATTTAAAATTGGTAAAATTTTCGTAAACTCTTTTTTGGAAGATCCAACCATAAAAGTTAAAGAAGCATCCTTTGCTTTCATTGGAGCGCCAGACATTGGTGCTTCTATCATTGTAATATTACTTGGTTTTTTATGAAAAAAATCCTTTAAAAATGCAGGCGATAAAGTTGAACAAATTATAAGTGTTTTTTGAGAATTAGTTTCAAATAAACCATCTTCCCCTTCACATAACTCAAGTGTTTGCTTTATATCTCTTACAACACTGAAAATCACATCACTTTTAGCAAAAAATTCTTTTTTAGATTTAATAAAATTATTTTTAATTGTATGGAAAAGTTTCTTATGTTTTATATCATATCCATATGCATTAATATTATTCTTTAAAAGAACTTCCAACATGGGCAGGCCCATTGTGCCACAGCCTGCAATGCCTATATTTAACGTTAAAATATCACTCATACTTGACCTCAAACATTTATATTGGTTAACTTGTTTTAAATGATTATTTTCAATATATTAAACAAAATTTTTTATAAAGGTTATAAAAGTGAATAACGTTGATATTGATATTAATGAACTTAAGACCTGGATTGGTAATGAAGAAATTACTTACGATGAGGTTTCTATTAATTTAGAAAGAAGATTTAGGGCTACTTTAGATGAAGATCCTGGGATGCCACAAAAAGGTGAGAGGGCATCTTCAGGAATTCATTGGGCCCTTGCCCCTTCAGTAGTAAAATCATCTTTGCTAGGAAAAGATTCTCATCCAAAAAAAGGAGAGTTTTTGCCACCTATTCCATTACCCCGTAGGATGTGGGCAGGCTGTCAAACCAAATTTTTTAACCCATTATTAATTGGGGATGAAATTAAAAAAAAATCAACAGTTTTTGACATTAATCTTAAGAATGATAAGTCTGGTATATTGTGCTTTGTTAGAGCTAAGTATGAGTTTTATGTAAATAATAAATTAGCAATAGAAGAATTTCATGACATTGTCTACAGAGATCACATTAAGGAAGAAAAAAAATTAGAAGATATAAACTCTTTACCTTTTTCAGATGCAGTTTATAAAGAAAAAATTCATACTCATCCTACTATGTTGTTTAGATACTCCGCCATAACTTTTAATGGTCATAGAATACATTACGATTATCCATATACAACTCAAGAAGAAGGATACAAAGATTTAGTTTTTCATGGTCCACTCCAGGCTACTTTAATGCTAAGAGCGGCTGAAAAGTATAAGAAAAAAAGATTAATACATTTTTCTCATAGAGGTGTTGCTCCTGTATATGCTAATGAAGATTTGTCTATAATTATTAAAAACAAACCAGATGGAAATCTTAACTGCTTTACGAGTACTAAGGGCGCAGGTATGACTATGAAAGCAGAAGCTATTTTTTAATATGGAGTATTGATGTCAGAATTTGATTATGATCTTATCGTTATTGGTGCTGGTTCAGGTGGAACAAGGACAGCAAGGATTTCTGCTTCTTACGGTGCAAAAACTTTAGTTGTTGAAGGTGATAGAGCAGGTGGAACTTGTGTTTTGCGTGGTTGTGTACCCAAAAAATTACTTGTTTATGCATCACAATTTTCTGAGCAAGTATCTGACGCAGAAGGCTTCTGCTGGCAAATTAATAATTTTAAAAGTAATTGGGTTGATCTCATAAAAAAGAAAAATAAAGAGCTTGATAGGTTACATGAAATTTATGTAAACCTTATCAAAAATTCTGGATGCGACTTAATTTCTGGTTGGGGTCAAATTATAGGCCCTAATAAAGTTTCAATAAAAAAAAATGATGGGGACGTTTTAGAATTCTCTTCAAAGAAAATTATGATTGCTGTTGGAGGCGAATCTTCGTTTCCTAGTTTTGAAGGCAATAATTTTATGATTAATTCAGACATCGCCTTAGATATAAATAAACTACCTAATTCAATTGCAATATACGGATCTGGATATATTGCTGTTGAATTTGCAGGAATTTTTAATGGTTTTGGTGTTGACACACATCTTATCTTCAGGGCGGATAAGGTCTTAAGAGGTTTTGATGAAGATGTTCGACAACATTTAATGACATCAATGAAAGAAAAAGGAATTTCCATACATAATGAAATTACAATTTCTGAAATAGAAAGAAGTCATGAAAGTCTTAACGTTAAGTTATCAACAGGAAAAAACCTGTTAGTTGAAACGGTAATGGGTGCGACAGGAAGAATTCCCAAAATATCTGGTTTAGGATTACAAAAGGTTGGTGTTAAATTAGGTGAACGAGGTGAAATACTTGTTAATAAATCCAACCAAACTAATATAAAATCAATATATGCCATAGGTGACGTAACTGATAAAATTACATTAACGCCAATAGCAATCGCAGAAGGTCATGCTTTTGCAGATAGAGAGTTCGGCGGAATTGATAGATATATTTCTTATGATAATGTTCCTAGTGCGGTTTTCAGTCAACCTTCAATAGCCGTTGTGGGGTTGAACTATGAACAAGCTAAAAAAAATAATATGAATGTTAGAGAATATAAAAGCGAATTTAGGGCCCTTAAAAATACTATTACTGGAAACCCTGAAAGAACGTTGATGAAATTAGTCGTCGATCAAGACACACAAAAGGTAATAGGGGCGCATATGATAGGTCCAGATGCTGCAGAAATTATTCAAGGTGTAGCTGTTGCTATAAAAGCAGGTGCTTTAAAATCTGATTTTGATAGCACTATAGGTATTCATCCTTCAGCCGCTGAAGAATTTGTTACTATGAGGTCATAAAATTGAACATAAAACTGAGTATTTGAAGATTTTTTGAATTTCTGTTAATTCAGTTTATAATTGTACATTATAAATTAAAAAACGCTCTTAAATTTTAAAGGAAAAAATAATGATTGATTGGAAAATAGATTCTTGGAGACAATTTCCTATAAAACAAGTTCCAGAGTATAGTGACAAATCTGGTGTTGAAAAAGTTGAAAAAGAGCTTTCTATTAGGCCTCCACTAGTCTTTGCTGAAGAAGCGAGGAGGTTAAGAAAAAGAATGGCTGATGTTGCTGAAGGCAAAGCATTTTTGCTACAAGGTGGTGATTGTGCTGAATCTTTTGCAGAACATAACGCAAACAATATAAGAGATAGTTTTAGAGTTTTGTTGCAAATGGCAGTAGTATTAACCTTTGGATCAGCACTGCCAGTAATTAAAATAGGTAGACTGGCAGGGCAATATTCTAAACCTAGGTCCTCACCATTTGAAGTTGTTAATGATCTATCCTTACCAAGTTATAGAGGTGATATGGTTAATGATATGGTGTTTGAACAAGATGCTAGAAAACCTGACCCTGAGCGCTTAATTAAAGTTTATGATAAATCTGCATCAACTTTAAATTTGTTAAGAGCGTTTGCAGGTGGTGGCATGGCTGACCTTACCAAGTTGCACGAATGGAATTTAGAATTTGTAAGAGGAACAAAAGCGGCTGAAAAATATAAAGAGCTTGCTGCTAAAATAACTTCATCTCTTGAGTTTATGAAAGCATGTGGAATGACACCAGAAAATACTCATCAACTAAAAGAAACAGAATTTTATACTTCTCATGAAGGATTGTTACTAAATTACGAAGAAGCTTTAACAAGAAAGGATACAATAACTGAAGAGAAAGGTTGGTTTGCAACCTCTGCACATATGTTATGGATTGGTGATAGAACAAGAGGTATAGATGAAGCTCATGTAGAATATATGAGAGGTATAGCGAATCCTATTGGACTCAAATGTGGCCCTTCTACAGACCCAGATGATTTGCTTAGATTAATTGAGAGACTTAATCCGTTAAACCAAGCAGGAAGATTAACTTTAATTGCTAGGATGGGTTCTTCTGAAATACAAAAAAAACTAAAGCCACTTATAAATGCTGTAAAAAAATCTGGTTTAATTGTTGGTTGGTGTTGTGATCCTATGCACGGTAATACTGTAAAAGCATCGTCTGGTTTTAAAACAAGAAAAATGGATGACATAATGAAAGAGGTTAGAGGTTTTTTTGAAGTGCATAATGAGATGGGTACTATACCTGGAGGTGTTCACTTTGAAATGACAGGTCAGAATGTTACTGAGTGTGTTGGGGGAGTTTATGAAGTTAACGAAGCTAACTTGGCCGATAGATATCATACTCATTGTGACCCAAGATTGAATGCTACTCAATCACTAGAATTAGCTTTTCTTTTGGCTGATTTGCTCTCAGAGAACAGAAGTGGTTTTAGCAATAAAATAGCAGCGATATCTTAAGGGTTTAGAATTGTCAAATCGTGATAAAAAAAATAATGTAAAGATCATCAATAATAATTATTGGCCTCCTTCTCTTAGGCCTACACCTGATCAACTACCTTTAGTTACTGATACATATTTTCTGAGAACTAAGGATATAATTAGTGAGTATGGTGATACGGAAGTAACTTACGCAATATTTATGAGAAGACCTGTTATTGCAGCTTTAGACCCTGCGGTTAGTTGGCTTGAACAGATTGTTAAAGATAGAAATGGAAGCGTTAATATTAAACGTTCTTTCGAAGAAGGTAGTGACGTTGGTGCAGGTGAGCCAATGATTTATATATCGGGTTCTATGTTACTTTTGGTAGATTTAGAGACAGCATTACTTCAAAAAATAGGTGCAACATGTGTAGCAGCATATAACGCAAGGTCAATGGTGGATAGTTTAAAGAAAACATCATTTCTTGCCATGGATGCCCGTCATTGTGCTGGTTCTGATATGGCAGATCTCATGGCTTATGGAGCATATGTAGGTTCTAAAAGGGTGAAGTCAGAAACAGATGCTATTGGTTTCATTGGATGCGCAACAGACAAAACTGCTCATTTGTTTGAAAATACTAAGGGATTAGGTACTATGCCCCATGCTCTGATTGGATATGCTGGTTCAACACTTAAAGCAGCAAAAATGTTTCATTCAACATGGCCAAATCAACCTTTAACTGTTCTGATAGACTATTTTGGTAAAGAAATAACAGATGGATTAACTGTATGTAGGTCTTTTAAAAATTTGGCTGATCAAAATAAATTGTCTCTAAGACTAGATACGCATGGAGGTAGATATATTGAAGGTCTAGATGTTGCAGGATCTTATGCGGTTTTAGAGAGAAATGCACCTGAAGCAATTAGGGGCTATAGAACCGAACAAGAGCTTAGATATTTAATTGGAACAGGTGTTTCCGCTGCAGCTGTATGGCATTTAAGAGAAATGTTAAACAATTCTGGTTTTGAAAAAGTTAAAATAGTTGCTTCTAGTGGATTTGGCCCTGAAAAATGTAAAGTTTTTGCTCTTGCTAATGTTCCTGTAGATGTTATTGGTACGGGTTCTTATTTGCCAAGCAGGTGGTCAGAAACATACGCAACTGCCGATATAATCTCATACGGTGGTAAATCTCAAGTAAAACTTGGTAGAGAATTTTTATTAAGACGTTAAAAAGTTAATTTATGAGTAATTAATGAAAAATAATATTAATATTGCACTAGCCCAGTTAAATCCAAAAGTTGGTGATATTAAAGGAAACGTCGCTAAATTACTTAAAATTAGAAATGATTTAGGTAAAAATATAGATATAATAGTTGTGCCTGAATTATACTTAACTGGTTATCCAATTGATGATTTAGTTCTTAGAAACGATTTTTTAGAGCTTGTTGAAAATGAAATTAATAAACTTGCAAAGCTTACCGAAGATGGCAACGCTGCAATTATAATTGGTTCTCCAAGAAAAGATGAAGGTCTCTTAAAAAACTCTGTATTTGTATTAGATGATGGAAAAATTATATCTGTTAGAGACAAACATGTTCTTCCAAACACTGGTGTTTTTGATGAACAGAGAATTTTTTCACCTGGATCATTATCTGGTCCAGTTAAAATAAGAGGTATTTTATTTGGGTTACCTATTTGTGAAGATATTTGGACAGAAACCGTTATAGAATGTTTATATGAAACAGGTGCTGAAATAATTCTTTCGATAAATGCATCTCCTTATTCAATTAAAAAAAGTGACCAGAGAATGTCTGTTGCTGTTTCTAGAGTATTAGAATCTAAACTTCCTATCATTTATCTCAATAGAGTAGGAGGACAAGACGAGTTAGTATTTGATGGAGCCTCTTTTTGCTTAAATGAAAAAGGAAAATTGACTGTACAGCTAAAAGATTTTGAAGAACAAGTTTTAAAAATTGAATTAAATAAAACAGAAAACTTATGGAAAATTAAAGATAATATTCACAAAATTT
>Ga0115569_10004004_pt1 | contig 10737 bp, 9 predicted proteins | sample COGITO_mtgs_1205_2_FD_87295 | JGI IMG/M metagenome (GOLD analysis project Ga0115569, IMG submission 87295) | Pelagic marine microbial communities from North Sea - COGITO_mtgs_120503 | ecosystem: Environmental > Aquatic > Marine > Epipelagic | place: Germany:Helgoland, sampling site Kabeltonne...
CCCATCCTCTTGGAAGGGGTAGCACTCGCCCACAATTTTCAGCGCACCTGAGGCATTGGGCGTGAAGATGCAATGGTAGTCCTCAGTGGCATTAAAGAAGGCCAGCACCTTTTGTCGTGCAGCTTCCACTGCTTCGGTAGAAGCCATCGAAGTGGGATTGATGGAATGGGGATTGCCGTGCACGCCCGTCAGGAGGTATTCCATGTGATGCGCCACTTGGCTTGAGCTGTGCAAGCCGCCTCCTGTGTAGTCCAGGTAGACCTGCTTGTGCTTGTCAAGCCGGGAAAATTCGCGGTTCCGGAGGGCTTCGAAATAGCCGTCGTGGGCCAAATCGACTCCGTGGATCAGCTGCTGAAGGAGCAGGGTGTGCAATGAATGTGACATGGGCGCTGCATTAGGTTGCATCCAAGGTGCAGCGCGCAATCCCCTCACTTTATGAGCTTGGTCTTGCGCGGACCTGACATCCATCATGCCCGCGTGAAAAACGCCTCACGGCTGCCGGTCCCAACGGCATTGCCGGAACAAGCCTTCACAAGGCTCCCTCACTGCCCCTGACCTCACGGTGTACTCGGTATACAACACGTCCCCAATCAAGTCAGAATACAGCACGGTGCTGCTGTCTGGAAACAAGGTCAACGTGACATTGGTGTCCAAGGACAGAAATTGATAGGTCCCACTGTGCCTCTGCTCATCCTCGAACTGAAACCGGTAACGGCCTGCACTTCCGGTTGGGGCAGGCTCATCAAACTCCATCCACAAGGGGCCGCGCATGGCGCAGGATTGACAGCCGGCTTCAGCATTGCGATCAAACCGCCCCACGATCTCTTGATCAATGGGGGTGCATGCAAACAAAACCAGAGGAAGTATCCAAGCCCATTTCATGGGGGCAAAATAGCCCCAAGGCAGATGCATTCGCCATGCAATGATGGACCAATGCGCCCTGAGGCTGCGTGCGACCTTCCGCAGTACTGTGGTGTTTGATCTGCTTGAACAAACACGTCGCTGCAAGGGCTGACACCAGGGTTTGAAACAACTTTGGCACCCTGTCAAACCCAGGTTGGATGCTGTGGCATCACCCTGAAAACAAAAATCCAAGTGACTGATGGTCAGTGCACTTGGATTTGATGGTGGTAGCTCCGGCGGGAATCGAACCTGCATCGAGGGTACCGGAAACCCTTATTCTATCCATTGAACTACGGAGCCAGAAAAAAACGGTGCGCGGGGAGCGCACCGTCCGGTTGTTGTGGAGATACGGGGATTCGAACCCCGGACCTCTTGCATGCCATGCAAGCGCTCTAGCCAGCTGAGCTATACCCCCTCTACTTTGTAAAACCTGTCCTCCCTTCGGAAGCAGGAGCGCAAATATAGTCGGTTCATCGGTACCTCCAACCCTGCTTTGAAGGTCAATCCAGCACCCAAATCCACCGGTCAGCAGGGCCATCCAAGCCCTCTGAATTCAAGCGCAAAAGGCCTGTGAATTTGGGGATGGGCGCCGCGCCGGACCCTCGGGCCACGAGTGCCCCAGAGGCATCGTACAACCTCCAATCTTCGCCGGGCAGCACAGGCATGGGGCTGCCGCTGCGGGCCGCTGTGACCTGACGGGGTGAAGCGGGCTCCAAACCCTCAATGCCGACAAAAGTCAAGTCGACCGGCAGCACAGACGCTGCTTCACCATATCCAAAATCAGGGGTGAGCTCAAAGGAGGTGGTGCGGAACAGAACGGCATCGCTGCTGCCATTGCCGGCATTTAATGCGGTCCAGCTGCTGCTCGATCCTGCCACATACAGACGTCCTTGACCGTCTCGGGCCAAAGCCCGCACGTCTTCATCCCCGTTGCCCCCAAAAATGTGGACCCCGAACCAGGCTCCCGTTTCACCAAACCTGCGCTGTACCATGCCCCCGGAGCCTTCTTCGCCTTCGGTGGTGATGTGGCCTGCGCATTGGAGGATGACCCCTGTCCACAGGATGGCGCGCCCGGGCCGGTCCTCATCGCTGGCCGTTTCCACGATCCACGCATGGGACCAAGTGTCGCTGGTACCGGCATCAGCGCCAACCTCGAGCTTCCCGTAGAGGGCATCCAAACTGCCATCGTCTGACTGCACAGTGCCTGACCATGCCACGCCCTGCGGGCCAGCGGTGATGCCGGACAGCGTCACCGCGGGGTCCGCAATGGGGGCCACCCCTGCCACTGCAGGATTTCCGTTGTCGGCGGTCACCAACAACACCGCTGCCGGGGCTTCGGGTACCTCACTGCGGTGGACGGCGACGTACAAGGTGTCGTTGTGCCAATCTGCACCTATGGCTTTCATGCCTTCCGTGCCCGGGAGGGGTGCCCAACCCGGTGGCGTTGCATCTCCCGTCCACAATCCAACCATCAGCCCAGTGGCCATGGAGGAGGGCACCGCATTGTCTTCCCGGTGTCCGACGGCGATAAAGGTTTCCCCTCCAGCTGGCACCAACCCGCAGGTGGTCACCGCGCCTGTGCTTTCGAGGTCAAACTCGGCGACAATGCCAAGCTCAGGATGGACGCCCAACAGGTGTCCCATCCACTGTCCGTCCCTCGGTGCGTCATACAGAACCCAAGCTGTGGAGTCTGCGGTGCGCACCACCTCCCGGACGGCCAAGGTGGACGGGGCACCCACAGGCGCTTCGAGGTCGCCGGCAAAAGCAAAAGACCAAACGTGGTTCAGGGCCGTGTCCAATACCGCCATGAAACCCTTGCGGCCCACTGGCCCATCGGGCGCCCACTGCGCCTGCCCTTCCGCCATGGAAATCGCAGACGTCGTTTCGCCAGCCAAAATGCACCCCCAATCATCCACCCAGACGGCTGTGGCCTCGTCCATTCCCTCTGCGCCAAAAACGCGCACCTCGATGGAGTCTGGACCTTGTCCAAAAGCCACCGTGGACCAACATGCAAGCCACAGGAATGGGAAACGCATGGGCATCAACGGGTCGCTGCGAGATAAGCCTCGCGCATGGTTTTCATCTGTTGGGCCAATGCTGCAAAACGCTCGAGCGCCAGCATGTTGGCCCCATCGCTCTTGGCGGTCGACGGGTCGGGGTGGGTTTCGATGAACACACCGTCTGCACCTGCAGCCACTGCTGTGCGGGCCATGTGCGCGATCAATTCTGGCCGTCCGCCTGTCACACCAGAGCTCTGGTTGGGCTGCTGCAAGCTGTGGGTCAGGTCCATGATCGTCGGTCCGAAACTGCGCATGGCGGCCAACCCGCGGAAATCCACCACGAGGTCCTGGTAGCCAAAGGTGGTCCCGCGCTCGGTGACCCACGCTTTGGGGTTGCCACTGTCTTGCACCTTGACCACCGCATGCTCCATGGACTCTGCGCTGAGGAATTGTCCTTTTTTGATGTTGACCACTTTGCCTGTATTCGCTGCGGCCACCAGCAGGTCCGTTTGCCGGCAGAGGAAGGCGGGGATCTGGAGCACATCCACATGCTCGGCGGCCATGGCAGCCTCCTCGGCTGTGTGAATGTCCGTGGTCACAGGGATGCCAAAGCGTTCCTTGACCTGCGAAAGAATGGCCAGTGCCCTCCCGTCGCCGATGCCGGTAAAGCTGTCGATCCTGGATCGGTTGGCCTTGCGGTAGCTGCCCTTAAAAATCAAAGGCAGGTCCAGTGCAGCGCAGGTTTCGACCAGGGATTCCGCGATGCGAAAAGCCATGTCCTCCCCTTCGATGGCACAAGGGCCAGCGATGATCTGGAGTCGGTCGCCTGCCGTCCAACCGGCGTTCTGAAGGTTGCGTTCCATGGTGCGAAGTTCGTGAAGCGTTAGAAGGTGCGGTGCCAATGAAATCCGAGCCCCATGCGTCCGCCCGTGCCAGCCAATGCCAGCCAGCGCGTGCGGATGGCGAGGGTGCCGCCCGGACGGCCTTGGCGCACGGCTTTGGAGGGCAGGTTGAAATTCAATGGAATAAACGTGCCACCAAAACCTCCGTAGGCCAGGCCGATTTCGGTTTGAAGGGCGCCACGGCCACTGCGCCGGACCAATGTCCACTCCCACCGTGGGGCAATGGAAAGCTTCTCTGCCGTCAGTGACCATACCACGCCCGGCAAGCGGATCGCCTCACGGTCCCAGCGGAAAGAAAGGGTGCGGGGAAGTCGGCGCGTAAATCCCGACAGTGCTGTGTCCCGCTGCACTGCCCCCGAAAAATCGGGGCCATTGCCAGACAACCAAGACCAACCCGCGTTTGAAAATGCGGTATCCACCCTGGCCACTTCGGTTTGCCAGCGGCCACCGCTGCCCCAGTTGCGCAAGGCCACCGACCAGCGATCGGGACGGCCATGGCCGCCGTTGGCTTCCTCCCATACCATGGCCAAATCGAGGCTGACCGCGCTGCCGGTGGTGAGGTTTTGGAATTGCATGGCATTGAAGGTGCCCTCGGCCACCTCATCGTTCCACAGGTATTCGCTCCCCCGCTGCACTCCGCCAGAAATGGAGCGGTGCAACTCTCCCATTTTCACCCCCCACTCCATGGACCACAACATGGGGATGCCGCGCACGGTTTTGGAAAGGGTCCGGATGCCGCCAATGTGGAGCAATGTCGCCGAAGTAAAATGATAGCGTGAGCCGCGCAAGCTGCCATCTTGGCCTATGCCGTGTCGCCCAAACAACAGGGTGGCTGCCGCCGGGCTCCAAGCGGCTGAGGCCCATTGTGAAGTTTCCAAGCCGATGACCGTCTGCCAGCGCCCCGGGGCCTGGGGCTCAAACAACTCCAAAGCAGGAAGGACCATGCGCACCCCGCTGCGTGTCGTGCCACCGGCGAAGCCCTGGCCTTCCAATGGGTCAAGGCCGTCAAAGAGCGCACGGGCTAGGAAATGTCTCCACCAAATGACACGCCCGCCACAACGAATTTGTTGAGCGCATTCGACGACCATTGGCCCTCTGCATAAAGGTCCATTTGGATGATCGGGGATCCCGACAGGCTGTCTGCATTGCCCTGGGCACACATTCCGAATGTCCACAGGGACATGATGACCAAAGCCGCCCTCATTCGACAAACAGTATGGCGTCTCCATCGAGGTTCCCCTGGACAACCAAATTTTGGGTCACATCAAACGACGCACCTTCCAAAGGAGTCTCCAGCGTCACATGGATTTGCATTTGTGCGCCTTGGCGCAATGCGCTGAATTGAATGGGAAGCAGAGAAAGGACGACTTCGGAGACCACCGGTTCCGCTGAAACACCATTGCCAGAGGACACCTCCACCACAGGATAGGAGAACCAATCTGTTGCGCCAATGCCCGCCGCCAGCAGTTTTAAATGTTCGGGGACATCTACCAGAGACAGGCCAATGCTGGCACCTACGGGCAAGGAATTCGAAAACGAAAGAATGAGGTCACCGTCAAATTCGATGCCCTCGGGCAACTGCGGATTCAATGTGTCCAGCCAAACCGCCCGAGACGCTCCGACATGGAGCGGTGCTGTGAGCGTCCACTCGACCTCGGGCAGACGGCTCAAATCGATGCGGTCATACCCACCTGAAACATCGCCGAACGGGTTGATCTCCGCTGCGGCCTGGAGCACAAAAACATCGGGCACCGACGATAGAAACTCAGGTAAATTCCCATCCCCTGTCCCAAAAACATAACCGGCAGTGGAAGAAGTAATGGTCCAATCCGCCATGCCACCGGTCTCGCTGACTGTTGCGCGGGGCAGCACGATGGGTGACGCCAACGCGGGGTCAATGAGGGGGGTCACGACGGGCACTTCTCCCCCATCGGTGCGCGACACTTCCCCTATGGTCATGCCCAGATCCATTCCTGTGGTGTTGAGGAATTCCAGCTCTAATTCCAGGGCCGTCCAAGCCACCTCTACATCTTGCAATGCATCGGCCCCATCGAGGGAAACCGATTCTTCCACCTCCAAGGTCCGAGAGCCGAACCTGCCTTCCACTTGGGCCACTTGCAACCCTTCAAAGCCGACATCCAGGGTGAGCATGTCGCTCCCAAAGAGTCCGACGTCCTCGGTGACGTCTGCGGGCACGCCGACAGACCAAGACGTATACAACCTGCTCCATTCTAAGTTGTTACCTCCATCTAAATCAAGTTCAACTTCAGAAAGAGGCAACACAAATTGGGTGGACTGTCCAGGGAGGATTTGCAGCACCACCTCGTTGCTGCCTCCATTTGTACCCTCTGGAAAAACAGCCCCTTCGATGCGGTACTTGAGTTCCAATGGCCCTTGCACTGTGCTGGATGCCGTTAGAATGAGTGCTCCTGACCCGATTCTGATTCGGCGCAGGTCCACGTCGGGCACAGACAGGTTGACAGCCTCTACTTCAGACCAGATTTCCGCTCCGGGTGCAATGGGAATTGGACCTCCTATGAAAGGCAGGACAAACTCTGAAGACCAGCTGGTGTCGAGGTTGGGCAGCAGCGCGTCGGCATTTAAAAGGGCCGAACTGCCAGAGGCGTTGAGTACGAGTCCCGTCTGCCCTTCGGTCCACAAAGTATCGGGGACGACGTCACCCCAGGTGAGCGTGTCATTCAGAAACACGACCCGATGCAAGGGGGTCCGCCACGTTACCGGCTCGCTCCGACACCCCCACAATAGGAGCGCCGCACAGATGGCCACCAATGGAATGCCAACCCTCATTTCGATGAAGGTTTGCGCCAAGGCTCAAAACAAAGGAACACCGCCAGACCTAAAGGGAGTACTGCAGGATGAAAGGCCTGCACGCTGATCGTAAAGTCGGTCATGCTCAACAGTGCTGTACCCCCCGCAGCCAGTCCCATAGCGCGTCCAAGGTGGCGTTTCCAGAGCGGCGAAGTGGCACGCAAACCTGGGCCCAATAACTGCAAGGGAAAGGCCCAAAGGATGTTGAGGTTGTAACGGGTATCGGCATGGTCGGTTCCAAACCATAAAAAGGCCAGCAAGCACCCCACCAGCCCCGTCACGGTGGGCAATGCCCTGCGCATCCAACGCTTGCCCAGTAACGTTTCCAATCCACACCACAGCAGAATGACCCAACCTGCCGTGACTGGCCAGCCGGCGCGGTCCGGCGAACGCGGCAACATGCTGGGCAACAACTCCCGTTGGGTGCGGACCAGGGGGCGCTCGTCCATGGTCCGCTCGTCCATGACCATTTCCTCCAGCTCCACAGCCAGGTGGTCGGGCAGAAAGGCTGCACCACACTTTCCTAAAGGCGCGTCTACGGGAAGCCCTAGCACCACATCAATGCCAAACCGGGTCAGCGGGATGCCTCCCAATTTGGCCCGCAGGAGGTCCCTGAAGGTGCTGTCGCGTCGGTCCACACAGTCCACGGTCAGGCGTGACCCGAAAACATCTTCCAAGACGGTGATCACACGGGTCGCGCAGTTGTCATAGAGAAACAGGTAGCGGTAATCCCTGTGGTCTGGGTGGGCATGGGCCAAGAGGTGGGCATCGAGCCGGGCAATATCGCCGATTGAAAGGGCCAATTCTTGCTCACTCACGCCCCTGCCGCTCCGGATGTATTCCTCCAAGAACCCTCCAAAAGTGCTCGTACTCAGGGAGTAAATCAACTCTCCTTGGATGAAGCGCCCGTAGAAGCCGTCGCTGAATTGAAAGGTTCCAAAGTTGTAGACCCGGTCCAGCGGTGGATTGGCCGCCAAATCGGTGACCCGAATCGCAGTGTGTCCAAACGCACTGTACAGTTCGCTGCCGGGGCTGCAGGTTAAAATGCTGGCTTTTGCAGCATCGCTGAAGTCGCGCAACGGTGCATTGGGGTCAGGCGGAAAGGGAACAGATTGTCCCGCCCCCGAACCAAGCACCGCCATCAACACCGTGAAAATCCAAAATTCCTTCACGACAGCAAGATGGTTCCTGAGAATGGCATCTCCACAGGCCCTGACAGCCATGCGCGTTTTTCGTCCGCAAAAACCACGCCGAGGGTACCCCCAGGGGCACGGAACTTGAAGGCCTCCCCGCTCGAGCTCCACCGCAATACTGCGGCTGCAGCGACCGTCCCACTTCCACAACTCAAGGTCTCCCCTTCCACCCCTTTTTCATACGTTCTCATGGCATAGAAGCCATCCGCATCCGGCGTGGTAGCGACCACATTGACGTTGACCCCATTCGGCGCAAAATCGCCGTGATGGCGCAGTGGTGTTGCCAAGGCATCCAAGTCCAGCCCGGACAACTCATCCCCTGGCATCCCCAAAACAAGGTGCTCCGTACCCGAGTGGACAAATGCGCCATGGGCCGTATCGCGCGGCAACTCCGTGAGCATCAAATCCACACAGGGCTCGCCTTCTACCCAATGTCCTTCATGGAGTCCGTCGAGGGCCGTGAAATGGGCCTCATTGAACGCGTTGTCTGATAGGCTGCGCCACCAAGCGAAAGCCGCTCGGGCGCCATTGCCGCAAAAAGCCTCACTGCCGTCGGGGTTCAAAAAAGTGAGGTGAAAATCGGCCCCAACGCCCCCTGGCCGCATCAACAACACCCCGTCGGCACCGATGCCACGCCGGCGCTCGCACCATTGGGACGTCTGCGCGGGGGTCGGGGTCCAAGGCGCGCCCTTTGCGCCCCTCAAATCAAAGGCTATGAAGTCGTTTCCGGCGGCATTCAATTTGACAAACTCCATCGTTTGCAAGGTACACCGTTGGATTCGTGGACGAGAATGCAAGAGGGGAGCGAAACGGGTATATTGGAGCATGAGGTCAAGTTTTAGCATGGCGGGTATGACGATGGGCGCAGGCCTGCTCGTTCTGGGCCTGTCCGGTGCCCGGGCACAAGTGGACATCAACAACGCCCAACTGCCCCTGCCCGTCTTGTTTCTGCACGGGATGAGTGGCGATGCGAGCAGTTGGGGTGGCATGGCCGCATTGCTCTCCAATGACGCTGGCCTCACCGAGGGCCAAGAACTCCAATACTGCCTCAATGGAGATGGCTCAGAGAATCAGTCCACCTTGGACGAGGTGCTTCCGTTTACCGCACTGCCTGCGGGACATGCCGATTTTTTTCGGATCAATTTCGAATGCAACGCCAGCGGATCGTGCTGGTCCAACTCGGCCGCCAATTCAGACGGCGTATTCAGCGGCCAAGCCGCTGCTGCCAAACAAGGGCTTGCGGTGGCCGATGCGGTGGCCGAAATCCTCGATGCCACGGGAGCGCCTGAGATTGTTCTCGTGGGCCACAGCATGGGTGGGCTCGCCGCACGCGAGTACCTGCAAAACCCAGAATACTGGCCCGTCGATGAAAATGGTGTGGCCCACCACAGGGTCGCCAAACTGGTGACCTCTGGCACCCCGCACAACGGCAGCAATTTTTCGGTCGGCTGGCTCGAAGATTTGGGAGACCTCTTTGGGTTCGACATCGAACAGCGTTCAGATGCTGTCCGGGACTTGCGCACGGACTACTTCTATTCGGGAGATCCCGGTGTCTTTCTGTTTGGCGGGTTGGAAGACAATTGGGTGCTGTGGGACTTCTTGTTTCAGAATTTCTGGAATGTGGACGTCAATTGTGATGGCGATGAAGGAGACATGATCGTCGGACTGAACGAAAAGCCCCTTGCCGACGACCTTGAATTTGCCTTTATCACTTCCTATGACGACGGCGTCGTGTCGACCTTTAGCTCGGATGCCATGGTGGCCATGTACAACCCGACGCACCGCGAACGGTTTTTTGTCAATGGGGTTTTTCATACTTCACTCAATGACGAGCTCGCCCTCACGCTGCGCGGAATGGACGAGCCGGATGACATCCAAACGGCTTACCCCATTTCAGCGGGACAAACCTGCATGGGCTTTACGTCCCAGCAAGGCACTGACGCGGCATACGCCAGCGAAGACCGCGATGTCTATACACTGGAAGTCGCAGCCCCCTCCCTGGCCACCTTGGACACCTTGTGGTTCAATGGGGGGCTGACAGAGGCGGCTTGGTTGGATGCCAGCGGCAATTTCCTGGGCGACGCCCTCGCGGTTGAGGGTGTTACGCTCGAGGTGGGGAAGGTGCACTTGCGCCTCATCACGGCCCCCGGTGCTGCCGTCACCAACCACCTTTTTGCCGCCCAAATCAACCCGGCGCCCACCACTTGTCCTGAGGACCTCAACGGCGATGGCTTGATCAGTACGGATGACATTCTGCAGGCGCTGTCTCAATTTGGATGCACTGAAGCAGACCTGCCCGGCGCCTGCACCGCAGATGTCGATGGAGACGGGATCGTGGGGGTGGGTGACATCCTTGCCGTTTTGAGCCTGTTCGGCTCCTTGTGTTGAAGCTCCTCCGCGTCTTTGGTGCGGCTTCATCAAAGTCTGTCGCACACGTCTTCCGTCCATTCCACCAGAAAGGGCGGCCCAATGGGCCGCCCTTTCTGCATCCTAAAGAAGGTGCTGCGCGATTAATCGCAGTAAGATCCAAAGGCATCCAAGACATCCAGCAGGTCCATGATGCCGGTTTGTCCATCTCCATTGGCATCCCCATCACAGGTTGATGCCACGGTCTCAGCCAAATCAAACGTACACGAGCCATCGTCGCTGGTCGCCGTTGCATCGTAATTCTCTGCATCTCCGTATGTGCATCCCCTGCAGTCATAGCTGCACAAACCAGGATCACTATCGGTGGCCAACAAGCTGAAGTTGCAGGCGTTCGAATCCATGCAGCCCGCCAACTCGTTTTCATCGCATATGCCGTCGAAATCGGTATCACTGACACATGACCCGTCACAGTTGCGGGCGGTGTCAGAAGGATAAACGCACAGTCCAGCATCGGTAGCCGAGGCGAGGGAGTTGCATGCCAAG
>Ga0115569_10004018_pt1 | contig 10706 bp, 9 predicted proteins | sample COGITO_mtgs_1205_2_FD_87295 | JGI IMG/M metagenome (GOLD analysis project Ga0115569, IMG submission 87295) | Pelagic marine microbial communities from North Sea - COGITO_mtgs_120503 | ecosystem: Environmental > Aquatic > Marine > Epipelagic | place: Germany:Helgoland, sampling site Kabeltonne...
CTTCGCTTCCCGCGCGTCGTTTTTCCCTCCTCCTCTTCTTCCTCCTCTCTTCATTCATCCCCTCCACGCCATCGAACACGTCTCGAATCGACCGCATCATCATCCCCGGGTCATCTCTTCTGCCAATCATCGTGTGCGTCTTCCCCGAACCGGTCGCGCCGTACGCGAACACCGTCGCGACGCCGCCTCGTAAAATCGTTTCCACGACGTTTAAATCCTCTTCTTTGGAGGAGGAAGAGGAAGAAGTCGAAGAAGTCGAAGAAGACGAAGAAGTGCGCCTTAAGAAAACGTCTCTGTACACCTGTTCGTTGGTCGAATACCGATCAAAAACCGCGTCAAAGGTGTACTCCTTCGCTTTTTTCGTGGAACTTGCCGGTACCGGGTTCGAGATTCGCACGGTTTTGCGATCCGCGCGAGTGTCTAAATACGCGTTGTTGTTGTTGTTGTTGTTGTTACTGTTGTTGTTCGGAGTCCCATCGCGCGTTGATGACGACGACGACGACGACGACGATGCCGTCGTTAGTGTTCCCGTCTTTGAGCAATTTGCGGTCGTATTTTTTTTATTCTTCGTCTTTTTCTTCTTCGTCTTCTTCTCGTCTTCTTCTTCGTTTACGTCGTCGTTCGAAGCAACGACGCTCGTTTTTGGTGCGACGACTTTTGGTCGCGTGCGCGTGGCCACGAAGAGCGTTGAAAAAACAGTCATGGTGCGACACAGAGAGTCGTCGTCGTCGCTAAAAGTCGTGCGCGTGTTTCTGTGTCTGTTGTTTTTCTTTTTTTTTCACTCTCACTCTCGTGTTTTTTTTTGGTCAACGAAAAAAAACTGATTTCTTCCGTAATTTTGGCCAATTAAATTCCAATTCCAATGTCACCACAAACCTTCTGTACTTCTCTTCACACCTTTTTATTAAGCCGAATACAACGCGCGCAGCACGATAATACTTTGTTCACAAAGCGAGAAGACCACCCGCGGTGATGATGATAAAACAGCGACGACGACGATGATTGGGAGCAAAGTCGTTTTTTTTTCAAAAGGAGAGATGCAAAAGGATGTAGGAGCGTAGCGCGCGCGTCGTCTGCGCATCATGTTTTCGTTGGTGTTTCTTTCGCTTTTAAGAATAACGACGACAACGAACGCGGCGCTCGTTCGAGTGCAAAAGCCGCCAACACGAACGCAAACGAATTGTAAACCAGCGTGTCCTTCCCTTTCCGTGCCTTCGGAGTGTGGGTACGTCGGGACGGCGAAAGACTTGATGATGATGACGACGACGACGACGAGTCCTCCTCCCAACGAAAAACGAAGAGTGCTCCTCGCGAGTGGGTCGTCGTTAAAGTCGTTAAAATCGAGAAGACGGAGGAGCGGTAGTTTTACCGGTAAAAAGGGCGGTGGTGGTGGCGGCAAATCTCGAGGACAATCGCAACCGTTTGCGCCTCCTTCGAACGAGTTCATGGACGTGTTGAGAGCGAATTTGCGATATTGGAGAGAACTCGGCGAGGAGAAACAACGCTGCGGTTTGTGGACGTTAGACTGCGTGAAAAACTACTGGCCGGAAGATAAGATACACATGAACATCACGAGGGAAATCACGCATCCAAGACATCCATTTTTACGGTTGTTTGTGGGGAACAAAGTGCCCGCGGAGGAGAAGTGGGCGAATTTTTTTCCGGACGTGAAACCGCTCGGATTCGGGAGTTGCGCCGTCGTCGCAGTAGGTTCGAACGTGTTGAAATCCGAACGAGGGAAGGAGATTGATGCTCACGATACCGTTATTAGATACAACAGTCCGATGAAGAAGTATGAAAAGAGCGTGGGTAAGAAAAGCGACGTTATATATTGGAAAATCCGAGGCGACGAGAAAGAATACGGCCAAGAAGGACAAAAGGCGGCCAAGTTTTACATGTTCAAAGACGAAACAAAACTACGCATGGTGGCCTCCAAGAAAGACTTGAGCGAGAACACGTTCAAAGGCAAACCAATTCTCTGGCCTTCGCCTCGAAGAAACGCGGTCTTTGAAGCCGCGTATTATCTTTACAAGAAAGAAAATAAGAAAATCTCCAGAGGCGCCGCGTCCGGCGGTTTCAAGTTAGCCGGCGATATCCTCGCGTCGGGTTTGTGCACGAGAGTCGATTTGTACGGCTATTCCAGCGAAGGCGCGGGAAAGTATTTCAACCTGGGGAAAACCATGAGCAGCATCCATCTCATGGGGTTAGAGAACTTCATCTACAGAGTCGCGCAAGAGCAAGAGATGATGTGCGTGTACGATTAAAAAGAGTAGTTGTAATTATAGTAGTAATAGCAGTAAAGCGCTGAGCGTTGTTTTAGATATCATCCTTTTAAATCTTCTAGTTTAGCGTACATATTGTCCAATCGTCGTCGTCGATCGGCTATCGAGTTTTGTTGTTGTTGATGATGTTGTTGTTGTATCCTTTTGATCTTTCTGTTACTCTTCTCGGCGGTCGCGTCGCCGTCGTCGTTCTCTTGGCCGCCGCCGCCGCGAGGAGGAGGAGGTTCACTCCTCGCTCTTTCCAACGCCTCCAACCGTTCCTCAAAGTCGTTGAGACGATGCATCAGCTTCACGCTCATTCCCTCCCAAAGCGCATCCAGTTTCGACAGCGTCTCCTCGTACCTCTTCTCTGCGATTACGTCTCGTTCTTCGCTTCCCCGTTTCCACTTCTCCGCGATATCTTTGATGCGCTCGTCCGTTTCTCTCGCGCGTTGTTCGTGGATTTCTTTCATCAGACGCATCATCTCCGCGAGCGTTTCCAATTTTTTCTCATCGTCGTCGCGACGATGATGTGTTTTCATTTTGTCTTCTTCGCGGTAATTACGGTGATTACGACGGCAGTGGTAAATCTCGTTCACCTCGTCGTCGTGTGCGTCGTGAATCGTCGTGGTACAACTGGTAAAATTCTCGCTTATTATAAATGTGTGTGTGTGTGTGTGCGCGCGCGCGTCAACACCTAATAATTTTAGGAGAAAAATATCTTGAAATTTCCCTCGTTTTCCTCAAAATTTTTTACTCCTGCGGGGCTGCTCTCTCTCGCAATCAGACGAAGATGACACCATCATCATCCTTGGCGGAAAAAGTGGCCACGTTTGCCTCGGTGACCGGAGTGGAAGATCAGAGCACATCCCGACGGATCTTAAAGGTGTACTATTAGTAGTATTCGTGTTTGCCCTTTTTCGTTTGCGCGAGAAGTCATCGGAAAGTCTTCTTCGCGTCGCATCGTTTCAACTTTTTTAACTCGTCCAAAACGGTTGTTTTTACGTACACGTCGCGCGCTTTTAAAAGGAGTTTAGTATCACGCGGTAAAACCTTCTTTCGCTGCTGACTCTTGCTCTTCCTAATAATCGCGCCGTTGTTGTTCTTCTTCTTCGAATAAAAACAGAGATACAAATGGGACATCGACAGATCCGTGGACGCGTTTTTCAGCGGCACGTACGAGAAAGAAATCGAAGGCGTTTCCGATGCGGAGATTGATGAGAAAACTGGGGAGTTGATTCAACGACCAACCCGCGAACAAGAACAAGAAGACAAAGAACGAGAAGACAAAGAAGAAGAAGAAAGAATGACCATAGAAGACGATAGCGCGAGTGAATATAACACGGGAGAGGACGACCCAGATTTTGTGGAAATCGATAGCGATGAAGAGATGGAGCGGTTGATTATGAACCCGCGAGACGAACGGGAGAGGGAGCGAGCGGAGAGACAGATTGTCGATTTGACCGGGAGCACGCCGCGGCCGGCAAATTTACCAGTTGGAAGTGGAGATCACAGACATTCGGCGAGGCGGGCGCTTGAACAGGCGCGGGCTACGGCGGTAGGAGACGGAGGACGAGCGAATGGGAATTTGTCTCACATGATGCGCGGAGAAGCGGCGAACCGCGGCGAAGGAGACCAGGACGAGTTTATTTTACCGGATGGCATCGATTTGGAAGAGGCGAAACAGTTAGAAGCAGCCATGTTTGGCGTCGCGTACGAAGCACCAGAGGCGAGGCGGCCGATTGATCCGTCGCAATCGCTACCGTTTGTCGATATGAACGCGTCGGAGGACGTGTTGCGCAATAGATTCGAAAAATACGAGCAAGATGCGGCGTTTCAAGAGTCTTTGAGATTAGATCGAGAAAAGGAAACGAAGAGAGTTTTGGAAGAGCACAAAAAACTATTGGAGAAAGAAGAAGCAGAAGCGAAAGAAAAGAAGAGACGCGTCGAAGCGGAAAGGCACATCGAAGAGGCGAAATCGACTTTAGAAGAGGAGCCGGTCGCGGGAACGCCGGACGTGGTGACTATTCGATTGACGTTCCCAAACGGCGCAAAATTGCAGAGGCGTTTTTTGAAAGCGCACGCGTTGAAAAATATGTTCGCGTTTATCGATTCGAACTCCACCGCGGAACCGGAAGGTGGACCACACAAGGTTTTACCGAAAACGTATCGATTAGTAGCACACCATCCAAGAAGAGAGATAGAGTATAGCAGCGAAGGTACAATCGGGAGCATGACGAGTAGTAGCATGGAGGCGTTTTTCGTCGAGCTTTTACCCGATGTATAGAATAAATGAGAGAAAAAAAGGAGGAGAAGGATCTGGAGGAAGAGAATAAATAGAGATACAAATATCGGTTTCAGATCGTGAAAGAACGAGATACTTCTTTTTACCGCGCGGTGAGTAAAATACAAATGTCAATCAAAAGAGCACAACTATTCTAACTCTAATGCCGCGTCGCAGAGCATGTGTCCAAGTATAGGACGACACCGTTCCAAACACGCCCCATAAAACACGCCTTCTTCGCGCAAACCTGCTCCTCTCTTCACGTTCGGTCCCATCCACGTCTCTGCAATCGCAATCGGTTTCCACCCTTTCCTCGCGCATTCCGCCAACAATTTCGGCGCCACGCAATCGCCGCATCCGCACGGCAACTTTGACGCGTCGCCGTAGTAACACTTCCTAATGTTCAGCTCCACGAGCTTCCTTCTATTGTTTTTAATATCGCTACTACTACGAATACTACTACTATTACTGTTATCGCTGTTATCATCGTCATCACCCTCACTCATCTTCCTCTCTTTTCTAAAACTCGGCAAACTGTACGAATCCCAAATCCTTTCCAACAGCGCCCTCGACATGTTCTTCCGTTTCGTCTTCAACTCCGTCACGGCCGTCGCGGCCGTGCCACTCGACCCCGACGACGACCACGACGCTTCTTTCTCCAACTTTTTAATTTCCTCCGACAACTTCTCAATCTTTTCCCTCTCCTCGATGTATTCTAAACTGTCGTGCGTCAACCGCGCCAACGGAGGACACCACCCGGGAACCACCCACTCGCCCATCCATTGTCCGCTAAACGCTTTCAACACTTTCCTCTCACTCGTATTCGTCGTCGTCGTCGTCGTCGTCGTTTCGCACAGGAGCACGCCAATCATTTTACCCCCGGTTCGTTGGTCGTACACGTCCTCGACTAAAAACTGACCACTTTCGTCCTCGTCCGAGACCGATTTCTGCTTCCGCAACTTCTCGAGCAACGCTTTCGCTACCTCTTCCGCCTCCCGCGTTCTTTCCAAAGTGTGCGTCTTGCCGCATAAATTGCAGTACCCTTTGCACGCTTCCTCTCTTTTTGAGAGTTCAATCACCGCCTGTTTCCTGCGTTCGTTCGCTCTTTCGTTCGCTTTGAGATTGATTTGATTTCTTCTTCTTCCGTCGTCGTCGTTGTCGTTGTTGTTTCCCACCACGGTCGACGACCGACGAAAGCGACGACTGCATTTCTTCTTCTTCTCTCTCTCGTTCTTCTCGATGATCGCGGAGGAGGAGGAAGGGCAACGACGACCCACGACGACGCACCGTTGCATTCTCTCACTTTTCCATTTCCGTTCGTGGTTTGCGCGTCACTTTTTCTGCAGTTTGCGAGGGAGAAACGACGACGACGATTATAACGCGCGCAATGGCGGAGAGCAGCAGTTTTATTCGCGCTCATTCTTCTTTTTGTGCGCATCGTCGTCATCAGCAAAAGCGGCAACACCACGGACGACGACGACTACGACGAAGAAGTTCGGCGGCGTTTTGGAACGACGACGACGAGAAGAACAACAACGACAAAAGCAACGACGACGACGACGACGAAGCAAAGAGAATAGCCGAGGTCTTGTACGGGAAAGACAAAGACAAAGAAGAACGACGACGAGGACGAAAAGATGATGATTTTGAGTTTGCAGACGACGAAGCGGAGCGACGGTATTACCAGAGCTTACCGAGAACGTTGGAGAGAGACAGCGGCGGTTTTGGTGGTACGAGTGGTAGGAGTAAAAGGAGCGGCAGCGCGAGGACAAGTTGGGACATTTCCGACGCGCCGGAAGATTCAGCCATCGTCGAATTAGCGAAGGTGATTGAACGAAAATGGGAGGAGGAAGCGTTCGCGTTCGCAGCGGCGACATCGACGAGGACGATGCAGACGACCTCGACGACGACGAGAAGCGATGAGGAGGACGCGGAAGATAACGACGATTCCGTCTCTGAATTTCCAACTGCGCCGGAATTGAAATCTGTGCGCGCGTTTCCCGAAGGCAGAGAGGACGGGAACGACGGCAGGAACGGTAAATCGTGGATCCGGATAGAGAACGTGTGCTTGCGATCGAAACGCACGTTTCGTAAGATGCACTTGGAGTTGGCGTGGGGGCCGATGGATTTTGTCGTCTTGCATTGCGTGATTTATCCGCACGCGATCGTGGACGCGCCGATATTTGCCGGTGATGTGGTTGGGTTTCGTGGGCGAATGTCGCTCTCCATCGTCGATTTAGCCCCGACAAAGAAGGAGGAACACGACGAAGACGACGATATCTTCGACGCGTTCGTCTCGGGATTAGAGAGTAGAAAGAGAATAGAGGAAACGTTAGAAAAGAGACCTCTACCGGAATGGGGCGAGGCTATTCTGTCTTCGAAATGCGTCTGCATCGGCGGCGATAAAGATCAAATCGAAAATCAAAAGCAATTTGAACTCTTTCGCGAGTATTTCCTAGACGTCATGGACGGATACCTCTTCCTCGCCTCCACGGCGAGCGACAAAAATATTCTCAAAGACACCGTTCGAGCGTATAAAACGAACCAAAAAGTCGCGCTTGGAAACCACCCAAAAGACGACGACGTAAACGACGACGACGACGAGGACGACCACCCGTCTTTCGCTCTCCCAGACGCCCTCCTCCGCTTAAAAAAACAAATCCTATTCTGCGAGAAGCAGTTAACCAACGAGAAAACGCGCGCCGTGTTAGAGCGCGCCATGGGTTCGCGCTTGTGCGAAAGGTACATGACGGAAGTTTTGTTCGACGTGAACGAACGCACGCCTCTGTCGTAGCCGTACTAATAGCAGTAGAAGTAGTGATAGTAGTCGTAGTCGTAATAGCAGCAGCAGAGTAGTCGTAGTATTGAAAAGAAGCGTTTAGTAAGACCTTTTCCTCTTTCAGGAGAGCGTTTGCTTCATAAAAAAATTCATCGCTTGAACACGCAAAAACATCATCATCATGCCTTCGGCTCGGGCGAAACGTTCCGCCGCCCAGGCTGAACTCGCCGGAACGAATCCCCCTGCGACTCTCGCGACGACTAATGTTGGTGGTGGTGCGAGCGTTGGCAACGGAGGAGGAGGAGGAGGAGGAGGAGGAGGCGCTCCTTCGATGGACGAACAGGACAAAAACAGCAGTCGCCGCTCGGCGCGATCGACTGCGCATCACGCGACGACGAACAATACCACGACGAACGCGACCACTGCGAATGCGGCGGCGCAAAATGCGAACAACAACAACAACATTAATAACACCGCGAAGGGAACGACGACGATTCAGACGACGGGAAAAGAAGAGAAACAACATCCCATCATTCACTACCGAATAGGGGAGATTTTAACCAAGCATTTCGCGAGGAAGCTTATGAAAAAGGACGGCGGAGACGGAGGGGAAGACGCGGAGGAGGACGACACTAACATCTTCGAGGTACGAATTCCGGCGGAGTGTGCGGTGTCCACCAATCGACAAGTGCGGGGACATCAGCTTTGGGGGACGGACGTGTACACGTCGGATTCGGATTTAGTCGCGGTTTTAATGCACTGCGGGTATTACGTTCCGAGTTTACAAGTGCCTCCGAGTTTGTTGGAGATTCGCGCGCTCGTTCGGCGGGTGGACGACGTGTCGGACGAGTTTCGGAGTTCGAGCAGGAACGGTATTCGAAGCCGAGCGTGGGGGAAGAGCGGATTCGCGAAGAAGAAGAAGATGATGAGGAGCGGCGGAGAAAAGGCGGCGGCGGCGGCGCCGGCTTCAGAGGCGGGCGTAAAAAAGGAAGAAAAGAAGGACGTCGAAGACGGTGAGAACGGTTCTGGCGGTGCGAACGGCGGGGAAGGTGCCGCGGCGGCGCACTTGCAAAGCAACAACGGTGTTTTGCAAACCTCCAACGGGCAAATAATCAACGCGGATGATTTCGGGATGGTTGTAGAATCCGCGGTGGCGGTGACGGTGAATCAACAAATCATCGAGTTGACGCCAACAGCGTCGGAATCGTTGAGGTATATGGTGGTCCCAACGTTCGTTCCGGAAGATAAGGAACGCGCGCAGAGAACGCGGGCGGCGTCTAACGCCAACGTCAACGTCGCCAGGAAGAAGAGGATGATACGAGAAGTGACGGTCTTGTACAACTTGTGCAACGAACCGTGGTTGAAGTATTCCATGGCGGCGGTGGCAGATAAAGGGTTTAAGAAATCTCAGTGGACGTCTGCGAGGTTACGCAGAGATACGTTGTATTTGGAAACGAAAGACGAACGGTATCAGTTATCCTGGGTGAAAGGTAAAGGCAAGGACGAAAACGAAGGCTCCTATCAATTCGCAAAGTGTAAACGAGCGTTACCGCTGGAAGAGATGCGAAAGAAAGGCATTCCGTTACCGAAAGACGAGTTGAAAGACGAGATTAAGAATTTGAGTTGGAACGAAATAAAGTTTGGCGTGAGAGGATTGAAAGTGAAAGAGAGTGAGTATCCAGTCACGAGGTTGCAATTTTTGGCGCAAACGGCTTCCTCCGCCTTTTAAAACTCGCACACGATTGTAAATCCTTTTATTATTACTATATATTTAGAGGGAGAGAGGGGGAGAGAGAGAAAAAGAGAGAGAGAAGAGAGGGAGTGAGTGAACAAAGCACGCGCACCTAGCGATTTGTTTTCATTATCATTATCATTTACCGAGTATACAACATATCTAATAATACAAACATTACGATTTTACACATTCGAACAAACGACTCGCGAATATTATTTCGCGAATCGAGGCGTACAAAACGCTCATCATCATTATCGACTCATCCAGTTCGAATCTTCCGCGTTCGGTTTCCCTCGCATCCCTCGCATGTCGCCAAACATTTCATCAAACGCCGGGTCGAAATCTTCGAACGGTTTGCCTTGGTCTTGCCCGTACCCCGAATCTTTCGTCCCCCACCCGTTTTCGTTATCGCCGCCGATGACGATTTGTTTAATCCCGACGTACTCTCTGCTCAAAGTGATTAAAGAATTGATGAGCACATCTAATGCCATCTCATCCGCGGTGCCTAAATCCATCCAAACTCGCGCCCATTTCCCTCTGTATTCAACTTCCCCGATCGCGTGAAACAACGACGCGCTCGTTCTATCGTGCGATCGAGCGACGTCGTAATCCAAATGACTCACCGTGTCGTTTAGGACCGAAGCGCTTTCTAAGCACTGTTGATTTTCCACGTTATATCCGCCTAATTTTCCAACCACGAACCACGATTTAATCGCCTCGTCGAAGAATTCTTTCTCTTTATCCTCTATGGTATTTCTCGCTTCCATCCAGACCCACAAATTTTGCGTTTGCACTTGCCTGAAGAACACCAACGTCGGCGTCTGCGAACCGTTCTTATTGTCGTCGTTTGACCCTTCGTCTCCAACGCCATCTTCGTTCAACGGTTTGTACACTCGACTCTTCTTCTCATCAAATCTCTTCCGTATGGCTTGTTCGATGGCATCTGGATCGCTCGCGTCTATTCCTTCCAACAACTTTTCCACGTCTGGATCCCAGCTCGCGCTGTCGCGTAAAATCTGGAACATTTTTTCCTTCGCGGCGGCGGCTGCGGCGGCGCTTCCTCCGTTGGTTTCTGATGCATTTTCTGCATCGCTCTCGACTTTTACTCCTTTTGTTGCGTATTTCTCATCGTTCGTTCGCCCTTGTTGCAAAGTTGTCGTTAAAAGCTCTCGCCGTTCGTTTCGCCTCTTTGACCTTCTGAAGTCCTTCTCGTTGTTTTCATCCTCATCATCTTCCACTCGTATTAAACACCTCGTCGTGATGATGGAAGAACGATGATGATTTAAACGATGATGATTTAAACGACGATGATGACGATGATGACGATGAGAACAATAATAACGCGACGGTCTGAAAGATGACGAGAAAGCAGCTTCGGCGCGCATGGTGTGTTGATTTTTTTGCGCAATAATTGAGCGCCGGCGTTTTCCCTAACACTCGAGAAAAGACTAAAAAACCCTAAAATTCTTGAATGGAAAAGGGGAACGACTTTTCGTTTTTTCACTCTTCTTCTTCACTTTTTTACATTGATATCACACACACACACACATACAACACATACATATATATGATGCAACCTCATCATCCACAGACGCCATCTCGGGACAGATTTATCGCCAACCGATCTGCGATTGACTTGGACGTCGC
>Ga0115569_10004020_pt1 | contig 10705 bp, 11 predicted proteins | sample COGITO_mtgs_1205_2_FD_87295 | JGI IMG/M metagenome (GOLD analysis project Ga0115569, IMG submission 87295) | Pelagic marine microbial communities from North Sea - COGITO_mtgs_120503 | ecosystem: Environmental > Aquatic > Marine > Epipelagic | place: Germany:Helgoland, sampling site Kabeltonne...
AATATTAAAGGGATTAAGAATATTCAAATTTTTGCCAATCAAGTTGGATTAATTAGAACAAAAACTGATTTTGAAGGTATTGTTTTTAAAGGTGTTTCTACAGATTATGATTGGACATTTTTTAATGAATATCTTATAGCAGGAAAAATACCTAATTTTAATCAAAAACGAACTAGAGATATTTTACTCTCTAAAACTATTGTTGATAGATTGAAATTGAAGTTAAATGATACTATTAATGTTACCTTTTTTAAAAGTAAAACTTCTAAGTTACCATCAAATAGAAAACTAGTTATTACTGGTGTATATAATACCGGGTTTCTTGAGTTTGATAAAAATATGATGATTGGAGACATAAGGCAGATTCAGCGTTTAAATCGCTGGAATGAAAATGAGGTGGGTGGTTTTGAAGTTATTCTTGAAAATTTTGATAATTTAGAACAAAAAAGTGTTGAAGTTTATAATGAAATTGATGCAACTCTAGATGCAACCTCAATAGCTTCAAATTATCCTGGATTATTTGAGTGGATAGCGCTTTTTGACAACAATACTTGGTTTATTATTATCATTATGATCTTGGTAGCTGGTATAAACATGATTACGGCTTTATTAGTCCTAATTTTAGAACGAATTCCAATGGTTGGTATATTGAAGGCTATGGGAAGCTCTAATTGGAGCATACGAAAAATCTTTTTGTACAATGCATCTTATTTAATTTTTGTTGGATTATTTTGGGGTAATTTAATTGGACTACTACTGCTATTTGCACAAAAATTTGGTGGGTTTATTTCTCTTGATCCTGCTACGTATTATGTTTCAGAAGTTCCTGTAAGTATTGATTTTTTATCTCTCTGTTTATTAAACATAGGCACCTTAGTCCTATGCTTTTTAATGCTAATTATTCCATCAATTATTATCACAAAGATTCAACCCTCAAAATCGATCAAATTTGTTTAGTTAGTTTCATAGGAAAACACCATTCCCTTGAAGGTTATTTCTGAAATATTTTGTTCCTTTACGGGATAATAAATAACATAATGCAATACGCTAATAATATATTAGAAACTATTGGGAATACCCCTTTAGTAAAGATTAATCATTTGACGAAAGATTTACCGTGTTTGGTTCTTTCCAAATATGAAACTTTTAATCCTGGAAACTCAGTAAAAGATAGAATGGCATTGCAAATGATTGAAGATGCCGAAGCTGACGGACGTTTGAAACCCGGAGGAACTATTATTGAAGGTACTTCTGGAAATACTGGCATGGGACTAGCATTAGCAGCAGTAATAAAAGGATATAGATGTATTTTTGTTATGGCTGATAAACAATCTAAAGAAAAAGTTGATATTCTTCGAGCAGTTGGAGCAGAGGTAGTTGTATGTCCAACTGATGTTGAGCCAGAAGATCCAAAATCTTATTATTCGGTATCCAAAAGATTGGGAAAAGAAACCCCTAATTCTTGGTATGTGAATCAATATGATAACCCAAGCAATTGCAAAGCACATTTTAAAAGTACAGGTCCAGAAATTTGGAAACAAACAAATGGTAAAGTAACACATTTTGTTGTTGGAGTTGGTACAGGTGGAACTATTTCAGGTGTCGGAAGCTATTTGAAAATGATGAATCCTGCAATTAAAATATGGGGTATAGATACTTATGGCTCTGTTTTTAAAAAATATCATGAAACTGGAATATTTGATGATAATGAGATTTACCCCTATATTACTGAAGGTATTGGGGAAGATATTTTACCGCTAAATGTAAATTTTTCATTAATAGATGGTTTTACTAAAGTAACTGATAAAGATGCTGCCATTTATACTCAAAGGTTAGCAAAAGAAGAAGGAATGTTTTTAGGTAACTCTGCAGGTGCTGCTATTAAAGGTCTTTTACAATTAAAAGAACATTTCACAAAAGATGATGTTGTTGTGGTTTTATTTCATGATCATGGTAGTAGGTATGTTGGTAAAATGTTTAATGATGATTGGATGCGTAAACAAGGATTTATATAAAAAGTTTAAAATCTAAATAAAGAATAATTTTAAATTTGATATTGATATTATATTAAAAAAAATGAAATTTTTTAAATTCATAGTTTTCATATTGTTGATAACAGCTTGTTATAATAAACAGGAACAAAAACATAATTTTATGAACTATTCAGATGAAATTTTGGAGAGAGCTCAAGAAATTCATAATCGAGTATTGGTTCTGGATACTCATGTAGACATTAATGTGGCTAACTTTACAAATGATAACAATTATACTGAAGATTTGGGAAACCAGGTCAATCTTCCTACAATGGAAGCTGGGGGTTTAGATGTTGCTTGGTTCATTGTTTATACTAGTCAAGGAGAATTAACAGCTGAAGGATACAATAATGCATATCGCAATGCAATAGGTAAATTTGAAGCGATTCATAGACTAACAGAAGAAATAGCGCCAGATAAAATTGGTCTAGCTGTAAATTCTAATGAAGCTAGAGAATTGCATCGTTCTGGAAAGAAAGTTGCTATGATTGGTGTAGAGAACGCTTATCCTCTTGGTTTAGACATTTCTAGAGTCAAAGAATTTTATGATAGAGGGGCAAGATACATGTCATTATCGCACAATGGTCATAGCCAATTTTGTGACTCAAACACAGGAGAACTGGATAGCTTGTGGGTAGATAACGGGGTAAGTGATTTAGGTAAATTAGTGATTGAGCAAATGAATAAATTGGGGATGATGATTGATGTTTCTCATCCATCAAAACAATCTATTAAAGATGATAAGTCTATCTAAGGCTCCAGTAATTGCCTCCCATTCCTCTGCAAGAGCTTTGTGTAATCATAGTAGAAACCTAGATGATGAGCAGTTAGAATTGATTAAGTCTAATGGAGGAGTAGTTCAAACAGTAGCCTTTAGTTCTTATATTAATATAGAAAAACACGAAGCATATACAGGTGCTGTTTCTAAAATAATTCAAACTTTAGCTCAAGAAAGAGAATTTAAAATAATTTCTAGAAGTGAAATTAGAAAATTAGAAGCCTCTGAACGTAAAAGTTACCTAAAGAACTATAAAACATTATCAAAAGAGGCATCATCATTATTGACTAAAACTGACCCAAAACCAGTTGATGTTTCAGATTATGTTGATCATATTGACTATTTAGTAGAAAAAATAGGTTTAGATCATGTAGGTATTAGTTCAGATTTTGATGGTGGAGGTGGAGTTTATGGCTGGAGTGATGCATCTGAAACACTCAACATTACTGCAGAGTTGTTAAAAAGAGGTTACACTGAAGATGAAATTGGTCAATTATGGAGCGGTAATTTACTCCGAGTTTTAGAGGATGTAGATGCTATTTCGAGAGAATTACAAGACTCAAATAATGGATAAATAATTAGATTATTGAATATAAACAAAAAACCATCCTTTTAGAGATGGTTTTTTTACTATAACTAATCAAATTACCTTTTTATAAATCAAATAATCAAGATTTATAATTATCTAGTATTCAACTATTATGCCAAAAGACATTAAAATTTCTAATTTTTAAATTTTTTTTTATATCAAGTTTTATCTTAAAAAAATAATTTAAAAATTAAGTCGATTTATACTTTATATAGCGTGCTTGTGTGCTTTGTATGATGAACGAACTAAGGCACCACTTTCAACATACATAAAACCCATTTCTAACCCTAAAGTTTCGTATTTCTTAAATTGATCTGGTGTAATAAATTCCTTTACTGGTAGGTGTTTTTTTGTGGGTTGTAAATATTGACCAATAGTTAAAACATCTAGTCCTACTCCTTGTAAATCTTTCATGGTTTGAATTACTTCCTCCTCAGTTTCACCAAGACCTAACATTAATCCGGTTTTAGTTCTCATACCTTTCTCTTTAAGGTACTGAAGTACACTTAGACTTCTATCGTACTTAGCCTGAATTCGTACTTCTCGAGTTAATCTTCTGACAGTTTCCATATTATGTGATACCACTTCTGGATGGACATCAATAATACGATCTATTTGATTCTTTTTTCCTTGAAAATCTGGAATTAAAGTTTCTAAAGTAGTGTTTGGATTTGCTCTTCTAATGGCATCAACTGTCTCAGCCCAAATAATAGACCCTCCATCTTTCAAATCATCTCTATCAACAGAGGTAATTACGGCATGCTTTATCCCCATAATTTTAATTGACCTAGCTACTTTTTCAGGTTCATCCCATTCAACGGTTTCTGGTCTTCCTGTCTTCACACCACAAAAACCACATGATCTAGTACAGATATTACCTAAAATCATAAAGGTAGCAGTACCTTCACCCCAACATTCACCCATGTTAGGGCAACTACCACTGGTGCAAATAGTATTTAATTTATACTTATCTACCAATCCTCTAAGTTCTGTGTACTTTTTTCCAACAGGTAGTTTTACACGAAGCCAATCAGGTTTTTTAACTCTTTTAGGAAGTACAGCAGTATTGTTTGCCATTATTATAATATAATTTAGAATGCAAAGTTACGAAGAAAACAATTATAAACTCAATAGAAACCAAGCACTAAATCCTATTAAAAAAATAATTCCACAAATACTTAAAACTTTCAAATATATAGACGGCTGATACTCTTTAGGTGTATGTTTTCCAGTAATTAGAATAAAGTTTAAAATAGCATAAAAAGGTGCTGTTAAGAAAGATAATATGGTTGCAATTTTTACCATTAAACCCATATCATCTCTAAAGTATCTAAGAATTATATAAGTTCCTATTCCTAAGAGAATAATCCAAAAATAGTATTTCAATTTTAATTTGTTCGAAAATAATAAATCATTGGCTTTAGACATTGTTCTAGGAGAGGCGTCTAGCGTGGTAATAGTGGTGCTAAACATAGTAGTGAAAGCAGCTATAGCAATAAATATATAGGCAAAATTACCTAGGTTTTTTGTGTATAATTCTATTAATTGACCCGCAAAAATACTTCCTTTGCTTGAAAAACTTTGACCAGTTCCGTTCATGACTAAAGCTCCTAGAATAATAAAACAGACTGCCAAGCATATAGTTCCAATATAGCCAATATTAAAATCAAAAATAGCTTGTTTAGTTGTTGTTTTTTTTAATGTTGTTTTTTCTTTTTCTAAAGACCATATAGATTGCCATATTGAAATGTCTAATGGGGCTGGCATCCAACCTAAAAAAGCAATTAAAAAATAAATTTCAATGGTTTCTTTAGGGAATACTTGAGTAAATGTATAGGCTTGGGTATTTTTTGTAATAGCTACACTAACAGCTAAAAGGGTAGAGACAGTTAAAATTAAAATAACATATTTCATTAAGTTATCTAAAAGCTTGTATTTACCGATAAGTAATATAGAAATACTAAGAACAGTAATTAATAAAGACCAAGTAACCATATCAAAATAACCAAAAAGATTGACGGCTAAACCTGCTGTAACAATTGTAACTGCAGCTTGAATAATGAACATAGTAATAAAACTTATACTGTAACTAATAGCCAAAACACCTTTTCCTAATTTTTTATATCCATCCAATAATGTCTCTCCAGTAGCCGAGGCATATCTAGGCCCAAATTGGAAAAAAGGGTATTTAAAAAAAGCTGCAATTAAAATTGCCCACAATAAACCAAAACCAAAATCAGCTCCGGCTCTTGTAGATTGAACTAAGTGAGAAACTCCAACCGCTGCACCAGCAAATAATAACCCAGGACCTAAAGTCTTAACTATATTTTTTCTCATCAAGATTTCTTAATAATCTCAGCTAATATTTTTTTTGCACGTAATAATTTTACTTTTACATTGCTCATAGGCTCATTCAGGTGTTGAGAAATTTCCCTGTATGTTAATTCTTTAAAAAAACGTAAATGAATAACTTCTTGATATTTTGGTTTGAGTTGTTTGATATCTTCAAGAAGCTTGGCTAGGTTTTGTTCAGTAATAAGGTTGTCTTCAGGCGTTGGATTATTATCAACAACTTTATAAGCTTCAGCTTCTTGACCTTGACTGGTATTGGTATTGATAGATTTTTTATTTTTTCTAATCAAATCAATATGTATATTTTTAGAAATTGTAGTTAACCAAGTTTTGAATTGGTATTTGTTGTCAAAACTATTAATCTTATCAAATGCTTTTGAAAATGATTGAATGGTAATATCTTCAGCATCATTTTCATTATGAGTTCTTTTTAATTGATAGTTATAAATATCTGACCAAAAGTGATGTAATAAAAAGTTAAAAGAACTTTGGTCTCCTTGTTTTGCTTTCTGAATGTGATTTGCCAAAATTTCTCTAGTTATTTCCAATGCGTATATTTTGAAATGGAGTAGGTTATAAATATAACAAATTGAAATAGAACTAAAAATACTTCTATAAATGGTGAAAAATATAGAACACTTTTTTTCTGTAATTTTTTTGCAGAAAGACCAACGATTATGGAAGTAAGAAATATATAACTTAAAATAATACCTATTGAATAGTAGTCTGCTTTATAAGTAAGTAAAAAAGGTATTAGGCATATAAAAAGTAGTTTAGAAGTACTAAATAATCCTAAAAAAAATTTATGTCTAAATTTATAATGTGAGAATATACTTAATTGGTTTTTTTTTTGGGTAAACCATTTTTTTAGAGTGTTTGGAGCTTCATAAATTATAAAGCTATTTGGGCTCACTACTATAGTAGTATTTAATGAGGTGGATGCATCTCTAATAAAAAGATCATGATGCCCAGAATCTATTCTCATATGATTTATAAATCCGTTAACCTTATAGAATTCACTTTTCTTATACGCTAAATTTTTCCCATCGGCCATATAAGACGACCCAAGTTTTGTGTAAGAAAAAGATTGAATTGTAGAAAGCAATTTATCTAATTGTATTAAAATATTTAAAAAAAAATTATTTTTTGATTGGTATACTCCATAACCTAGTACAATAGATTTCGATTCAGAAAAATGAACAGTCATCTCTTTAATCCATTTTTTTGAGCTAGGCATACAGTCAGCATCAATAAAAAGTAATTGTTCATGTTTTGCAGACTTAATCCCTAGTGTTAACGCATACTTTCTATTTCCCCAAAAAGCTTCATTATTCTTAACGTTAACAATTTTTATTCTTGAATCATTGTCTTGAAATTTATTCATTACCGTTAATGTTTCATCATTTGATGCATTATTAATAAGGATTAATTCATAGTTTTTATACTCTTGTTCTTGAAGTAATGGAACAAGTCTAGTAAGGTGCTGAGCATTGTTTTTAGCATACACAATAATAGATACGGGAACAACCTTATTAAAAAATTTTGTTGAAGTTTTATGAAATAATAATGATGTAAATGAGATGTAGTAACACAATTGAACTACTGCGGTTACTACAAAAGTGTAGAATAAAACAGTAATGACCATTGTAATTTAATTGTGAGTTGGTTCTGTACAATCTTCAAATTGGTCTGAAGTTTTGCCACAAAAACCGCAGGCCTCACCACTTTTATTTAGCATAGGATTTTGACTTGCACAGGTTCCAGCAAATTCACCATCTTTTTTTGCCCATATTTTTATGGCTATTCCTGCTACACCAATAGCAAGAAGACCAATGGTTAATAAGATAAGTTTCATTTAATGATTTTTAGGTCTTACAAAGATAAATAATTCTCCTAATACAGACGGGTAATTATGCGGTGTTATTGTTTGTATTCTAAAAATAAAAAGGCATGTATTTTATCGTCAAATAACTTATTCAATAATATTTACTTCGATGTCTAAGGTAATTTCGAAAATAGATAAAATGGTTTCTTGAATATTTTTAGCAAGCATATATATGTCTTTTCCACTAGCCTTATCAAAATTTACTAAGACGAGAGCTTGATTTTCATGAATTCCACAATCTCCATATCTTTTCCCTTTAAATCCGGCCGTTTCTATTAACCAACCTGCTGGAATTTTATAATTATAAGCAGCATCCTCTTTCTTTGAAGATGGTATTTTGTAAAATGGAATATTTGGATATTTTTCTTGTAGTTTTTTAAATTGTTTTAAGCTTATTATAGGGTTTTTAAAAAAGCTACCGCTATTGCCTATTTTTTTTGGATCAGGTAATTTAGCTTGCCTAATATTAATTACAATATCAGAAATGTCTTTTATAGTTGGATTACTAATTTTTCTAATTGCTAATTCTTTTTCAATAGCACCGTAATTAGTGTTTAAATGATGATTTTTTTTTGTGAGTTTAAAACGAACTGAAGTAATAACAATTTTTTCTTTTAATTCATTTTTAAAAATAGAATTACGATATCCAAAATCACATTCTTTGTTAGAAAATTGAATTTTTTTTGCACTGTTTAAGTCTATCCCTTCAACTCGAGTAATTACATCTTTTACCTCTACACCATATGCTCCAATATTTTGAATTGGTGATGTTCCTACATTTCCAGGAATTAAAGAAAGATTTTCAATTCCACCATAATTTTGAGAAATACACCACATAACAAACTCATGCCAATCTTCACCTGCATTAACTGATAGCTCTACCTCACTTTCATTTTCGTAATGTATGGATATGCCCTTAATATTAATGTGAATAACAAGTTTGTCTATATCTTTAGTAAGTAACATATTGCTACCACCACTTAGTAAAAAAACATCCTTTTCTTGTGTTAAGATTTTTTGTAGTTTATCCAAATTATCAACAGAAACAAATCTACTGGCTGAAACATCTATACCAAAAGTATTGTATGGTTTAAGAGAAATGTTTTGTTGAATATTCAAGTCTATTATATTTAAGAGTATGAAATTTTAAATAATAAAATGTCCGGTTTATCTAATCAAACTTACATTTTTTATTTTTTATAGGAAGCTAAAGCGAACTTTAAAATCTCAACGCATCTAACTAAATCTTCTTTATTTAAAACATAGGCCATACGAACTTGATTTTTACCTTCACCTTCACTAGAATAAAAACCACTTGCTGGAGCTACCATAACAGTTTCATTGTTGTGATGAAATTCCTCTAAAATCCAGCGTGCAAAATGATCTGTATCAATTACGGGTAACTCTGCTACACAATAAAAAGCACCTTTTGGATTAGCAACTTTTACACCTTCAATTTTTTTTAATTCAGTTATTAGGGTATCTCTTCTCTCAACATATTCTTCGATGACCTTATCAAAATAAACTTGTGGGGTATCTAAGGCTGCTTCACTAGCTAATAAAGCATAGGTTGGTGGACTTAATCTAGCTTGAGCAAATTTAATAGCCGTATCCATAAAACTTTTATTTTTTGAGACAATACAACCAATTCTCGCACCACACATACTATATCGCTTTGAGACAGAATCGATCATAATTGCGTGCTGCTCTATACCAGCTTCAGCCATTACAGAATGATGAGTGTTGTTGTCGTATGTAAACTCTCTGTAGACCTCATCCGCAATTAAGAATAAATCGTGTTTTAATACGAGGTGTTTTAATTTTAGAATTTCTTCCTTACTGTAAAGATATCCGGTTGGGTTACCAGGGTTACAAATTAAAATTGCTTTGGTTTTTTTAGTTATTAATTTTTCAAAATCATCAATATTAGGAAGTGCAAAATTGTTATTAATTTTTGAAATCACAGGAACAACTTTAACACCAGATGCAGTAGAAAACCCATTATAATTTGCATAAAATGGTTCTGGTATAATAATTTCATCACCTGGATCAGTAATACTACCCATAGTAAATAATAGCGCCTCGGATCCACCAGTAGTGGTAATAATATTTTGAGGAGTTATATCGACGTTATTTTTTTTGTAATAATTAGTTAACTTTTCTCTGTAAGTTTCGGACCCCTCAGATCTGGCATATGAAAGCACTTCAATACTGTTATTTTTAACAGCATCTAAAGCAACTTTAGGGGTTTTTATATCTGGCTGACCAATATTTAAGTGGTATACTTTTATTCCGTTTTTTTTAGCAGCTTCTGCAAAAGGAACGAGTTTTCTTATTGGAGACTGAGGCATCAGTTCTCCTTTTTTTGATATTAAAGGCATTTAATTATAATGTAGTTTATAGTTTCTTAATTATCTACAGATAGTAAATTTTTTTTCTTTTCGAATGCTGCTGTTTTTTCAATATAGCCTTTAATTTTAACCATTTTACGTTCATTTTTTGCATTTGAAAAAATAGTGATAGCTTTAGAAAACCCTCCAAGTCTTTTAGTATCATAAGCAACTTCAATTTTTCCTTCTTCACCAGGCATTATGGGATGATTTGGTTTTTTTGGGACTGTACAACCACAAGAAGCTTGGACCCTTGAAATAATTAAAGGTGATTTTCCTATGTTAGTAAATTCAAAGACTCTTACACCATCAGCTCCTGAGATTATTTTACCGTAATTAATGGTCTCAGTTTTAAATTTAAATTCTGGTTTTAAGTCCTGGGCTTCTTGAGCATTAGAAATCGTAGCAGATAAAATTATAAGAAACGTAAAAAACTTTTTCATAAAAAATTAAGGTTTTAAAAAAATCAAAACAAATTTAATCAAAAATAATTCAACAGACTTTTAATTACTACAGATAATTGTACTTTTGCACACTTAAGGCAAAAAGTATAACAAGTATGAGTATTCCATCAAAATATGATGCAAGTTTAGTAGAAAGTAAATGGTATGACTATTGGATGAAACACAATTATTTTCATTCTGAAGTAGACGATAGAGAGCCTTATACCATTGTAAT
>Ga0115569_10004035_pt1 | contig 10673 bp, 8 predicted proteins | sample COGITO_mtgs_1205_2_FD_87295 | JGI IMG/M metagenome (GOLD analysis project Ga0115569, IMG submission 87295) | Pelagic marine microbial communities from North Sea - COGITO_mtgs_120503 | ecosystem: Environmental > Aquatic > Marine > Epipelagic | place: Germany:Helgoland, sampling site Kabeltonne...
CACAGCCGTAGCCAATCCGGTCGTGAGTTCCCTTTCAACCACGCGACCATCCGCCATGGCAGGTAGCAAAGAGCCGTTCTGCGTAGTCAGGTCCCCAGGAGCCGCCCGCGTATTCCAGAACCTCCGGCGAGTCAGGCCCCGACCAATCTGTCCGAACCGCGTCCGCGTAGGTCCAAGCCGCTTCGATTTCGTCCGCGCGCAAGAAGAGCGTTTGATCCCCTGAAAGCGCATCCGCCAACAATCTTTCGTAGGCGTCCGTCGAGGTCTCACCGAAATGATTGCGATAATCGAAGTGCAGCCGTGCCGGACTCATGTCCATCGAATTCCCGGGCTGCTTCACACCAAACGAAAGCTCAATCGATTCCTCAGGCTGAATTTTGAGCGTCAACACGTTAGGCCGCGTGTGACAAATTTCGCCGTCTTCGACCTTCTGGCGATACTCGTCGGCCTCCATGCCTTCTGGCAAATTGAAGAGCTGCAGAGGCGGCGTTGCAAATTGAATCTTGACCTCGGTGAACCGCTCCGCCATTCGCTTGCCGTGTCTCAGCAGAAAAGGCACGCCACTCCACCGCCAATTGTCGACGTACGCCCTTAGAGCCACGTAGGTCTCGGTCTCTGAATTAGCGTCCACACCCTCTTCATCTAGATAGCCAAGCCCCGCAGCACTCGCGGCATAACGTGCGCGGACGTTAGAAGGCTCCTCCTCGTCCCCTATTGGATGTCGGAGCGCACGCAAGACCTGCACCTTCTGCCCGCGAACGGCATCTGCATCCAGGGTCGAAGGAGGCTCCATCGCGATGAGCGCGAGAATCTGGAGCATGTGATTCTGAACCATGTCCCGGAGCGCGCCGGTACCGTCGTAGTAGCCGCCGCGGCCGTTCTCCACGGCCAGCGTCTCTGCGACCGTGATCTGCACCGACTCGACGTGGTCTCGATTCCAAAGCGGCTCGAAGATCGCGTTGTGGAATCGAAAGCCGAGCAGGTTCTGAACCGTCTCTTTCCCGAGATAGTGATCGATCCGGTAAATCTGATCCTCGTGCAGCGTTCTATGTAACGCCCGATTCAAAAGCCTCGCCGACGCCAGATCGTGCCCGAAGGGTTTCTCGACAATCACTCGCCTAAATTCGTCTGCCGCACTTCGCAAAAGCCCAGCCTTGCTAAGCCCTTCGGCGACGACCGGAAAGAGTTCCGGCTTGAGCGAGAGATAGAAGAGACGCCCCGCCTCGACTCCGCCCGGAAGCTGGTCGAGTCGGTCGCTGAGCCCGGCCATCGCCTCGGCTTTACTCGTGTCCGCCGCGTAGTAGAAGATTCGTTCTGCCACCTGCGCAAACGCCGCGCGCAAATCCTCGGGCAATCCCTCCGAAAGATGCGCGCGAAACGCTTCGTCCGTCATCTCGCTTCGAGACACGCCTAATATTGAAAATTGATTGGCCCATCGAGGATCTGCGTTCAAACGCGTGAGCGCGGGGATCAACTTTCGTTTCGTAAGGTCTCCGCTGGCGCCAAAGATAACGACCTGACTGAGATTGGATCGCGACATAGATGACATGTCGTTGGAGCATAGCGGAGAGGATGCCAAGGCTCCGTATCGTGCACTCTGCTTGGGAGGTGACTCCGTAAAAGATGCAATCACTCAGGACCTCATCAAACCGCCACCGACAGAGCATCTGTCCAACACAAAACATCCCCAGGCGAGATCGCGAGGTACCCCATGCCGCAGGCAGAAGCGTGGTCGGATATTGGTCGCCGAGCGACCGGTTCCCTTGGTTTGTGTTTTCGCCAAACAGCCATTCACAACTCGGCGGGGCATCGCGGCACTCACTCTGGCGCTGCTAGCCTCCGCGAAGTCGGGGCCGAATCAGGGGACGACGACAGGGGGTAAAGATGACGGGAATCGAATGGGGACCGGGCAGCGCAGTGATCGTAACCGGCGGCGCTTCAGGAATCGGCCAGGCAAGTGCTCGAGCATTGGCTGAGGTCGGTCGACCAGTGGCGATCTGGGACTTGGTACCCGCACGCTGCGCTCAGGTCGCCGACGAGATCGCAAACGAATTTGGTGTCGCGACCTGTGCGGCGGGATTCGATATCCGCGAACACGCGCGATTCGAGGCCGAGATCGAGGCGGCCCGTTCGGCGCTCGGTGAACTCGGCGGACTCGTCCACTCCGCTGGCGTAGCTCACCCCATTCCGATCGACGAACTCGAGCCCGAAGATTGGGACTCCGTGCTCGCAATCAATCTTCGCGCCGAGGCGCTACTCGTACGCGCACTGCTCCCGGATCTGCGCCGGAGCGGGGGCGCTGCAATCGTCGGGATCGCGTCCATCAACGCCATCCTAGGCAACGGCTTAAACCCCGCCTACGGGGCTTCAAAAGCAGGACTACTAGGTCTTACACGATCGCTGGCCGATCGCCTTGGCCCCGACGACATCCGGGTCAATGCGATCTGCCCCGGCTATATCCGGACGCCTATGCAGGACGACGCTTTACAGAACGTGCCAGGGCTCGAAGAAAGTTACGTATCTCAGTCGATGCTAGGCCGAATGGGCGAGGCAGAGGAAATCGGAAAAGTCGTCCGCTTCCTCATGTCCGATCAAGCAAGCTTCGTGACGGCAGAGTTTATTGTGGTCGACGGCGGTGTAGTGCCTAGTCAGCACTAACGGAGTTCAGCACATTCCATCAAGGAGCCTTCAGCCAGAGGATAGCCCTCAGCCAGGAAAGGGGCATCGCCGAGTCCCGGCACGATCTCGTCCAAGTCGTGAAAGACCTCCTCGATCTCGACGTTTCTTGGATTTGCACCGCGCTTTGTTAGGTTGCCTAGCACCTGAGCACACGGAAGGGGTTCCAATGTTGGAGCTCAATGATCAATCGAGCGGAGGGGGTCGATTGATGGATTCAAAGCACACGACCGCCTATGTCACGAACCATCCGCCCCGAGCCTTTGAACTGCTGCCCCGCACTGAAGGCAGGCATGGCGAGAGGGCGAGCGTCCTCAGGCCGCTAGCCGATCACCGAATCCCAGTTCTTCACCAAGTATTCCGACGAACGCGCGGCCAGGGCGTGGACCGTAAAGGTCGGGTTGACCCCACCCGAAGTGGGAAAGAGTCCGGCGCCACCGACAAAGAGATTGGGCAGGTCGTGGGTCTGGCCATAGCTGTTAGTCACCGAGTCTGCGGCGCTCGTCCCCATCACCGTCCCCCCCATGATATGCATAGGAGCCCGCGGCGCGTTCCAAGCCTCGCTCGTCCCCGCCGCCCGGAAGACCTCGAGGCCTTCGGCGATAGCCGCGTCCCAGAGCGCCATGGACGCCTTGGCCGGGGTGTAGTCGACCGAAGCCAGAGGAACACCCAGGGCATCTTTGCGAGGGCTCAGGGTGATGCGGTTTTCAGCCAGGGCTTCGTCTTCGGTCACCCCGGTCATCGTGATCATATGCTCGGAGGCCTGCTCCATGAATTTCGTTAGCGCCGGGCCGCGCAGGTCGGGGCGGGTCGGCGCGATCCCGAGCAGGCCATTTGGCTTTAGGGCGTTGGCGATCATCCACTGGTAGCTGCCAAAGGCGCCGCTGCTCGCATGGGCGTTCTTGTCGTCGTAATGCTCCTGATTTAGAAGCTGGCCGCCAAAGGCGCCAAAGGCTGGAGTTGTCACCTTGGGGTGCAAGCCAAAGATTGGCGCCGCGCCGTGGGTGGTGACAAAACGCCCAAGGTTGCCGCTCGAGTTCGCCAGGCCCTCGGGGTGCTGGGGCGTTGCGCTCGCCAACAAGAGCCGGGGGCTTTGGATCGTGAATGCCGCCACCACAACCACGTCGGCCATCACTCGCACGCGCCTGCCATCCTTCGTCATAGCCTCGACGCCGGTGACACGCTTGCCGTCCGCACTGGTCAGCACCCGCACCACCTCAGTGTCGGGATGAATCGTCGCTCCGGCGGCTTCGGCCTGGGGAAGGTGAATCGTTTGGGCGTTGGCCAGCGCGCCTATCGGACAGCCAGCATCGCACCAACCATCCCAGAGGCACGACGGCCGGCCCTTGTAGCTGCGACTGTTCACGGCCAGGGGAATGGGAGAGACCTTCATGCCCATGGCGGCAAAGCCCTGGGCCACGACGCGCCCCTGCACGGACACCGGGACCGGCGGCATGGGGTAGGGAGAACCCGGGGGCCGAGTGGTTTCGGCTAGGTGATCCCCCGAAATCCCGCACTCCTCCTGAACCCGGTCGTAATAGGGCTGGAGGTCGGTGTATGCGATGGGCCAATCCCGGGAGCGCCCATACAGGCTTTTCACCCGGAAATCGTTTTCGTGCAGCCGCGGCCAGACGGCGTAGTGGTGCATGGTAGAGCCGCCAACCCCCCGGCCAGCGTTGAAGCCGTTGCCCACGGTGCCCTTGCCAGTCTCGAGCACTGGGGCGCCGCCGCCCTTAAGCCGGCGCGCCCAGAGCATGGAGCTGACAAGTTCGTCCTTGGGCCGGGCGGGGCCAGCCTCGAGGATCGCCACTCGCTTGCCGGCCTGAGCCAGGCGGGCGGCGAAATGACTGCCCGCCGCCCCGGAGCCGACGATCACCGCATCTATTTTTTCGTTCGGGAGCTCGCTCAACTTATCTCTCCCCATTCACTGGGAGGCCGGATATGCGCGGCATAGTGAACGCCTAGCGCCGCAAACCCCTTCTCGGTTCCGTACATCACATCACAGGCATCATTACGAAGGACGAAGTAAAAGAAGGGCGACGGTGGCCCCGCCCAGTTCTCGAGCTTGCCCTCGGCCATAGCGGCGATGAGCTCTTCGGCCGGAGCATCCTCGAGCTTGGCGAAGGGACTTTGGTGGCGCGCCTGGGCGGCGGCGTCCAGGGCGCCCAGGCCCGTCCGATAAAAGGGCGTGAAAGGCGGGTCGACGCCGAGGTATTGAATCATCAGCATGCAATCTTCCGGGGCGGCGGCGAGTTGGTAATCCACGAAGGGCAACACGCCGGCTTTCCAGCTGCCCGGAACCAGGCGCTCGCCGAGCGCCGCCAGGGTAGCGGCCTCTTCGGGGGTGAACACAGCCAAGGGAGCCCCGGCCGCCTGGGCCTCGGCCGGGGAGAGGTGCACCCACTGGCCACCGAGGGTCACGGTCAAGAGTCCGAGTCCGCCGGCTTTCAGGATTTCGCGGCGGGTGGGCTTCGCAGATTCAGGCTTGGGCATGCCCTTATCTTAGAGAATTCGCCACCGGCAGGGGAAGCACGGCTCGAGATTCTGGCCTCCTGGCCGAGAGCTCCCAACCGGGCCCGCAAGAGTCCCGTCTCCGGTGGACTCCCGAAACCCGATTCGCCCCAAACGGCGCGAATCCTGCCGAATCCCCGAGATTGGGATCGACGGCGCGCAATCGTCTCTGACACAGCAGACTGAATGGCGGAGAGTGTGGGATTCGAACCCACGGTAGGTTTCCCTACACACGCTTTCCAAGCGTGCGCCTTCGACCGCTCGGCCAACTCTCCGCGGTACTCGCGAACGGCGTGGCCGGGTCGCGAGCGGCGCGGAATCTAGCACAGGGTCTGGGCAATCAGACGGACCAAGTTCCGGCAGATGACGAGCAACTTCGTGCTCAAGAGCGCTCCTCGGTCTCCCGGCCGATTGGCCGCTTCTAGATAGGTGGTTGAAAACGACGCGAGGCCCTAGGCGCGAGCCCCGACTTCATGGAATTCTCGCCTCGGCGAAATGCCCGAATCCCACGTCCAATCCGACCTTTATGACGCCCCCTAAGCCTTCCTCGATCGTATCCCGGCCCCTCCATAACCTGATAGGATTCGAACCTCAATTCCACTCACAAGAGGGACCGCCGCCATGAGCTACTTGATCGACTGCCGCGAGAACTGGGCTCTGCCCGAAAGTCTTCTCGAGAGCGAGACGGATCCGATTCGCCGCCGCAATCTTGAAACGATCATTGCCCACGCGAAAGCCGAAGCGAAGCCCGACTTCGAAGCCCTTATGAATACGGTCGCGGAGAACGCTAGCTACACGAGTTACACGCCCGGCGGTGGCGACGAAAACAGTCCCACCGGAAAAGAAGGCGTCACCAACTACTATAAAGGCATCGTCGGCTCCGGCTGCAACCACATCGAGCACGCGATCGAACGCATGGCCGTCGACCGCGAAGTCATCATGACCGAAGGCGACATGAAGATGGCTTATCCGGGTGCCGTGCTGAAAGCGATGGGAATCGACGTCCCGGACGAGAGCGGGCACTACCTCTATCTATCCCGGCTGATCATCATCTGGGGCTTCGACGAGAACGGACTCGTCACCTGCGAAGATAGTTATGCCGGCGGCGACTTCCCGGGGTTCGAAGGTATAGCCGAGCGGCCGGTCAGCATGGATCAAATCTATCTCTGGGCGAATAACCCCGCCGCCTAAAGCATTCTCCCGAGTGATTAGGCCTCAGCTTCCGAGCGCAGCCGCTCCCGCCGAGCCAAGGCTATTCGAAGATCCACTCACGGCCCCGGTGACTATCGCCACGCGCGAAGAGGACATCATGTACCGCCACTACTCTTGGGAACACAGCTACTTCTCAGGCAAGACCCGTGGCTATCTCCGCTTCAAGGAACGCGCGGGCGCGCTAGGCCCTGGCTTCGAAGACATCCTCGCAACACCCGACTTGATTGCTGGACGCTTGTTAGTGAAATCCCAGAGCAACACGATCCCTCAGCTTGAGGCCCCAGACGGCACTTGGATCCAAGACACCAGCGACATCATCGACTTCGTCGAAGCCGCGCATCCGAGCTCCCCCGTGGTAGCAGACCCGGCGCACTCTCCGCGCCAAGCCCTCGCCTCGTACCTCATTGAACTCCTCGCGGACGAATGGCTTCTCGTCCCCGGTTTCTGGGAACGCTGGTTCTTCAGCGAAGACGGCCGAGAACCCAGCCACCGCGGCTACAACGAACAGCAATGGGGCGCAGTCCTAGCGGCAGGGCAAAACGGACATGCACGCCGAGCGGCAGGCGGCGCGTTCTTTGAGCAGGCGTTCGGGATCTCGACGGCTCGGACGGACCCTAAGGCGGTCTACGCCGGGCTCGTTCAGCTTGGATGCACGCTGGAAACCGAACATGCATGGCAAGCCAGCCAACATAACGTCTTAGGCATTCTTGAAAATCATTTCGCAGAGCACGATTACGTCTTTGGCGGCCGCCCTGCCCTGGCCGACTTTGGTCTGCTCGGCCCGCTCTACGCGCATCTCTACAGAGATGCGCTCTCTGGATTTGCTCTTCGAACCTATTTCCCGATCACGTCGGAATGGGTCGAGCGCACGAACGGCGAAGGCTCGCTGAATGCGCGCACTTGGGACCAGAAGCTCTACTCCCTCGACGGTGACGGGGAGCTCGTGGCGCGACCGGCGACGAGCAATGGCGGCGAATGGCTGGGCGACGACGCGATCCCTGAGACACTCGCACCGCTGATAGCCGTATTCTTCGAAGAAATGTGGCCGGTACTCACGAGTACCATCGAGCGCCTAAGTGCTTTCATGGCGAGCGATGATCATACCCTCGGCGAGCGACTCCCTGAAAAAAGCTTCACCGCCTCACCCGGATTCTTTAATCAGCAGACCGAAAACGGCTCACTCACGCATGAGTTCGAAATTGGCGGTATCAAGGCGCGACGTATGGTCTCGGCCTATCAAGTCTGGATGCTCACGCGAATCGCCGACCTCCTCGACAAATGCTTCGCAGGCGACGGCGGACGAGAATCGCTCGCGGCCTGGCTCGAACAGTTCCCGCGCGGGGCTGAGCTGCTCGACTTGCGGGATCTTCTTGCGACCTGCCCCGTCGAGAAGCGCGGCGGCCTGATTTTCTCAGTCGCAGCGGACTAACGCTCAGTCTCGCGATTCCGCCGGCGCTCTAGCCGGCGGGATGAACCGTGGGTCAACTAGTCGCGCTGGTCCCGCTGTTACCGCTTAGTCAGCCAAGTCGCAGGATGAGTCTCATCCGTGAAGAGGCTTCCCTGCCATCTCTGCATGCCACCGATCCATCGCTCGACGTCCTGCCCCTTCCGCTTTACATATTCTTCGACTTCAGGATGAGGAAGAATATGGAAGCGCTCTTCCCGCATCGCATCGATGCAGACCTGAGCCACGTCCGCCGCTTTGAGCGTTCCGTCACCACTCGCAACCGCGAACGCGCCGCCGCCGGAGATCCGTTCCTTATCAGGGCTGTTCTCTTCAATATTCGTCTGCACCGCCTGCGGACACAGCACAGAAACGCGAATGCCCTGATGGCCATGTGTGATCGCAATCCACTCCGCAAGGGCGATCGCCGCTCGCTTAGACACTGCATAATGAAGCGAGCCGAACTGTGAGAGGAGCCCTGCCGCGGATGCCGTGCTGAGGAGATAGCCCTCGCCGCGTTCAATCATGCCTGGCAGAACCGTACGCGCTGCGATGATATGTGCGTTCACGTGCACGGACATCATGCGCTGGAAATCTTCGATTGGCGCTTCGAGGCCGCCAAAGGTCACATAGCCCGCATTCGAGAAGAACACGTCTATGGGTCCCTGATCGCGCTCCACCTCTTTTACCATGTCCTCGATCGCCGCCGCATCGGAAACGTCGACGCCAAACCCCGAACCACCAATGCGCGCAGCCACTGCCTTAGCGCCGTCCCCATCAAGATCTGCCACGACTACGTGCTTTGCACCCTCTTCGTGATAGCGAAGCGCGAGCGCTTCTCCGATTCCGCTGGCCCCGCCGGTTACGACGGCAATTCGGTTAGATAGTTCCATGATGGGTCTCCTGGGGTTCAAAGAATGGCTGAGTTAGACGGCGGCGCGCGGAACTCCTTAGAGAAGTCCCGTGCGGCCGATATCAAACATGCCCCGATACTAGGCTCTAGAAGATCAGCTCTGGGACCGTAGACGGGGCCGGCCAGTCTTTAACCGTCTTGCGAATTTGTGCGCCGATCTCGGAAGGCGTCCAGGACTCATCTGCGTTCTCGTTGTCGCCAATCTGGAAGGCGGCCGGGTAAAGCAGCGTCACGCGATTTCCGCTGATCACAAATTGCCTGCCCGTAATGTCCTGCGCGTCGTCCGAGCAGAGCCACGCAATCGCGGGCGAGACCTTCTCGGGAGCGAAGCGCTTCTCCGCACCTTCCGGAAAAATGCCGGCGGTCATACGTGAGTAGGCGTTCGGCGCGAGCACATTGACCGTGATGCCTGCCTTCTGTGCTTCGATTGCGAGACATCGCATGAAGCCGGCAATGCCCGCCTTCGCGGCGCCGTAGTTCGTCTGACCAAAATTGCCGACGAGACCCGAGGTCGAACTCGTCATAATGATGCGACCGCCGTGCCCGGCTTCGATCATATGAAGGTAGGCGGCGCGTGTCGGATAGTAGGTGCCCTTAAGGTGAACCTCGACAACAGGATCCCAAAGCTCCGGCGTCATCTTCTTGAACGACTTATCGCGCAGGATCCCCGCGTTGTTAATCAAAATATCGAGGCGACCGAATTCGCTAACAGCCTGGTCGATCATTCCCTTCGCGTCGTCTTCGTTCGTAACCGAGCCGTGGTTCGCGACGGCCGTACCGCCGGCTTCCACAATTTCAGCAACGACCTGATCGGCCATCGTCGCGCCCGCGCCGTCCGAGCCGTCCAGGGAGCCACCCAAGTCGTTCACAAGAATGGCCGCACCTTCCTTGGCGAGGGTGAGTGCGTGTGCGCGGCCGAGGCCGCCACCAGCGCCCGTAACGATGGCCGCTTTTCCGTCGAGGATTCCCATGGTCTGGCTCCTTCTCTCGGTGAGGACCGAGGGGGTAAGACATGTGATCAAAGCGGCGACTCTCCGTCGTCGCATGAATTTGCTCGCGGATGGTGGCATGAGCTATGCCACTACTCAACTGCGGATCGCCGAAGCCGACTCCGAGTCTCCCGTTTGGTCGCGCGCGCGAAGCGCCTGCCGAGGATTCCCCGTGTACAAAGAACTCCGCGAAGCTTGGTCCACCCTAACGAGCCCGGGTGCTCAATTCGAAATTGTCCAGGTGGACGTGGGAGGCCAGTCCCTACGGGCGTACAAAAACGCCCCGCCCACTCTTCGGGCCGTCTGGGACATCGCACGAAATCACGGTGACAACGAATATCTCGTCTATGGCGACGAGAGATGGACCTATCACCAAGCCCACGAAGAGGCCGCTTCGATTTCGAATTGGCTCCTCGCTAACGGCATTCAGCCCGGAGATCGTGTTGCGATCGCAATGCGGAACTACCCCGAATGGATGATTGTCTACTGGGCCTGCGCGAGTGTCGGAATTACGGTCGTCGGCGTGAATGCTTGGTGGACCGGCCCTGAACTCGTCTATGGCGTAAAGGACTCCGACCCCAAAGTCATCATCGCCGACGAAGAACGCCTCGACCGCCTCGCCGCGCATCAAGAAGCGTTAGGCGAACGAATCCTCGTCGGCGTGCGTTTGCCTGAACCGCGCGAAGGCGTGACGCCATTTTCCGAACTGGTTAATGGAGATACCACGCTTCCGGAGATCGAAATCGATCCCGACGCCGACGCCTGCATCTTCTATACCTCCGGCACAACAGGAAAGCCGAAGGGCGCCCAACTCACTCATCGCGGCTGCGTGAATAACATCATGAGCCTCGCATTTGCGAACGCGGTTCAGGGTATGGCCATTACGGCTGCCAAGGGTCCTGCCCCCGAAACCATGCCGAGCACCCCC
>Ga0115569_10004043_pt1 | contig 10657 bp, 10 predicted proteins | sample COGITO_mtgs_1205_2_FD_87295 | JGI IMG/M metagenome (GOLD analysis project Ga0115569, IMG submission 87295) | Pelagic marine microbial communities from North Sea - COGITO_mtgs_120503 | ecosystem: Environmental > Aquatic > Marine > Epipelagic | place: Germany:Helgoland, sampling site Kabeltonne...
ACTGATAAGATATTTAATAAACCACTTACTCAAGATAATGCCTTTTTGCAACTGAAACAAAGCTCTGGAAGAACTGTTACCTTTCTAACGGGTATTGTATTAATGAATACTGAAACCTTAAATATACAATCACATGTTGAATTTTACAGAGTTACCCTTAAACCTCTATCTGATAATCAAATTTTGTCCTATTTAGAGAGTGAAAATGTTCTTAACTGTGCAGGAAGTTTTAAGTCAGAAGGTTTAGGAATTGCATTATTTAGCAAAATGGAGGGTAATGATCCTAATAGTCTCATTGGACTTCCAACAATCAAACTAATCCAAATGCTTGCTAAGGAAAATGTTCATATCTTATGAGCATTATTTATCCTAACGACTTTAGGCCTTTTTCTGCTGGTCTAACCGATAACTGGGGAGCACTATTTGGCTCATCTGAAGCATTAGCACTTATAGAATTTGCTGAATCCAATAATCAAGTTGTTATTTATATTGCTAAAGATATTGCTCATTATGATGAAATTAGAAAAGCGCTAAACTTTTTTAATTCATCACTAGAGATCTTAGAATTTTCAAGTTGGGAAGTCCTTGCATTTGATCACTTTTCACCACATCCAGATATAGTTTCATCAAGACTCAAAACCCTTGCACGCTTATCAACACTTAAATCTGGAATAGTAATAACTACCCTTGAGACGGTGTCTCAAAGATTATGTCCCACTGACTACATTGATAAATATAGCCTTAACTTAATAAAAGGCCAAACTCTTGAAATAGAGACTTTTATTACAAAGCTTATTAAGATAGGCTATCGAAGAGTAGCTACTGTTATGGAGCAAGGTGAATTTAGTATTAAAGGGGCATTAATAGATCTATATCCTATGGGGACCAAATTACCCTACCGCATTGACTTATTTGATAATGAAATTGACTCAATCAGAACCTTTGATGCCAACTCACAAAGATCAATTGAAGTAATAAATTCTATTTATCTCCTTCCTGCTCGTGAATTTGCATCAGATCATGAAAGTATTTCAACTTTTAAGAGTAATTATTTATCTGAATTTGGAAATATTAATGGCTTCATTTATGACGAAGTAAATGAAGGTCGTTTTCCTGGTGGAATCGAATTTTATCTACCATTATTTTTTGAGCAAACAAGTTCACTTTTTGACTTTTTTAATAATGAGCCAATTATTGCTTATCGTAAGGGCCTTGATGAGGAAATGAAAATCCAGAGTAATGAATTATTAGAACGCTTTGAACATTGTCAAAATTCTCTAGAAAGACTTCCTTTAGTAGTTAATAAAGTATTCTTAAATCATGAACAATTTTTTAGAGAACTTAAAGATAAAAAACAAGTTCAAATACAAACTTCAAAATTAGAACAAAAAGCTGCATTAAATTTTTCTTCTTCTATACTTCCTCCCTTAAAAATAGAAGCTCAAACTAAAAAACCTTTAAATAAACTAATTAATTTTATTGAAAATTTTGATGGTAAAGTCTTAATTGTTTGTGAGTCTGAAGGTCGCCAAAGTGTTCTTAATGATCTTTTATCGAGTTACAATTTGACAGCATTAGATTGTTTAAGCTGGATAGATTTCATAAAGCAAAATAATAAGCTATGCATAACTAATGCTAGTTTAAATGAAGGGATATTATGTAATCGAATTGCAATTATTACTGAAAATAACCTCTTTGGCCAAGACGCTGTTAATCAAAAAAGAAGAAGACGAGCAAAACATAAAGATTTTGATGAGGCAATTAAAAGCCTTGTTGAAATTCAATTAGGTGATCCAATTGTTCATGAGCATTATGGTGTTGGTCGTTATTTAGGTCTTAAAAGTAAAACCTTTGATGATAATCAACAAGATTTTTTATCATTAGAATATGCTAATGGCTCAATACTTATGGTTCCAGTAGCTGCACTTAATCTAATTTCTAGATATTCAGGGGCAAGCTCTGATAATGCGCCTCTTCATAAACTGGGAAGTCAACAGTGGACAAAAGCAAAAAGAAAAGCATCTGAAGCTCTCTATGATGTTGCAGCAGAACTTCTAGAGATTTATGCTAAGCGACAGTCTCAAAAGGGGTTTGCTTATCCAGCACCTAGTGACTCTTATAGCTCTTTTGTTTCAAGTTTTGCGTTTGAAGAGACCCCAGACCAACTTAAAACGATGGATGACGTTCTTCTAGATATGCAATCTGATAAACCAATGGATCGTTTAGTATGCGGAGATGTGGGCTTTGGAAAGACTGAAATAGCAATGCGAGCTGCATTCTTAGCTGTTGAAGCTGGCAAGCAAGTTGCAATCCTTGTGCCAACAACTTTATTAGCATCTCAACACCGCCAAACTTTTAATGATCGCTTCTCAAAGTTCCCAATAATGATTAAATCTCTTTCAAGATTTCAAAATACCAAGGAACAAATTCAAATTAAATCAGAGCTTAAGGAAGGAAAAATTGATATTATCATTGGCACCCATAAGTTGATACAAGGAACAATTGAGTATAAAAATTTAGGATTAATAATTATTGATGAAGAACATCGATTTGGTGTTAAACAAAAAGAATCACTAAAAAAGATTCGAGGGCAGAGTGACATACTTACCATGACTGCAACACCAATCCCTAGATCATTAAATATGGCACTTGGAGCACTGAAAGAACTATCAATTATCGCCTCACCGCCAGCAAAAAGAACGGCCATTCAAACATTTGTAGATGAGTGGAATGATGAATCAATAAAAGAGGCTTGCTCTAGGGAACTTCACAGAGGTGGTCAAATATTTGTTGTTCATAATGATATAGATACTATTGATAATATGGCTGAATCTTTGAGCAGCTTAATGCCAAATATTAATGTAAGAGTTGCTCATGGACAAATGCCTACTAAAGAACTTGAACAAATTATGGCTGATTTTTATCATCAACGCTTCCAGCTTCTTGTTTGCACAACTATTATTGAAACTGGTATAGATATACCTAGTGCTAATACAATTATTATTAATAATGCACAAAATTTTGGGCTTGCTCAACTTCATCAACTTCGGGGTAGAGTTGGTCGATCGCATCATAAAGCGTATGCGTATCTTGTAATTAAATCTCATCAATCAATAACTTTAGATGCAAAAAAACGACTTGATGCTCTAGCTTCTCTAGAAGAGCTTGGAGCAGGATTCATGCTTGCCAACCATGACTTAGAGATCCGTGGTGCTGGTGATTTATTAGGTGAAAATCAAAGTGGAAAAATATCTGAAATTGGATTTAATTTATATCATGATTTATTAAAAAGAACAATTCAAGCAATTAAGAATAATGAAAAATTTGATATTAAAGATGCATTAGTTGAAGAGGTTGAAATAAATTCAGGAATTGCCTGCATTATTCCTGAAACTTATTTATCTGATGTTCATGAGCGACTGATACTTTATAAAAGGATTGCTAGTGCGAGTGATGATGATGAGTTAAAAGAATTAAAGATTGAAATGATTGATCGTTTCGGTTTACTACCTGAATCTACTAAAAATCTATTTGAGTCTACCTCATTAAAGCTTTACTCAAAAGAAATTGGAATTGACAAAATTACCATCTATGATGATAAGTCAGAAATCACCTTAAAAGAAAAAAATTCAGTTGATGCTTCTAAGATTATTAATTTAATTCAATCGAATTCTCAAATATTTCAATTAAAAAATCAAAATACTCTGATATATAAGGAGACAATGGATGCAGATTATTCCCGTATAGAAAAAATAAGCAAATTACTAGGTAGTATTGTTTAAGGGATTTTCTTTAGAAGGTCAAATTAAAGATATTATATAAAACCACTATTTAGGAGGGACATGAGAAGGGGCAAAATATCGAATACCAGGAACTATTACAAGGGCTGCAAACAATAGAACACTCAAGCAACCAAGAACATCTCCAATTAGATAATTTTTAATGAATTGCATAGCGTCAATTGATTGGGAGCCTTCACCCAATGATGAGAGGTATGAATACACAAAAAATTTCATCAATGTATTATATAAAGCGGTAAGAATTGCTAAAAAAAGTAAGTGCTGAAAAACAACCTTTCCACCATCAAAAAAATTTGATAATTTGAAAAACTTCATGCTGGCAATAGCCAAAAGGGGTGCAAATGTTCCCACTAAATGAAGAATATTGATACCATCAAATGTTGAGTCATGAAACCAAATAGATGAAGCGGTAATAGCTAAAAAAACTGCTATAAAAATCCTAAAGCCAAATAAAAGATAACATAGAGAAACTGCACCAATAGGAAGCCAAACAAGATTTCCAACAAATGGATAGGACTGGCCATTTATAAAGGTGATAAATACTACAACAAGAAAAGCCATAATATTATCTGAAAAAAAACTAAATAGCTTTTGTTGATTTAAACTTTCAATTAACAAAAAAACCCCCTTTGTTATTTAGCTTTATATCACTGGTATAAGCTACCTAACGACATCGGCAACCTCTAAAGGGAGGATACAAACCTTTTTTGTAATTTATTAATCGCAGCTCTAAGGTTTTGAATGCGATTGCTCAGGCTTTTTACAGTGGTCAGAGGCCTAATATACTCATACAAATTATAAATTAATTTTCAAATCTTAAGATCATTTCCCTTTTGTCAACAGAAGACTGGACTGCTGTAACTATATTATTGGTAGTTAAAAAAAGCACTGCCCTTTTAATAGTTGATAATGAATACTTCGAAAAATATGGATCATTCTTAATTGAAGTAATAGTTACATTAGTATTTGAAGTTATATATGAGAATACGGCTCTTTCAACTTCAGAATACTCAGTCAATCCAAAATCTTTTTCACATTCATCTAATGCTTTTCTGAGTTGGAACAATCTACTTACTGCTTTGTTCATCTAAACCCCAAAATTTAAAAAATATTAATAATACCTACAATTAACTTTAAATTTAAACAACTATAGGACCAGTGAAGTCACAATTATAGGCCAGAAAAGACTAGATTAAATTACAAATCTTAGAAAGTCTCAGTCGTGGATATTAAATTGCTGCTTAAGACTTATATACTCAATAACTTTAATTCTTGGGCCAAATTGGCTTACAACTCGAGCTGAAGAAGCATTTGCAAACTTCGCAGCCCATGAAAAATCTTTTCCTTGCTCTAGTGCATATAGAAAAGCACCTGCAAACATATCCCCAGCACCATTGGTATCTATTGCATTCGACATAACACCTGGTGTATGAATGAACTTATTACCATCATATACTAATGATCCTCCAGGCCCCCTTGTTATAGCAAATGTCTTTGCATATTTTTTAAGAGATTCAGCAGCTGCCTCGACAGTATGGGTTCCTGTAAAGCTTCTTGCCTCATCACCATTACAGAATAAAAGATCAACACCACTTTCACCAATAATTTTTTTTATATTATCTGAAAAAACCTCAACAATAAATGGATCAGATAGACTAATAGAAGTTTTAGTATCACTTTGCTTTGCAAAGTCCATGGCATCAGATGCAACAGACGTTCTTTGCTCATCAGTAACTACATAACCTTCAATATATAACCAATTAGAATTTGCTAATGACTCCTCATCAATCTCACGATATGATAGTTCGAGACTAGCTCCTAAGTATGTATTCATTGTGCGTTCAGCATCTGGGCTAACCATCACTAGACACTTTCCAGTAATGCTATTTGATGGCTCTTCTTGATGAAAATCTACTCCAGCTCGTTTTAAATCTTTAACAAAGAATTTACCTTCATCATCATTAGCAACCGTCCCAGAAAAGAAAGCTTCAGAACCAAATCTACTTGCAGCTACAACCGAATTACAAGCTGAACCTCCGCAGCTTCTTTTAACAGGAATACGCTGGGAGGTTAACGCATTAATTAAATAACGCTGACGCTCTTCATCAACAAGGGTCATTAATCCCTTATCAATTTTATTTTGATTCAAAAATGAATCAGATACTATTACCTCAGTATCTACAATAGCTGCGCCTATCCCGTATATATTATATTTTTTCATAACACCCTTATCTAAAAAATTACTCTACTTTTAAACTCTCAAAGTCGCTGGAACTGGAAAATTAACAAACTCTTCAGCACCACTAACTTCAACCACTTCATCTGCGCCATTTTCTATAAGAAAGGCTACAACTTCTTGCACCAAAACTTCTGGTGCAGATGCCCCAGCTGTTACGCCAATTGAATTAATTCCATCCAACCAACTTGGATCAATATCACTTGTGCCATCAATTAGATATGCTGGCTTATTTGCATTTTCTGCTATTTCTCTTAAGCGATTGGAGTTAGAAGAATTTTTTGAACCAATAACAAGAAGCATTTCTGAACTCTTTATCATGGCTTTGACAGAATCTTGACGATTTTGTGTTGCATAACAAATATCACTCTTTTTAGGCGCCTGAATTTGAGGAAACTTACTCTTTAAACTGCTAACTATTTGCTTAGTATCATCAACTGATAATGTAGTCTGCGTTGTGTAAGAAATATCCATATCTACTGAAAAATTTAAACCATTGATGTCATCAATTGATTCCACCAGAGTAATTTTTTTAGGGTCACTTGACTGGCCTAATGTTCCTTCAACTTCTGGATGCCCAGCATGACCAATAAGGATAACTTGATGGTTTTGTTTTTGGCGACGAATAACTTCTTTATGAACTTTTGTTACTAAGGGGCAAGTTGCATCATAGATGGTAGCAGAAATTGATGCAGCATCTTTTCTTACCACTTGTGAGACTCCATGAGCACTAAAAATTACAACGCTTCCCTCAGGAACTTGGTCAATTTCATCTATGAAAATTGCTCCCTTTTTTTTAAGGTTTGCAACAACGAATTTATTATGCACAACTTCGTGCCGAACATAGATAGGTGCGCCATGTTTATCAAGAGCCCTTTCAACTATCTCAATTGCACGATCAACGCCTGCACAGAAACCTCTTGGATTGGCCAAAAATACTTTCACAATTGATTCATTTTTTTCATATATTAATATATGATTTAATTTTTATGATTAAGAGCAGAAAGTATCTGGAAAACTTTTTGTCGCAATTCTGATCGATGAACAATCATATCAATTGCTCCCTTCTCGAGTAAAAACTCACTTCTTTGAAATCCTTCTGGCAACTCTTCTCGAACAGTTTGTTCAACAACTCTAGCGCCTGCAAAACCAATTCTTGCATTAGGTTCTGCAATTTGTACATCACCTAACATTGCCAAACTTGCTGAAACACCACCCATAGTAGGATCTGTTAAAACAGAAATAAATGGAATTTTCTTATCGGCTAATAGTTTAACTGCAAGTGATGTTTTAGACATTTGCATCAGCGAAAAAAGGCCTTCTTGCATTCTTGCTCCCCCACTAGCTGAAAAGCATACAAAGGGCTGTTTATTTTCAATAGCAGCATCTGTAGCACGAACAAATTTTTCTCCAACTGCTGAACCCATAGAGCCGCCCATGAAATTAAAATCAAAAGCTGCAGCAACTATTGGCATTCCGTTTAATAAACCTGATTTAGCAAGCAATGCATCATTCTCTTTCGTTCTTTTTTGAGCATCACTATAGCGATCTTTATATTTTTTTTGATCCTTAAATTTAAGTGGATCTACAGACTTAATATTAGCAGCAATTTCTAACTGATTATCGCTATCAAGAAAAATCTCAAGACGCTTTCTTGCTGAAATTCTTAAATGATGACTACATTTTGGACACACATAACTTAAACGCTCAAGCTCCTCTTGATAAAGGACCCGACTGCATTCAGGACACTTACTCCAAAGACCTTCAGGGATATTTTTTTTAGCATTTTTACCAATCGATGGTAATATTTTCTCCAACCAACTCATACTATTCCCTAATCAAGTAATCGCATTTGAGATCTCTTTTGCTAAATTTCCAACCTTCGTCACTAACTTATCTTTATCACTAGATAATTCTTCTACAATTGAAACAAGGGCACTTCCAACAATTACTGCATCTGCATTTTCACCAATTTGCTTTGCAATTTCTGCATTTTTTATACCAAAACCAACACCAACTGGAAGATGGATATAATTTCTCATTCTTTCAAGATGGTAATTAACTGAATCAACATCCAGATTTGCTGCACCTGTAACGCCCTTTAGGGAAACATAGTAAATATAGCCACTTGCTAATTTTGAAATCTGTTCCAAGCGCTCATCTGTTGTTGTTGGTGCTACTAAAAAGATTAAATCAATCTCAAAATTATCAAGTTCTTTTTTAAGATCCATAGCTTCTTCTGGAGGCATATCAACAACTAAAATTCCATCAACACCAGCTTCATCTGCCCTAATTGCAAAGTCCTTATAGCCATAAACTTCAATTGGGTTTGTATAACCCATTAGAACAATGCCAGTAGATTGATTATGTTCTCTAAATCTATCAACAAGTGCAAAAACATCATTTAAATTAATGCCATCAGCTACTGCTCTTTCATGAGATTTTGCAATTACAGGTCCATCAGCCATAGGATCAGAGAAAGGCATCCCAAGTTCAATGATATCTGCTCCACTTTCTGCTAATGTGAAAACTAGCGCTTCACAATTATCTAGACCACCATCACCAGCAGTAATAAAGGGAATAAAAGCTGTTCTATCATCAGCATTGAGTTTTTTAAAAATATTAAAAATTCTTGACATATATATAAATTAAATTGTTTTAACTAAATTTTAACATAGTGAAGCCTAAAGTCTTTTTAAGTGATTTAGTTTTATTTTGTATAAGAGTGAACTGCATCGACTAATACTTTCATACTATCTGGATTAACATCAGGAGTAATACCATGCCCAAGATTAAATACATGTCCGGTTTTTCCTTTAAATTGATCTAGTACTTTATGAGCCTCAGAGATAATAACCTCAGGTGAGGCATATAGAACTGAAGGATCGAGATTACCCTGAAGAGATACCTTTGAACCAATTCTTCTTTGAGCATCACCAATTTCAATTGTCCAGTCTAAACCAACACCATCACAGCCGGTAGCTGCAATTTGTTCAAGCCATGCCGCACCACCTTTAGTAAAAAGAGTTACTGGAATTCTTTTTCCCTCATAGGTCCTATGAATTCCATCAACAATTTTTGACATATATCTAAGCGAGAAGTTTTCATAACTATTCTTATTTAAAAGGCCACCCCAAGTATCAAAAATCATTAATGAATCTGCTCCCGCCTCAATTTGTGAATTCAAGTAATCGATAATCGTGTCAGCTAGAACATCTAGAAGTTTATGCATATGCTTTGGATTTTCATACAGAAGACCCTTGACCTTTGAAAATGCTTTACTTGTTCCACCTTCAACCATATAAGTTGCAAGAGTCCAAGGACTTCCTGTAAAGCCAATAAGTGGAACTTTTCCGTTAAGATTTGACTTTATTAATGAGACTGCATCACTTACATATGCGAGCTCACTTCCAACATCTGGCTTATATAAATGATCAATATCACTGAGCGTATTAAGCGGTTTAGAAAATTTAGGTCCTTCTCCTTCAACAAAATGAAGACCAAGACCCATAGCATCTGGAATAGTTAATATATCTGAAAATAGAATTGCCGCATCTAAGTCAAATCGTTCAAGGGGCTGAAGGGTAACCTCACAAGCTAAATCACTAGACTTGCATAACGTTAAAAAATCCCCCGCTCTTTTTCTTGTAGCACGATACTCTGGCAAGTAACGACCAGCTTGTCGCATTACCCAAATTGGAGTTCTTGAGACTTCTTTTTTTAGAAGTGCATTAATGTAGTCAAATGCCATTATATTTTCTCTATAAAAGATTGATTATAGTCATTCTTAAAGGTCTTTTTTATGTTTACTTCTGACACAAAAAAAGCCACAGTTGTGGCTTTAAGAGCAAATAAGTTATTATTTATCGCTTGTACGCACCATAACGAGACTTAAACTTCTCAACACGACCCGCTGTGTCCATAATTTTTTGTTTACCTGTGTAAAAAGGATGGCAACTTGAACATACATCAAGATGAAGTTCTTCTTTACCAGAAGTTGAACGAGTTTCAAAGGTGTTACCGCAACTGCAAACTACTTTAATGTTTTCATAAGCTGGATGAATATCTTTTTGCATAACTGTAATCTTAAAGATTTAAAGGAAATGAATTATATACTATCTCTCTTCAGGGGTAAATGTTTTAACACTTAATGCATGAAGCTCGCCACTTTTAATTTCTTCCTTTACTAGACCCAAAACCATTCGTTGTCTTTGAAGCAAAGATAGCCCTTCAAAGGCTGGAGAAACAATTACAGCAGAACAATTACAACCATCACCTTCCATTGTTACATCAGAACTTTCTAGTCCTGATTCAAGCTTAAATTGAACTTCTTCTAGTGTCATAATTTTTAATATAATATTTTGATATAAGTATACGCTTTAAGCACTAAAAATACCTTTGAGTGTGAAGAAAAACAAAATCGACATTATTGCTCCAGCTGGCAATGTGATTAACCAAGATAGAAATATTCTATTAACAACTCTCAGATTTAATGATGCTACTCCCCTTGCAATACCTACACCAAGAACAGCACCAACAAGTACCTGAGTTGTTGAAACTGGAAGCCCCGTATAAGAGGCAAATACTACTGTTGTTGCAGCGGCGAGTTCAGCAGAAAAAC
>Ga0115569_10004049_pt1 | contig 10650 bp, 12 predicted proteins | sample COGITO_mtgs_1205_2_FD_87295 | JGI IMG/M metagenome (GOLD analysis project Ga0115569, IMG submission 87295) | Pelagic marine microbial communities from North Sea - COGITO_mtgs_120503 | ecosystem: Environmental > Aquatic > Marine > Epipelagic | place: Germany:Helgoland, sampling site Kabeltonne...
AGATGGATGGAAGTTCCTAAAGAACCACTGTATCCACGAGCATCTTTTGTCCCCCTATGACAAGGGTTGGGGTGTCGAGGGAGGCTTTAAAGTATCCGAAGCAATGGATTCAGCACCCCAGATCCACTTCGAATTGCTCAAGCAACAGGGGGGGAAGCAGCGCCCCGGTCGCCGCACGCGGTCGATTCGCGGTTGGACTGTCCCAACATTGGAGCCCTAACAGGAAGAAGACTACGGAGACACTATGGATCTGCTGCGCCGACATGCGACAGCGATCGGGCACTTTGTGCGGATCTTGGCGAAGTACACGACGCTCGAATCGGGGTTCGCGTTCATGGGCGGACTGATGCACGACGTCGGGATCGCCGGAACATTACCCGCGCTCTCGGGTTCTTGATGCTAGTTCGCGGCAGGGCCCTCGGAAGCTGACCTGCCATAATTGCTCCGGCTTCACACTCGCCAACGCGCCCGGATCTGACACTCGACCTGTGTGGTCGATCGCTCTAACCTTCGGACATGGAAAAACTCGCGTACCTGGTTTGGGATGATGATAACGAGCGAAGTGATGCGGCTCGTGATGGATTTCGCGACCGCTTGCTCGGGGATCTGCCGGGGGCGCTCGGTCGCGCGAGCGCCGAGCGTCTGAAAGTCTGCGTAACCGACGAAGCGGTTTCATCCGGCGCATCGCTTCATCTGGGAGCGCACGCTCCAGACGCACTCGTCACTTTTTGGCTTGAGTGCTGTCAGGATCGCGGCCCTGCCGAGGCGGCGCTCGACGCGATCGTGGCCCGCCATGCGGGCTATCTCGTCGCGGAATCCCATCCGCTTCGTATCGATTCGCCGGCCGGCGACCTTGGCCAGCGGATGCCCGGCTTCACCCTCGTCGGGTGCATCGAGCCGATCGACGGGATCTCACGCCATGACTTCATGAAGCAATGGGAAAGCGTGCACCGCGATGTCGCGATCGAGGTCCAGAGCACCTTCTCGTACGTGCGGAACGAAGTCGTTCGTCCGCTGACCGAGGGCGCTCCGGACTGGTGGGGGATTGTCGAGGAGGGCTTTCCAACCGAGGCTCTGACGACGCCCCATGCTTTCTACGACGCTGTTGGCGATGACCTCAAATTTAGGCGCAACCTGAAGGCGATGATGGATAGCTGCAACGCCTTTCTCTCGGTTAAGAAAGTCGATTCGCATCCGATGAGCGAGTACCGCTTTTTCTGAGACCGTCCGCAGTGGGGTGCGGCGGGCTTCGCCCAATGCTGCGACTAGCGCACTGTTGCGTCGCGAAGTCCGTCGAGCGCTTCTTGGAGACTGAGCACACGTTCGTTCACAACATCAACGGCGACGTCAACTCGCGTAAGAGCGGCTTCGGCTCCATCGGCGCGGGAGGCTTCGCTGTCGATGCGATCGACCGCGGCAGCCAGAGCCTGCTGGTATTCACCGCTTCGCGCTTCCAGATTGGATACTTGGCGGGATTGATTGAGGTTGATCGCGATGGATCCGAGCAAGAGGCCCGCGAGTACGAGGGCGATCAAGCTGGTGCCCGTCTTCTTCTCGCTCGGCGCTTCTTCGACCGCGTCGGTCGCGTCTTCATCGACATCCGCCGTCGTGGTGGTTGCCTCCGTAATTGCTTCTCCAGCCGCTTCATCTGTTGCGGAATCCGTCTCGGTAGAAAAGGTGTTCTCTGCGCCAACCGTGTTCTCGTCGGTCGCTTCGTGGATCGTGCTGATGGGGGTCGACATAGGGGGGGGCCTCATTCGGTCGCCGCGGCGTTTTTTCGCTCGTGGCGTGGGTTTTGAGTCGTTCTTGTCGGAGTAGCAAAGAGTGACGTCGCACGCCTCGCTTCGAGCCCAAATCATGGCGAAGCGGTTTGAAGAATCGGACGAATGCCGGCCGCAGTATCTGGATGACTGGTGGTTTTCCGATCGGCGGACGCGATCGCCTGTCGGCACCCTTCGTCTCCCTAAGCTCTGACATGTCCATGGGGGCAGATTGTCACTTGTGTGGCCTCGTCCGAAGCCGCCCGAAGCCGCCCGAAGCCGCCCGACGTCGCGCGGGCGGGCGGAATGGACCATGGTTGTTCGGTCACGGCGTCCGCGTCAGGGACAGACAGCTGAATAGATTTTGCAAGAAAGGGATGCTTTGAAGATCCAAGATCTGCCGACTCCGGCGCTTGTCGCCGACGGTGCACGCATCGAGTCGAATCTCGCGAAGATGGCCGAAAGTCACCCGGGTGCCTCGCTCCGCCCCCACGTGAAAGCTCATAAATCGACAGCGCTCGCGAAGCGGCAGGCCGCACATGGCCATCAGACGTTTTGTACCGCGACGATTCGTGAGATCGAAGGCATGGCCGCGGCCGGACTTGGCGAGGACCTACTGCTCGCGAACGAAGTGCTTGATGCATCGCGTCTTGGGGAAGTCGTTCGTCGGGGCGCGCGGGTGACGGTCGCGGTGGATTCGGAAGAGACGATTGATGCTGCGGTGCGGGGCGGTGTGCCCGAAGTGCTGATCGATGTGAACGTTGGCTTGCCGCGATGCGGTTGTGCGCCGGACGAGGCGGGCGCGCTCGCGGATCGCGCGCGCAAGGCGGGCCTCGAGGTTCGCGGGGTGATGGGATACGAGGGGCATATCGTCGGTCTTGCAGACAAGGCTAAACGCGAGGCCGGCTGCGAGACGAGCATGGAGCTCTTGCTCGGGGCACATGCTGACGTCGGCGGGGATGTGATCTCGGCTGGTGGGACAGGCACCTTTGCCGCGAATCGGTGGGCCACGGAGATCCAAGCGGGCTCTTACGTGTTGATGGATACCGCGTACGCCGAGCTCGGCCTGCCGTTTGAGCAGGCCTTCTGTGTCGTATCCACCGTCGTTTCCCTCGCGCCTAAGGGTGCTGGCTACGCGATCGCGGACGCGGGCCTAAAGTCGCTCGGGATGGATCATGGCAACCCACAATTGCCCGGCGGACGCGTGCTCTTCTGCTCGGACGAACACGTCACTTTCGTTCCGGGGCGTGCCGAGGGCGATGACCTCCCGTCGCCTATCGGCTGGGAAGCCGAGCCAACGATTCGCGTGGGCGACCGCATTAGGCTCGTCCCAGCCCACGTCGACCCGACCCTCGCCTATCACGAACGGCTCTACGTCGTGGACGGCGAGGACGTGATCGACGAGTGGCCGATCGACTTGCGGGGCTGGTAGTCGCGGTATGAGACCGGGACAGTAGGGGCCGGCCGCGTTAGGCGTGTTCGCTACGTACTCAGTTACGCAGCCTTCACGAAGAGCGTGATCATGCAGACGAGGCCGAGAATAAAGCTGACCGAGCGGATCTTGTCCTGGTCGGCGATATAGGTGACTGCGTGAACGATCCGCAGGACGACGAAGCCGATCGCGAAGGGTGCTGCGGCCGCTGGGTCGAGTCCGGCTAGATGCGTCGTGATGACCGCGACGCTGAACATGATGGCTGCTTCCCAAGCATTTTCCTGTGCGGCATAGATACGCGCTCCGCGTCCTTCGAGCTTCGCGGCCTGGGCGCGTGGGTGCTTGTTGTCTGCGCTACCAAACTCGTCGGTTCGTGCTTTGGCGCCGACGAATCCGAGGATGATGGGGATAAAGATCACAGCGACGAGACACCAAAACGGAATGGTCATGTTGAACCTCTAGTTGTTGATCGGTTTTTAAGAACGAGGTAAGGCTAGCGTCCCAAGAGCGCCGCTGAGTGACTCAGATCGGGCTGGGCCTAAATGGTCCCGGTGCGTTCGAAAGCTCGAAGCCGCACGTTTCGTGGTGATAGATCCGACCAAAATCCCTCTACGTCAAATCTCGCGATCGTCGCAGGCGAGAATCCCTCACGGAGCCGATCGATCTCGGCATCTCGGTTCCCGGCGAGAGCCAGCGCGAGCATGCTGATCCCGGGGTTATGAGCGAGCACGAGGAGCGAGTTCACGTCGTCAGGGATTCCTGCAATTTCGTGTAAAAGCTGATCCGCGGACGCATTATAAAGGGTCTCTTCGAAATCGATCGGTAGGCTGCCGGTAAGGGCGGCTTCAACTCCAGCCCATGTCTCGCGACATCGCAGAGCAGTGGAAGAGAGCACTCGGTCCGGTAGCACCGCTGACTCAGCCAGTCTGAGGCCGACGGCGTGAGCCTGCTCGTGACCCACTTCGGTGAGTGGCCGTTCGTGGTCGGAGGTAGCGTGGCTACTCTGCTTTGCGTGGCGCATGAGAATCAACGAACGCGGCATGTCTAAGAACTAGCAGGCTGGGCCGCTTCTCGCCCCGTTTCACGCTTCGGTTTGGGGTCGCTATGATTTAGAATGAGGCACGTCGCTGCCGCGTCGTGACAGAAAGGGTTCGGTATGAGAGAGGCTAAATTCGGAATCGGAGCGATTGTGCATCATCGGTTTCGTCCCTTTCGTGGAGTTATTTTTGATATCGATCCGCTCTTCAACCACACGGAAGACTGGTGGCAATCGATTCCGGCAGAGGTGCGTCCGGCGAAGGACCAGCCCTACTATCACTTATTCGCCGAGACCGATGACTCGACCTACGTTGCCTATGTCTCAGAGCAGAATCTCGTTCCGGACGAGGACGAAGAGCCTTGTCGGCATCCGCAGCTTGATATTGTCTTTGAACGATTCGAGGACGGCGCCTACGTGCCCCGCGAGCGCGTTCAGAACTAGGCTGAGCAGTGCAAGGTATTAGTCGTTGCGAAATGCCGAATTAGCGTCGCAGGCGCGGGGAAGTGCCGTTGCATCACTTTGTGCGCCATGAGTCCGACCACGACTGAGAGATGCCCCCGCCGCGGGGTTAAGGGCCTTTGCCATAGGCTTGGGCCGGCAACCAGGTCGCCAGCTCGGGCCACACAAAGATGAGGGCGAGCCCGAGCAACTGCAAGCCGACAAAGGGCAGGATGCCCACATAAAGTGTTCTTACATCGATTTCCGGAGGTGCGACGCCCTTCACATAGAACAAGGCGAAGCCGACGGGCGGTGTCAGGAAGGATGTTTGCAGGCAGACGGCGAAGAGGACGGTAAACCAGACGAGATCGAAGCCGAGGCCGACGACGATGGGGGCGACGAGCGGAAGCACTATGAACGTGATCTCGATCCAGTCTAGGAAGAAGCCCAGCAGAAACGTTACGAACAGGATCGAGAGAACGATCCCGCTCGGGCCGAAGGGCAGGCTGAGAAGTGCGCGAGCGATCAGTTCGTCGCCGCCCAGACCGCGCAGCACGAGCGCGAAAGCCGAAGCGCCCACAAAGATGCCGAAGAGATATCCCGTCGTGAGACTCGTCTCTCGAAGCACGTCTCGGAGCACGCGGAAGCCGAGTCTTCGTCGCCAGGCAGCGAGGCCAAGCGCCCCAGCGGCACCGACACCGGAAGCCTCGGTCGGGGTCGCTATGCCGAAGAAGATACTGCCGAGCACGGCGAGGATCAGGCCTGCGGCGGGAACGATGTCGCGGAAGACCGAGAGGACCAGGGATAGATCGACGGGCTCCGCATCCTCGGGGGCAGGAGCGATTTCAGGACGAAGTGCGGGATAGACGACGAGGAAGATGATGTATAAGGTCGCGAGCAGCAGTCCGGGGATAACCGCGCCGAGGAATAAATCGCCGACGCTCATGGCGAGCCGATCGGCCATCAATACGAGCATAATACTAGGTGGGATAAGAATGCCTAGGGTGCCAACAGCACAGACTGTTCCTACGGCGTAGGTCGGCGCATAACGTGCTTCTAGCATGGGCGGTAACCCAAGAAGCGCGAGCAGCACGACCGAGGCGCCTATGATGCCTGTGCTCGCCGCCAGAACGACGCCAATCAGGGCGACCGTGACGGCGAGACCACCTCGCATGCGGCCAAAAAGTCGAGAGACGTCGCGCATGAGGTCGGCGGCTATGCCTGCACGGTCGAGGAGTAGGCCCATGCATATGAACATGGGGAGCGCGACCAGCACCCAATTGTCCATTAGATCCCAAATACGGTCGGCGACAAGCGACGTGTAGCTCCAGTCGACGCCCGTGTAGTAGCCAAATTTTTGTTCGACGATCACGGCAATGGCCGTGAAGAGGATCGCGATCCCGCCAAGCACCCAAGCGACCGGGAAGCCGGTCAGGATGCCAAATATGAAGGTCGCGAACATTGCGATCGCCAGCCATTCCCGAATGCTGATTTCTACGCCCATGATTGACGTCTCATTCAGGCACCGGGTTTTGGGTGCGGGAGTTCGGGGCACGAGTGCCCTGTGAAGATGCGCCTGCAGAAGCCGGAAAGAGGCGGGCGGCAAGCGCCCGAAGCCGGGACACGCTCGCAAATCCCAAACCGACGAAGGCGATTGGCAAGACCGACTTGAGGATCCAGCGTGCGGAGAGTCCTCCAGCAGAGGCGGACTCCTCCCCCGTCGAAAAGCTCTCAATCGCAAGCGGGACGGCACTCCAGATGACGAGAATGACGAGTGGGATTTGAAAGAGCAGAACGCCGTAGAAGTCGATCCAGTCGCGCAGGCGCTGCGACATTCTTTCCCGCAGGACGTCGACTCGTACGTGCCGGTCGTGAACGGCGGAGGCGACGATGCCCGAGAGAAAACCGGTTGCATAGAGATGCCACTGCAATTCTTCGAGCTCGATGCGGCCAATCCCGAACACGTAACGGAGCACAACCGCGCAGAGGATGACGAAGATCAACATCAACCAAACCCATGAGATGGCTGAACCGATTCCATCGAGAATCTGCTCAACGGGCGAGAGGGGCTTATTCGACTGGGCATCTTCAGTTGGCATGCGCCGCCCCCGTCTTCGATGCATTGCCTAAGCCGTTCGGCATTGGGGTCGGGTCGGAGGAGCCGTCAGCATCAGAGAGCAGAGAAGGGGAGGGGTAGGCGAGTCGTCGCCAGGCGGCGTATTCCTTTCGGAATGCGCGCTGGTGCGCGAGCACTCGCGCGAAATCTTCATCGAGCGCAGCTTCGTCTTCGAGGACCTCATCTGAAGCCTTTTGAAGGGCATCGAGAAGAGCGGGGGAGAGCGTTCGTGTCTGTACGCCGCCAGCCACGAGACGTTCGATTACGCCGCCTTGCATAGCCTCGGCGTTTGCGAGGTTGCGGTGTACCCCATTACCGCAGGCAAGTTCGATCGTTGCCTGCATCGAGTGAGGAAGTGCGTCCCAGCTTTCTTTGTTCACAACAAGATGGAAGGCGGTATGCGGCTGGTGCCAGCCGGGAAAATAGTTGAAGCGCGCGACACGGTCGAAGCCCAGACGTAAATCGACCTCCGGCAGAGAGAACTCCGTGGCATCGATCGCACCTTTCTCAAGTGCTTGGAAAATTTCGCCACCGGGCATCATGGTGACTGAGGCGCCGAGTTTCTGAAGCGCGCGACCGCCGAGTCCTGCGAAGCGGATTTTTAATCCCTCGACGTCCTCGGGAACTTTGATTTCTTGACGGAACCAACCGGCGGTTTCGGGGCCGATGATCCCGCACAGAATCGGTTCGATGCCGATCGGTCGATAAATTTCCTGGGCGAGTTCGGAGCCACCGCCGCGAACCCACCAGGCACTGTACTCCCATGGAGTCATGCCGAAGGGGACCGCGCCGAAGAGAACTGAGGATTTGAGCCGGCCCTCGTCGTAGCCGAGCCAGGTATAGCCTGCGTCGATCTTGCTCGCGCGGACCGCTTCGACGATCGCGAAGGCGGGCACGACTTCGCCCGGATCGTCAATCGTCCAGTCGATTCGGCCACCGCTCGCTATTCGAAGGCTATCCGCGACTTCGACGGCATTTTCGCCGAGAGCGGGGAGGTGGGTTCCGAATGCGCTCGTGACTCGCCACCTAAGCACCGGACCTGCTTCCGGTTCGCCGGGGGTGGCAAGAACGGCGTCGCGTTCACGGCCCAAGGAACCCGCCGCGAGGAGGCCGACCGCGAAAGCGATGAAGACGGCGACGAGCGCTTCGCGAATAGACATCCGGTCGTCCTGTCTTTGATGATTCCAGGAAACATCGTGTCCTGGGCTGTGGCTAAGTCTGTGCTGGCATGCCGGCGAAAGTCACGCCGGCCAAGCTGACTACATCTTAGGGTGCGACTAACGACTTCGCCCTAGATCTTGCAGCTTCATCTCAATTGGAATCACATCGTCCCCGCGGACGACGGTCAACACGACTTCTTCGCCCGCGGAGCGGCCATCGAGCGCGTTCGCAAGGGCCGCGAAACGCTGGATGAGTTCTCCATCGATGGCCGTGATCAAGTCCGCAGAAAGGATGCGGCCACGACGATCGATGCGAATCGAACGGAGTCCCGCCTGTTCTGCGGCGCTGTCTGGGTAGACCTCGTTGACGACGACGCCCTCGGCACCCCAGTTCCGGGTATAGCGGTCCGGGACGAGGGTGACGCCGAGGCCCACGCGGCGCACTTCGCCGAAGCGAATCAGCTGCGGCACGATTCGAGCGACGGTATCGATGGGGATCGCGAAGCCGATGCCGGCGCTAGATCCGCTCAGGCTGTAGATGGCGGTGTTGACGCCGATCACGCGGCCCTGGGAGTCAATTAAGGGGCCGCCCGAATTTCCGGGGTTGATCGACGCGTCGGTTTGAATCACATCTTCGATCACGAACCCGTCGTCTAGTGGGAATTCTCGACCGAGCGCGCTGATGATGCCGGTTGTAAGGGTGCGGTCGAGGCCGAATGGGTTGCCAATCGCCAAGACCTTTTGCCCGACAATCAACGGTTCCGAGCGGCCAACGGGGAGCGCCGTTAGGTCGAGGCCCGTTGTGTCGAAGTGAAGGACCGCAAGATCTTTACGCGGTTCGACGCCAACGACGCGTGCCTCACGAGTTATACCGCTCGGCAGAGAAACTGAGAAGGTCTGACCGCTTTCGATCACATGGTAATTAGTGACGACGTGCCCGTGCTCATCCCACAAGAAGCCCGAGCCGGTGCCTTGTGGCACTTCGCTGACGTTGGCTGAAAAGTAGTCTCGGCGCAGCGCGTTGTTCGTCACGTAGACGACAGAGGGGCCGGCGCTGCGAAAGACGTCGATCGTATTACGTTCGCTCTCGAGGAGTCCTTGCGGGATCGGCGAGGCCGCCTTGGGCATCTCCGCATCCGTCGCACCGGAGAAGTGCGGGCTGCCTAGGTGATCGTCGGCGATCGAGGGCGTTGTGACCGCAAAGAACGAGGACCCAATCGAGAGTCCTGTGACGATCAAAGCAAACGCGACTAGACCGGTCAGCGTGATGCGCATGTTATTTGTAAAGCCCCGCATGCAGCCTAATTGCCCGGACGGGCGAGGTTTAGAGCGAATTCGAGCTCGCTAGATCCACGGCAGACTCGGCTAGCCCATCGACCTGACGACGGAATCGGTCGACGTCGCCGTCGTCGCCCATGACGCCCTTCATGTAGCGCGACAAGACGCCTTCGACGATTGCTGCGAGCCGCCAATACTGGAAGGCTCGGTAGTAGTCGACGGCACTTGTGTCGCGCCCGGTGAGCGCTTCGTAGCGTTCGAGCAGTGCCTCTCGGGAAGGAAATCCTCCACAGGACACAGCGCTCTCACCCGTACCGCTGGCGGAAGGACGAGTGTCGCCGGGGCCGTTCCAGTCGTTCATGAGGTAACCGACGTCGGCGAGGGGGTCGCCTAGCGTGCAGAGCTCCCAGTCGAGAACTGCCGCGATCTTGCCCTTATCGCCGTTCGTCAAAAAGTTGCCCATACGAAAGTCGCCGTGGACGATTCCTGCACCGACTTGCTCGGGCCTCTTCGCTTCAAGAAGCTTGTGCGCTTCTTCCATGTGGCTGAGCTCGCGGGTCTTCGACTTTTCCCACTGACCCTGCCAGCGCTTCAATTGGCGGGCGAGATAGGCTTCGCGGCGACCTAGATCACCGAGGCCGACGTCACTTGGCTCGAGGTTATGCAGATTCGCCAGGACTTCGATGGTGTGCATCCCGAGTGCTTCGCGTTTGTCGGGAGGGACGATCTTGTTGGTCTGGCTCGCGGTCGTCAGAACCGTGCCTTCCACGTAGTCCATTATGTAGAAGGGTGCGTCGTTGACGGCTTCGTCCTGACAAAGGGCGAGGGTACGAGGGACCGGGACAGGGCTGCCTCCTAGGCCCGTAAGGATGCGGTGTTCGCGCGACATGTCGTGCGCGGTCGCGAGGACTGCGCCGGTCGGTGGCCGTCGCAGGACGGTCTTTGTGCCTTTCGCATCCTCAACGAGGTAAGTGAGGTTTGAATGGCCGCCGGTGATCATCGAGATGTTGAGAGGTGTCTCGGCATCTTTGATGTTGTCGGCGTAGTAGGCTTCGAGATTAGTTTGTTGGATACCCTTCATAGCGCCCGAACTGTAGCGGGGATACCGACGCGAATCGCGCCCCCGATCATGACGTCCGTTCCGATTCGGCCGACTCTGGATACGGGCGGCTCACCCGCTGCTTTGAACTCAGCGAGAATGCCGTCGACCGCCTCGGGGGCGACTGCGAGCAGCAGACCGCCCGCGGTTTGTGGGTCGAAGAGCCAGGGAAGGTCAGCCTCGGGCGCATCAACCCTGGCTTCGAATGCCATTCGATTTGCAGGGTCGGCCGTACTTACGAGGCCATCCGCCCAAAGCGTCCGTGCGCCGGGCAGGAGGGGCATCGCCTCCCCATCCAGTTCCGCGAGCAAATCGTCTCGGGAGAGCA